>Ga0116231_10005985_pt1 | contig 23578 bp, 19 predicted proteins | sample S1TSphgellanicum_2_FD_89695 | JGI IMG/M metagenome (GOLD analysis project Ga0116231, IMG submission 89695) | Host-associated microbial communities from peat moss isolated from Minnesota, USA - S1T2_Fd - Sphagnum magellanicum MG | ecosystem: Host-associated > Plants > Peat moss > Unclassified...
ATTTTTCAAATGTGTTCAAAATGTGGAAAAGCCTAAATTGGAAATTTGATAGTTTTATTATGCATCTGTAGGTAATGTATTAATATATTATATGGGCTTTTGTTCTACTAAGAAATTAAATATCATCAAAATAACCTTTCAATTGTAGATTAATGTTGAGGGCCATGAAATGAACTCCCTTCCAATATGGATGACCAAAATTACCAATTAAAAAAAATAAAAATCACAATAGCATCCAAACAAAAACTGTGTGAATAAAAATGGAAACAACACTGCATTGCCAAACATATACCCACAAATAACCCTAAACCCTAAACCCACACATTCAAAAAAATATTGTTTTTCAAGTTTCAAATAGTAGCCCCCCCCCACCAAAAAGAAAAACCACCTTCAAGTTGCAACAAGACAAACTACAATAAAAGTTTTTATACATAATAATATACAAGTTTAAAAAAAGGATAAACACAAACATGAAAGGCAATTGAGGAGGAGAAAAAATGTCTCAAGGTGTGCATTACAAATTTAGAAAAAAACTAAACAAAAACCAATAAAAGATGATGTCATGGACACTAACATCATTCAGCATAATTTTGTAATATGTACCGTCAAATACACACATATGTGCATTAGGCACAGGGTTCAAACTAGTACAATAAGAAAAGAAAATCGTTCTGAAAAAAATGATGAAAATTTCAGAAACACACATGGAAATCCCCTAAGGGTCATGGCTCTTTGGTACAAACCCTATTTGGTACCACAAAGGTCCAAAGTTCAAACCTGCTGGTGGGCAGGTGAAAGTTTTACCGTGTCCTTTGCCACTGGGCCCTAACTTGAGCTATTTTCAATAACTTGTCAATTGAGTTTCTTACCATATTCCAAAGAAAACAAAAACACACACACACACGAAATTTCTTACAAAATGTTTTTTTTAATCTTTTATTGTTAAAAAACCATGTATATATATATAAACAAGGATGGAAATCCATCCACAAAAAGTACAAGGCATGTTGAAGCAAATGTAAACACAAGCAAGGAAAACTCAAACATGAAAGCAATGAAGTAGAAGACCTAATGCTAATAGGTCATCTTCTACTACAAATCAACTAGTCTCTGTGCACAAATTGGTATGTGTGGAAAAGATGAAGAACTGTGATGAGGGATAAGGATGGCTTGCACACGTTGGAGGGCTATCAACGCTCATTGTCTATATAAGATATAAACATCGAAGGTACCATAGAAGTTTGCTGATGGCAAGCTATATTGGCATGTACACAAGAAATAAAAAAAGAATCAAAACGAAGATGAAAACAACCATATGTCTTTATAGCAAGGGGAATGAAATCATTTCATGGTGTTTGCTTTGTGTAAGATTGTGTGTTCTTTTGAGCAGCAACTATTGCTACATGCGTTGTCATTGTCAAAGCGCATTGTATTAAATATATAAAAGTTGAATTAGTAGTGATTATGTTTACCAATGTTCAAAAACCTCTTTGGTGATGATAATATCTACTCATCTTTGTGTATGGCGAGGGAAAAGGTGGGAAACTTCTTTTTGTACATGAGCTCCACTTTCCAACATGACAATTGCAATAGTATCTGAAAATGTATAATGGATTGCAATGCACTCACTTTCACACAAGCAACGTAACAAATGGATACCCAAATCATTGATGGTATGACCACATTTACATCATGAAAGACGTGCAACCATAAGATGTGATATATTGAGACAAATATGTAATGTTGTAAAAAGATGGGCCGAAGACAAACGAAATGAAAGGGTGTTAAGACAAATCAATAACCAAACCCCTGTTGCTAGAATGGAGACATTCTCACACAACATCTGAGAAAATGTTTGTTAGAAGTGAAGTAAATTCCTATTCATATAGTTGGTCCATCAAGGAAGATTGTATTTGAGAATAGGATTGCACCACTAGATTTTCAAAAGGCAAGACATGTGATCAAATGACCTTAAATAACATCACATAAGTATCTTATAATGTTACTTATAAAAGATAAATACATTTGGGATCATCCTATAAAAAATAAGAGACTAATGTAAAAATGATCAAAGCCTAACTTCTTAAAAAGGCAGGGGCAACACGTTAGACCATTAAGAGAAGGCCTAAGGCCCCCTAAAAAAACAAGAAGAATGATTTGATGATAAGCCAAATGGCCCACTGCGATGCCAAAGAATATTGAACCTAATAGCTTCTCCAACATAACTACGATACAAACATTAAACTTAATGTAATATTCCAAGATACATGGTGATGGAAATATAATATGTTATACGTAGCCCAACCGGTAGGCATAATAAAGCAAAATCATCACAAAAATTGCTTGAGGATTTACAAACATAAGAAGGTTTGCAATCATTTTGAAGTTCCTAGAACACCTCTAATACAAAGGACTCCACAAATGACAAATAACCCATTAGAGCACCTAGAATACAAAGACTGGACTTAGGTGTAAAAAAACCTGGAGGAAATGATTAATATTGGTTTAATCCCTATGGAAATTAGGATATACATTTTATTGACCACACTTAAAATCCTAATGTTGTAAACTCCTTTTCTAAGTGCAAAAAAATAGGTATCATGTTCAAAATAGAACAAATTATGTGTGTATCATCTACCAATGAAGGAAAAACATAAGTAGAATGGGTTGCTACAATAGGGCAAAAAACATGAAGATGAATTAATATAAACAACACTCCTCCCAAAAGATCCCCTTGTCATGTACTATATTCAAATGAAATGATTGTGAAATCTCCAAGTTTAAAAGCTTTTGAGAAATATAGTGAAGACGGGCATGTGTAAAATTGACAAAGAAATGAAAAAATTGATCCAAAGTGCTAGTACAAGATCACAACTCCTAAAAAATAATTGTTCAAAATACTGAATTAAATGTGTTTCGAACATTCACCTATAATACCACCCACTTTGAATGTAAATCTAACATAGTTTTAACCCATGAACCATTGTTTCACACCCACCTAACATTGCCACCCCAAACTAGTGTGGATTAAAATGTTGTGCAAATGTATTCTTGAATTGAATAACCAGTGTGCATGTGATTAATCAATAAATAACCTATTTAATCAGGATGGTCAAACACCTTCAGCTTGTTTTCTCCAAAGCCAATAGTTACGATGTAACAAGTAGGCATGATATTGATGGAGGAACATGACCATGAGTGATATGCCCACATATCTCAAAAAAAAAATCAAAATCATTTGTAAAATCATTAGAAACAAAACAATTTCATAAAAGTTCATGCACCATATTCAAAGGATTATTGGATGAAAAACATGGTGAACATGTCAAAGCATAAATAAATGTCTTTCTATCCAAAACAAGATCCATCTTAGATGAAAATCCTCAACAAAAGGGGGGAGGTCAACTTTAGCTAATGGATGAAAATGGCAAAAGGCCATAACGGTCTTAGCTAATGGGGCCACAAGAACATTGGGGACCAATGCACACATTGTTTAAACATACTCTTTTACATGAGCAAATGCCCATGCATGACACAATCATGTTGATGGGGGTGGAGTAAGATTCAATGTCATCTATGAATATTTTTGGGAAGCCAATTCTCGTGTTCTAATCATATACTCCTCTTATAATGTTTCCCAATCCCTTGTCATGTATTGACACAAACATGCATGAGTCTCTTGGTGGCCTTTCTCACCACCTCGTGGCGAAAAAGACAAACACCAGGAATGGAAGAGCAAAAATGCATGCCAAGTTGTTATGTAAGATGGATCAATGGTCAACTCACTAAAAGGATGTGCAAAGCACATTAAACCTTGACACTAAGAACATATAGAATATGATGGTATGAGTGGGGGCATGACAAACCAAGATGAAAAGCATCGATGATATCTAATGATGCAATCCATGTCCAAGCTAAAAAGGGAAAAAAAGATAATAATGTCAAAGGCATTGGCACCTCGAAAGTTAATGACTACTTGTGTGCGATCCATGATGCATGGTGACATGTTAAACCTATTCCTATTACGTGTAAGTGATCATAGCCCAAACAAGGAACATGTGGATGCTGCTTATGGGTGGATACGTCCCTAATGTAGGTACAGATGGTTAAAAAATAACCAGTGACTGATAAGGAAAACAAGGTGTGAAATGTGAAAACAAACTAGGTGCAACTAAAGAGACCGGATGAGGCAAAGTAGATGCGATAAGAATCATTGAGTGAGTGGACAAAAATGTTTCATAATGGTCCATACAAATCATCATGATATTGGAACCTTGTTATGATACCCGTCAATGCTTTGATGCTGGTGAAACTGCAAGGTTTGCCATGTTTATACACACTACCTAACAAAACCCTAAACCCTAAACTATAAGGATTCTTAACCTATCTACCTACTTATGTAGTTTGAATGAGGTTGATAAAGGTTGCCATACTACAAGCATGCAAAAATCTCTAAGACACAACAAAAAAAATTGCACAATTGGGGGATCTAAAAGAAAAATGACTTTAAAATCCAGTAGGAGGAACTCAGCTTCAATTCTCTCATCACTTCCTCAAACGGTTGCTGTTGTTGCAAATTCAGGTCTTCTTCTTCTGCTTGATCTTTTTCTTGTTCCTCAATCCAGGGCCCACCAACTTCAAGCATCAAAATCGTCAGACTCTGAAACGACCACAACTTCCAGCTCAGACTCGACTCCAGCTTTGTGTCCCAGGTCCCTTAACTCGCACGTGTGTTCTGGCTTCTCAAACACAGCCAGTTCATGAATGAAAGCAGCCTGCCTTTGTCATGTGTACTCTCTCTCTCTCTCTCTCTCATGATGGCGGCTCTTCGCGTTCATTCTCTCTTAAAAGGAGAGAGAGAACTTTTATTGGTTTTTCATGTGGCCTCTTTTTAGTTCCCTGCAAGGCAGAATGGAGGGGTCCTGTGGGCTTTACCAGACCGAACTTGGGCAGTTTCCAAGACCTATTTACTTACAGGACTATTCTGCAAAATTCACATGAACATTATGCAAACCCACATGAACACCATGACATAATGGAGTGTGTCCACTGCTGCCAAGTTCACGCCATTGTGCCCAATTGAAAATTCAGACGTGTGAGGCACAATGGCCCATAACTGACATGCTCCATGATACATAATGAACTCTAGAATTTTTGTGTTTGTTATTTGAAGCACCTTCAGAAGCATTTGGAAAAGGGAGGTTTTGGGAATTTTGGAGGACCCTTCCATTTCAGGAAGAAACATCCACTGATGCTCATCAATTACTTAAAGATTTCTGAGTGAAAAGGCATTATCATTTTCAATGGGGTTATATGGCATAATTTCATGGATCCCATAAGAACCCTATTAAATCATCCTAGGACAGCAACAGGGAAGTAAAAGATTTTCATTTTTTTAGTGCTCAAAAATCTTTACACAGTGTGAGGTATTTTATTTTCCTGCAGGAGTGAGGGTCATGGTCTGTAAGTGAGATTCAGGCTTCTTTGCCCTCATCCTACTTACGTCATGGCACGCAACTCCCTCAGGAAAATGCCTCCCCCTATACATATCTTTACAGATTCGCAGAAACAACACATTTGCAGACTGCTGCATTAACTTAAACAAAACAACGATCTAAAAGGGCGCCACTGCAAATGCAAACAGTACATAATCTGTTCAGAGATCACTCACAAGGAGGAAAGGAAAGCCAAAAATCTGAAATTCAAGAATTGTAGAAGGAAATTGAAAGCTGCTTTTCCCTGGCGAAAGCTTCTTCCCCGGGCCCTCACTATGTTTCTAGGCTGGAGACCTCAAACATGGTTAGTGCCTGTGGAAGAAGCTTTCCACTCCCCGACATTCTTAGGAGGTCTGTGATCTTGACTTCATATTTTCTTGGCTCATTGATTGAAGCACGTCCACAGTAAGCAAGCAGAGGCTCAGAATTCCACGAACAGGAGGAGTTCAAGTCCCTTCTTGTTCTTTTAAAGTCATTTGCATCATTTATTTTATTTTTCCAGGCATGGCAAATTGAGAATTTGAAACCAGGGTTAGAGTGCACCAGCACCCCCACCAGCGCACCATGAGGGATGGATGGTATAATTAGTAGGTCAGGAAGCAATTTTCTATCCAGTTCCAGTTCCATAGCTAACCATGGTCACAGTTAGCCCAGTTGCTTTTTGCCTACCTACTTGCTAGCAAGCAGTGAGTATTTTTTTTTATTGGCTAAATTTTGGCAAAACTTCAACTTGAAAAATATGATTTCGACCTATCCAAATGATTTTTCATTAAAAAAATGCCTCAAAATTTCCAGATTTCATATCTGGCATGTAGCCAAATTTGGCTAAAACATTTTCTGGATGATCACCACTTGGCTACATGATAAAATCCTATTAAAAAGAAACCAAGGCTGCAAGCAGGTTGTCAGTAGGTAAGTAGTAAAAACAGCCTTTACCTATGCGTAAACCATCCACTTACCTAATAGTTACCTATTTTCCTACCTATCTACCTATATATTAACTCAGTTGAGGTTTATTCGTAACTGCATCATATTGGGCATCCAGTGGATGGTGCGTGCTGGATTCACACTGGCCATAAAAAAGGGGGGCGGGGGGCGCACCACTTTCATCTTGGGTCCCTTTTCACATTACTCACTCAGGCCATTGGACCACAAAAAACGCAAATTGTTAAATATGCAATCAAGTTGGCCAAAAATTTGAAATGGCCACTATTCCAGTGTTTATTTTTGTGGCGAATTTTCGCAACTTGGCAGAAATGTTTTTGCAGAAAATGAAAATAAAGAAACCAAAAAATAATTAGGGTTTATTTAGGGGTTATTTTCGCCATTTTTCGAAATAAAAATAATTAAATTAGCCACATCTAGACCTAGGCACTTCCTAGGTCGCCACTTGTAGTAGCATTTTCGTAAAAATACTATATAGCCCACCTAGGCCAGTCGCCATTTTAAGATAATTAATGCTGGGGATCCTCACCAGCGAACCTACTTGAAGAATTTGAAAAAATAAAATAAAAAAAATACCCTGGCCAGGAACGGGTTAAAAAATTTTTGAACCAAGACTTCTTGGACTAAGGGCCCTCGGTGTGAAATGAACCAAATCCGCCAGCTGGACACCCAAACACACTTTACTTGACCACTGGATGACGAGGCTGCAGAGACGGATGCTTGACAGGTGGAGAGATGTGGTCCATCCGATCAACACTAGCGGGCCAGCGAACTGTACACGTGTCGAGACACGATGGGTTTCCATTTGCTGAAGTAGCTGGCCAACAAGGTAGGTATCACCAGCTCCGTTTCTGCACAAGCTTCTCACCGGAAGCAAGCTTTGGAGCTTCATTGTTTTGCTCATCTTTGATCGTTTCGATTCCGGATTTTGCTGTAGATTGTCGATTTCAGTGACAGAAAATTCAGTCTGCCTGGGATCTGTTTGTGTGTGTGTGTGTTGTTTTTCCTCACAATGACGCCTGGAATCATGGTGTCTCGCAGGAATCGTCAACAACTGGGAGAGACTATGGGGTCCGTCCTCAGGTTGGTGGTGGCAATTTTCGTGAATGGTGTTATGACGATCCTGTGGCCAGTTGTGGCACCCATCATGTTGGCTGTGCAGCTATGGAATTCGCTTCCCAGTTTTCGTCAAGTGTGTAGAGCGGTACCCACAAGACTCTCCGACATTCCCAGTCCTCGCCGGGTTTGGAATTCCATCCCCAGTGTTTGTCAGGTGGTGAACGCCATCGTGAATGCGGTGCGTGCGCAATTCAACGACTACATAGCTCACATGAACCCAGCGGCATTGGGAAGTGTATCAGCTGCGCCACCATCACGTGCTCTTTGACAAAATCAATCCCCAGGGCATGTTTTCCATCATGCACTACTTCTTCTCATGCGCATAGGAAATCCTTCGTTCCAGCTCTAAAACCGATTCTGTTGATGAAATAGGTTGGCTGGGCTGTGCTATATATGGCTTAGGATCAGCTGGAGCATCTGCACCAAATTGACTACTACATCTAGCCTCTTAGAGAGAGAATCCCAGATTCTTTCTTCGCAGGAACTTTACGGGACGTGCAGAATCTGCGAACCACATGGAGAAGATCAGGGGACTTCAAAGTCTGGTCTCATCTAGGACGACTGCAATGGTTAGTAGCTGCATGATGGGCACATGGAAGCGGAAGGGTTTGAAGATTCAGAAGATAGTCTGTGTGCAGTAGATGCTGAATCTAACAGCTGAAGACTTCTTGACTTTATCACTTTTTTACACCCAAAAACGCTCATCCTGTTTGTGTATGACAGCAACGAACCGATCTCTGATCTCCACCTCTTGCACTGTCTCTGATGTGAAAACTCATGAGCTTTGGAAATTAGATGTGTTTTAAGTAGGTTGAGAATGTTACCTCAAATGTCTTGTCAGATTGACAGAAATTGGTTTCTGTACAAGTAGTGAAGTGATCAAATCTGGAAGATAGATCCGTGATGCGCTGTAAGCATAATTCTAGGCAAGTCATTTTAATCCATGGTACACAATCATTTAACCCCATGCAATAGTCTTGAAATCCCAATCCATGTATGTCTTGAAGACAAATCCATGTTGCGCTGGAAACAGGATTCTAGCAAAGTCATTTAAGCTGTACTGACAAAGGATTCTTAATCCATGTAATAATACTCTTGAAACTTCAACCCATATGCATACTCTCTCAATCCACCTAGTTCTGTTTGGAAGCTCTTACTGGTGTATCTGCAAGAACAGTTTAGACTTTGCTGAAGTAATCTTGCAACTGGTTGAATATGCATTTGACAAGGCAAATATAGTGTGTGGTACCTGGAAAATAGGTTGTATGCTGGTTGATTGCAGGGATTATTTCACAAGCTCTTTTTCTATCATCACCCAGTTCAGAAGTGATCAGAGCCCCCTTCCCAGTATCAAAGAGGTGATCCAAGAGGCAAGGTGTCAGAACCTGTAAAATGGCAGGGTTGCAACAACAAAGAGAATGTGGAGGGTGCTGGACAAATTGGAGTTTTGCTTAGAGCAAAAAGACCATAGAGTTTGGAGATATCCAGGGTTGAGGTAAAGACTCATGCAAAACTAAGTAGAATGCCTATTCAACTCCTTCAGACTACCTATGAAGCAACCTATGCATTGGTCAATGACAGCACTCCTGTGTCAGATCAGTACTTACATTGCCTAGATGTAAAACAGGAGTAATACAGGAGTATTGAACAGTAGACATGGCATTATGGTATCTTGGAGTTGTTGTGGCAACTTCAACACTCAAAGAATGTTGTGACTTTCAGATGGAAGGGCTCAGAAACTATATTCCAGAAGCAACTAATGAACTTTCAAAACTCTTTCCACAACCTTCTCCCAGTTACAGTTGTGGAACAGCTATTTCATTTGAGGAAATGCATTGATTTATTAAGAAATGTGAGTAATAATAAAAGCTGCAAGTGGCACTCTGCTACTGATACACTTCTGGCTTCAAGATTCCTACATATGGCAGGCCCCGAAACCGCTCAGCGTAGTCCATTCCATATCCAACCACAAAACCATCCGGGCACTACAAAACAAAACAAAGTATAAGATCTGCATGATTAGTTTTATGCCATATCACTAAAGCTTCATGCAACTCAGATTTCAAGCCTCATGCACAGCTCATGTATTCTTTGCTATGTCTCAAGCATGAACACCAATGGAAACTATCAAAATTTTCAGATCTTGATGTATATTCTAGTTCCAACCACTAAGACTTGAATCATTTAGTGACTATAGTCCTATTCAGCTTACTATCTTATGCAGCTGAGAGACAGGTCATGTGCTTTTCATGTGTAATTCACTGTACTGTAGATTAAGGTGGTGGTTCCTTCTCGAATACAAAACAGTGACATTAGCACCTAAGCAGCTTCAGCATATAAATGAAGGTTTTAACCCAACTTCTTTGGGTGGGAAGGTAGGGGGTATGAAGTTCAGGGTCATCTGCCACCACTATTAGAGGAGGTGGGCACATAGAAGATGGTTTTATACCTCATAGCCAGCATAAAAATGACCTCCAGTAGGTAATTTGAGCTCGACTTTCCGGCGTGCTTTTTTATCCAAAAGGGCACATACAGAAACAGATGCTGCACCTTTTGATTCCAAATGTGGCACCAGTTTTGATAATGTCACGCCTGTGTCAATTATGTCCTCTACCTGTCCAATATTCTTGACACCCAAAATTCAGGAACAGAGAGTAGAGGGGATAGAGAGAAGAGGGGGCAATATGTGAATAACAGTTGTGTTCGAACACAATAATCTTGAAAGATTTTCCCACTCTTGTCAGAGGATCCAACAGCAGATTCTGGGAAGACAAATCCTTCATAATACATATGATCACTTCACATGTCTCAGCAGGCATGTTATTCAGAATCAATAATCCTGTGGAGCTCAAAACCTTCTAAAGAACCATTCCTCTGAGATCCTCCTGATACCCTGAAATGCAACATGGTCTGACACAACCTTCACCTAAACATCACAAATGGTTTTGGATATTGGTGCCACTAAATTTTGACAGTCAACCCATTGGGGTTGAGGAAAGAATTTTCTCAGATTCCCCTTCCTCCATCCCAAGGTCCACATCAGAACAATGAAGGGAAATGGCAACAAAACCAAAAAGAAATAATAGAGTACCATGTTCTTTCAGCTTCAGAAAATAGGGACTTTGGTGTGGAAACTACTATCATTCCTGAGGTATAGGGAATACCAACAAGTGCAAACTGGGAATAGACAAAACATGAGTATGTGCTCTCACAGGGATATCATGAGCTTCCATACAAAATTCCCCCAAAACAGTTGTTCCAAAACATGTAGAGGTATGACACGCACCACAATTACATGCTTGTCCTTCAAATCAAGCTTACAGTCGGTGGAAATAGTTGCAACTCCACTTGAAACTGTAGAGTTTCCATATGATTGAATCCGCACAAAATCCACCAAATGTGGCTCTGAAATGTACCGCACCAGATCTGCAGTAAACATAAAAGCTCCAGTTGCTATCTGCAAATCAGTTAGCCAAATTGCATCAGTACCATTCAAACTTGGACTCAACTGCTTTCCTTTCTCAGGAGGAGTTGTGGATGTAAATCCACAACTTGGCATCATGGCATCCTAAGTTCCTCCTCATGTTTTCTTTTGAGAATTAAAAAAAAGAGTTATGGAAACACCAGTGTCATCTATGTGTCCTGAATTCCAAGAAAAGCACTTCGACAAGTTAAGAGCTTTCAAGTTCTTGCTCCAAAATATATGTAAGTGTGAGACAGAAACCAGAGCTCAAACAAATTCCTAAACAACGCACATCTTTTTCCTCACGAACTTCATGACCCTTTTTTCTTGGCGAAATAAAGTTGATGTAAACCCCATGAAGAAAGAAAGAATGCGAACCATATCAAGTCACCGAAGACAAAACCAATGAATGACAGCAAAGTCGTCTCGCAACTATATATCATCGCTCACTTTTTCTCTCGCACACTAGGGAATTCATCCTGCTGGCAAAAAAACACGAGACTCTCGAGGCCAACGAGAACGAGAAAGCACTGTTTGAAAATTTTCAAACTGCGACTTCTTCTATTTAAATTGACAAAACAATTGAACCATCTTCATACCGCCAGACCAAAAAAAACAAACAAACAACAAAACAATACCAAACAAAACAAATAAAAGAAACAACAAAAACACACGTCCAATAGAAAGCCTCCAGAATCAAAACCTACTGGTCTGAGCATGCGAACGATGAAACTAAATCTCCAAAACGAGGAAAAACATTTGGCAGGAACTTCACAGGTGACACCAAAACAAAAGGAACCAAAAAAAAACCGAAATCATCGACCAAAATGAGATAAGAAAGGTACCCCGAGAACAGCGATAGGTAGGCCTTCAAAATCACGGGAGATGGCACGCCCGAGCTCTCCCACGCGCTTGTCGACATCCGCCGCACTCCAGAGCACAGACTCCACAAGCGCATCATCCTTGCTGCTCGCCGCCATCGTCGTCGTCGTTGTTCCCCCGCTTCTGCAGCTCCCGCACTGCAGCGAGAAACGAAGACTTGCAGACGGATGTACGGGACGAACGGATGGATGAAATTGTGAACCAACAACAACAGCAGGAACAGCGCTCCCCATCATCCATCCATTCACCACCAGAGCTTGCATTGCGCTTTGTGTTTGGGTGTTGTTGTTGTTGTTGACTTGAGTAGTGAATTGAACTCCTTTGATCTTGGCCTTGTGTGCTATGACTCTTAACTCTTAACCCTTAACCATTTGGGTAGGTAACTCACTTGTTTAAAATGAACAATGGTGGGTTTGAGTTGAATGGATGTTTAGACTCATAATTCATCCATGATTTTTATTTTTATTTTTATTTTTATTTTCCTTTTCTATTGCTCTGATTTGGGTGTTGTTGACTTTAGTAGTGAATTGAACCTTTGATCTTGTCCTTATGCGCATTGGGTGGATGTTAAGAATCGTTATTCATCCATGATTTTTCCTTTTGTCGGAGATAGGGGCAAGTTTATGGATGAAATTTTTGTTGAGTTGGATGGATTTTTAAATCATTATTCATCCATGATTTTCCTTCTTTGGGAGAGGGAGGGGAGAGGCTACTGGATGGGTACATGTCAAAAATTCATAATTCATCCATGATTTTTCTTTTATTGGGGAGCAGATGAGGGGAGTTTAGGGGGGGGATTAATGGATGAAATGTGCGAGAAAATGATGAGGGTTGTGGTCTATTTTTTTAGGACTAGATTTTGATGCAAAGAAGGCGGAGGGAATTGTGGCCACTTTTGTGGGCACAAAAAGCAGCTTTTATTCTAAAACCTGGGTTTGTTATGGGTCAAGTTAGGTCGGTCCCAGAATCTAGGGTTGGGGATGGGGGGAGGGTATGAGATAATTACACTAGAGTTAAGACTATGGTTCCAATTCTGAAGATACCCAAAACAAACAAAAACAGGTTGCCGCATTTGAAAAGCTCAGGGGTGACCCTTACCACCCCCCAATGGATGGGCCATCCCCCACCCAATGAACAATGAAAGTAGGGTTTTGAATCCTTTTTCATCCACATGACATATATGGATGAATGAATTAATGAATGAATAATTGAATGAATGAATGAGGTTTCCTCCTTCACTTGACTTTGTTGATCTCTTGACATCTCACCTTTCACATATATGCCTTTGGCACCTGAATTTTCCTTCATTTTTCAACTTTGCAACTTGTCATGAACATTTGTAACAAGAATTAGTGAATGAACTTGGAACAAATATTGTATCAAAATCGGTTTTTCGAATTGTTGAATTTCATTTCCTCGGGATTATGAATAGGATTGAATCACAAGTAAAAATGTGCATATTTATGAATGGATTTACAACTAGTTTGATTCATAAGTGGCACATGTGACCATTCCAACATTGTTTAGTCATCGAAGACAAGTTGCATAAACATATTAGTTGCAAAAGATGTCACCTTGTACCTAGTCATAATGGCAATTGCATCTTCCATGTGATTTGACCCAAGGATTTTCATCCATTGTCTCGGATGGTTGGAGGCTCAATGACATTTTGGGCTTGCGCAACTACATTTGCAATTGTTATTTTATGACTCGCCTAAGCCTAAACATATAGATGTGTGCATATACATATGATGACAAGTGTTCAATCATGGGCATTTGCAATGTAAACGCACACACGACCTATTATGTGAGTAAAAAATATGTAGGTAAGTAGGTAGGTAACCTAACTTGGTAAGTACTAAACGCTTGGTTTGTGATAAATTCTTTGAATAAGATTATCAATTTGTTTTGACACTACAAATCTACATGTATTCAAATAATCATAACACTTATATTTTGTCTTGACTAGTATTGTTCTTGCAAGTATTGACTATTAGAACTTGAAATTTACATGTATTTTTACAAATATCAAACAAAATCACAACATTTCCCTATCCAAAATCCTATTGTAGAATTCAATAAGGTAAATTTTTTTATTAAAAATGTATTAAATAAAAGAATGCCACAAAAGCAAGTAGAAGAATTAGTTCAAAATTATTTTCAAAAAAAAAATTCAAATCCAATAATTAACTAACTTCCTTGGTAACTAATTGTTATATCTAATTACATGTTACCCTATTAATGAAATGTTTATCCCTTTAACATAGCTTAATTTAACATATGAATAGCTTGCAAGTATAAAGAATTAAAACCCCTCACCTCCATGTTGAAAAACCAAGTCTTAACTAATGCACCACACCTTCATAAAATAATAATTTTGGTTCACATATTATTATTATAAACATTTTTTATCTCACATTTTTTAAAAACACTACTTACATAACTAAGTAGAAAGATACATTATAAATAGATAGGTAATAAGTAAGTAAACATGTACCTACAAAATAGGTTGTAGGTGCTATAAATAGATAGGTAGGTAGGCAAATAAGTTGTAGATATAGGTTTAAAGACCTAACTTATGTATGGTATCTAGCTACTAAGCAACAATATTTTAAGTAAAGAGGTTGTATGGTTATTCACCTATTTTACCTAGGTTGATTTGGTAACAAGGTATTTAATTATTTTATTTCATTTTGTCATTTACATTTTGCAATAATAATATTTTACAATTTGGCATTTTATTTTTTAATATTTCATGTTTAGGTATTGATGATAAAGGTCATAATTAATGACATAAGAATAGTCATAAATGATATCTAGTGGCTAACTAAAAGATGAGTTATCTTGACTTGGCTAAGCAATTTTCTTTTAATTAACCACATTAGTGGGTTACAAAACCACAAAATGAACATCCATTAGATAGGATGCACAAGTCATTAACAATTATATAAATGAGATCCAATGGGTAGTTAAGAGAGGACCTTTTTTTTGTCCTCAAGTGACATTTGAAAATGTTGGAGATTGTGGCTCAAAGTTTGGCATTTAATTATTTCTACGCTTTTCCAAAATTTCAACATGGTAAGCAAGTATTTGTCTATAATTTTCAGCAATTTAAAAAAATAGTTAATTAATGTCTAACTAGGCTAGGAACTACAATAGTAGCTTTGGTGAATTTTTATTTATTTATGTTTATGTGGCCATTCAGAAAGCTACAAAGCCAATGTTAAAGTCAAATGACAAGGAGGATTCTAAAGATAGACTTTCTTCTATGTAAAGATTATCATTAAAGTTTTCCTTTTTTTCTCCCCAAGTTTTTGCTAATGCTTGCTTGCCAAGTGGCGTTTCCTTCCAAGGCCTCATTTTGAACCATCTCAATGCAATTTTGATGACCAAACAAAACCAATAAAATGTCCACTTGATAACCTCCCAAAAAAAAAACATGATATCCCAAAAGTAGCCTAAAATTCAAAGACGATTGGATGATTTGACAATAATTGTTCAATGTTTTTTCAATGTGTAAGACAAATATTATTAACTAATAAAATCAATGCACATGATGGGGTGGGTAGTGGGGACAACAAAAGGGGTGATGAGAACAATGGGCTTTACAAGGTCAAACAAAACAAAAGGTGAAACAACAAACAAATGTTGACAATGTGAGCAAAGTGGCAAAGCACATGACGAAAAGGATGTTAAAAATTACATGAGGAACAACAAAAAGGAAGGACAAATGAGAGCCAAAGCATGAACGACATTGGTCACAATGGAAATAACCAAAACTCTTTAGGTGATCTATGCTAGAAAAGAAAATTAGAATTGACAACACAAACAAATTTATGGACAATTGGCCATTTTTTGTCAATCAACAATAGTGGTCTGACTAATAACCATGACAAAAGTTGTTGGTGGGTGGTGGGAAAACCACAAGTTAATAAGTAGATGAAGTATTTATCTTAAAATTTAATCTTAATAACTTTGAAAACAACATAGACAACAATGATGAAGGATAACTAAGAGGTTGATTGGGGAAAATTTTTATGAAAACACATTTCAAATGGCACCAAGATAAGAGAAAGGATAATGGGGCAATGACAAAGATGATGGACTTTGAACAACAAGACAAGACATAACAATAATATGAACAATAATTTTCACTACGTATCGTTGTTCATTTCACCAAATTGACCCCAACATTCCATCCCAAAAATTGATGTTCTTATTACCCAAGTTGTTCTCTTGTCATATTATCATCCTAACCATCATCCCATCACTCTTCATGTCATTTGACATTATTTTTGTCATTCAAGGTAAGTTTGAACTTCAAATTTTACATAAAAGGTTAAGTGTTTTTTAAAAAGCTTACCACAAAAAAAGGTTTAGCACCAAAGCATTTGGGGAAGCCTTTAGTTCAAGGACATCCTTCTAACAACCCTAGTGTGGGGAACATAGTTATGACACAATGATGGAATATTTTTTTATTGATGCTCACGATATAATCTTGAAAAAAAAAAACCTTTGAATTCAAAATTCATTTGGGTTCACATTACTTTTCTTTTTCATGAGTTGGTCTTGAACACCAAAGAAAAAATCATGATAATTTTGTTATTGTTAATATCAATGTTTGAAATTTCATCAATTATCAATCTTTAGGAAGTACTACAAAATTCTTGTCATTTACTACCACAAAGACTAAAGATTTATCATTATGAAATGGTGAAAGACATTATGAAAATTTCCTAGTTATCAGTAATGAATGTTTCATCAACTAATATTCCTTCAACAAAATGATGCACATGTCCCATTCAAAAGCAAATTCTTCCTCATTTCACTTCTTGAGCATTGAAGATATCTTGTCAAGTAAGTGAGTAAATGTATAAGGATATTCAAATGTATGAAAATTATTAATGTAACTTAAATTTTTGAAATTTGAATTATGAATTAATTAAAACACCAAAACCAAATTTGAAATTTCATTTTTTATAAAATGTTTAAATAAACATTCATAATTTTAAAAATTTGATAACTTTGGTGACAATATCTTTGTTGTCTCACATGATCTTAAACAAGTAGGGCACATAGTCGTCCAATAATTTTTTTTCATAACTATTCCACCATGCTATAAGTTTGCCAAAACCTTTGATGATAGTTTCTATGAAAACCTTTTCATTCTCTTACCTAAATATTTTAAACCAATATTACAAGTAGTTTTCAACTTTCATGATTTCATTATTTACAATTATGCAATATATATATAATCCACTTTTACCATAGGGATTGTTTAAATAAATTTCTCTACATTTTTCTTTAAATCACAATTCTTTTCTTTGTTTCTTGCAATGTTTTTGTTCATTATGGACTACGTAACAGGCTCAAAGCCATTGGTTACCAAAAATAACCAAGGTGCAAAAATCTCAAAGCTATTTCCAATAATTAATGGCCTTGAACTAGTTTCCAAGTGTAACTAGCTATCATGAGGATCAAAACGACCTCCCATAAGAAGTTAATAAAATTAGATGTCAATACATTTAATACATGTCGCATTTTTTGATTTGGTAATTGACTACATTCTTTCATGTTTGTCACCCACTTTTGTTTTTTTGATGCTTGCAATTCCTAGCTTTTGAATTTTTGTTATTGATTCTTTGCCATACCTAGTTGTTTTCTTTTTGTTTTTTTTAAAACCATACATCATCTAAAGGCATATAGTAGAATTCAAAATACTATTGACATTAATATCAATCATGTTTTCTCTATCATTATTTAACTCACTATGCAATTCATCTTCAAGCATCATTGTTGCATCAACGTTGAACATAGATTGTATAATAATAGGTGCATCTCCAATGCAAAGCAAGCCTTAAAACGGGTTCCAAATGAAGTAGTAGGAGCCACCTTGGGATGTAATCATTGTTTAATTTCCATTATGGTAAGTGGTTACTTAAATTGAAGTTGAATTTTTTGCCTGAACTTGTACAACAATACTTTTAGTGTATTATTATGGAAACATTTGGTAAAGTTTTAAATTAATCTAATGAGTATGGAATACCCAAAACCATTTTTTAAAAATGTAACCAATATATGTTTTTCCATAATTGAAGGATTAAAAATTTTTTTTTGAAGGGATTTGAAAATGAAATTTTTTTGTGAGAATTTTTTAATGTATAGAATACCTTTACATTATAATATAATGCAACATCTTTTTAAGAATTTAAAATTTGATTTGAAAACTATGATTTAAAGCATATTTTGCATAATATTATGAAATTTAAAACTTGTTGAGGATGCAATCCTTGGTCCAAATGGTTCCTTATGTTGTGTTTGCACCTAACAAAGTTTTGGAGGATGTATTGAAACATTAATGATAGCTAAATAAGATAACATAAACTTTTAAATTGAATTAAAAAGTTGATGTGTTTGTTTGTAAAGAAACGAATTTGGTATGGTCCATTTGTTGATCATTTTCTTACAAATGATGATGCTAATTAGTGGTCTAGTTTTGTTCCTCGAGTTAATTTTCTATCAATCCATGAGGAATACTATAATAGAATTGCGAATGACCTTAAGCATCCAAGTGGAAAAATGAGAAGTGGAACATCAATAAATTCAATTTTTGGAGAAAGTTCATGTGCATTGAGTGTTCCATATAAAAATTGAAGCTCAAGGATTTTGTAAATTATTGCATCACAAAATAAGATGTTTTGCAAAATTTAAGAAAAAACATTTGTAGACCAATAAGGTTTTCCTGGTCATGATTACCATAGGAAGGTGTGATAAGATTATTATATTTTTTCAAATTCCTCAATATTAAAATCTAAAACATAATAACACTCTTGGCTATGATTACTGCACTTGCAGTTTCTTTGGATAGATTTTAATGGGTTTAAACCTTCCAAAAAATGTCTATATATTGAGCTAAAATGACGCACTCCCAAGTCCATTGTTAAACCCACTTAAGGGTCCAACTATGTAGAGTTGTGGAAAGTTGGGACTTGAGGGTCGCTCCCGACTTCCAGCACTAAAAGGGGGTAGAGGGGTGTGCTAGAAGTCCCGGGATTAGACTAGGAAGAGGGACTAAATTATCAAGCTCGAATTTACATCCAAAACCAACCACAAGAGGGTTAATTAGCATTCGAGAAACACCCTTGGGTGTTGGGACAAGCCATGGGCACTTTAACACACAAGACTCACCACGGTCCGGACTCAGGGGAAGCCACCGCCTTCCCCCATATAGTATTCTTTGCGTCTCACCGCAGAGGTTACATCCTAATGACTCTTTTTTTCGGGACTCTCAAGTTGGAGTCTCGAAACTGTCCCGGGTTAGAGTCCCGGGACTTTGGACGTTCATAGCTCCTCGCCCCAAACTCAGATCGGGACGAGGATTGAACCAAAGTTGTAGCTTTCATCGAGAGCTTTCCAACACCGTGTCGCACTCCTTGAGGTGACGTCGGGAAGAGGTCGATTCCTGACTTTTAATGGTCGGGAGTCAAACTGCCAATTTGACTCCCGGCCCTTCTTTTGCCCATAACTTGAGCTGCATATGTCCAAATGGCCCATGCGAGGCCATTTTGGGCATCTAAACTTCAAGACCTTTCCATTGATATAAATAATGCAACAATGCAAGGAGATTTGACCCCTCAAATTGTCTTCTGAGTTTTTGAGAGTCCCGTAGGATTCCATTTTCCCACTTTTGGGAGTGTGAGTTGCATTCTCACACTTGGCCCCAAAGTGGGGTTGCGACATAAAAGCTGAACATATATTTTGTCAAAGTTGTCAATGCATAGCATAATTCCAAAACCATTAAAAGTAATCAAATTGTCATTGCACTACCAAAGCACTATCTTTAATGATATAAAATTGTTTAATGATCGTGATCAGATGACAATTAAACACAATATTCATGATACAATATGGTTCAAGAATGTGACTTGTGATAGAAGTTCTATTTGCAATTTGATGTGTAGCATAACCAAGAATTGTGAAATTATAGGCAACATTATTAATCATTTTGGACGTGTGACAATTATAACCAACATGGTTGTTGTTAATGTGCCTTTTGATATTATAATATTCTTAGAGGGCACCATAATTTGAAGACATTAAATAATTGCAACCATACAAAATTGTTGAAAGCATACACTATTCAAAAGGTGTTTCAATCACTGGATGATGAAAATTCCAATAAGTTGTAATACCAAGATTATTTGGCAAGTAATATGGCACACGAAAAAGACCAGTGGGAAATTATTAATAGTTGCAATCACTATCAAGGTAACCAAAAAGGAATGTTGCATTCCAAAGGATTCCAATTAATGAATTCAACTAGGGACTACATTCTTTTTTGTATTATGTTTTCAATTAGAAATGACCAATGAATTTCATAAGTTACAACAAACACAAGGATGGTTCGATTTATAAATTTAATATAGAATTTAATGTCCTTAAAATTCTTGAAAATTAAATTTTAATCATGGTTACGATTATTGTAGTGTTCCCCTACGTGGTTTAGAAATTTAAAGGTCTAGTAAACTTATGTCAAATTGCACCAAATTTGAACCATCCAAAAAAATTTGTTAGATATCAAATGTCATCAAAATTATACCAAATACATTTTTCAAAGTTTTAATGAAATGTTTGAAAATTTTGAAATTCAAATATTTTCAAGTTATGAACATAAGGACTAGTAAATGAACATTATTTAATGTGTAATTAAGCACATATGAAACATCTAGATGTAAACTAGTGTTAGATGTAAAATATTTTCAAAAAAATTTATTTTTTATTAAGTACACATAACTTCAGTTGCCTATGTTAGATATTCAAAACTAACTTAAATTGTTTTCTTTATATTTTAGGACTTGAAAGATTGGAATCATTGTTCCTTTTGGGTTACCATAATTGTGACTACAACCCACTTACAAATGTTACTAATAATAAAACTAGAGTTGATTATTAGTGCCAAAGGTGGAACATCTATGTTTGTGAACCCTAAGGGTGTTTTTTTGTGTTGTTCATGATTATAGAAACTTTATCTAGAGGCCCTATTTTACAAGTGTTATGCCATATTTCACCTATTCATGTTGAGTCAATCTTATAATGGACATCATTTGCAACCTTTTCATTAAAGTTTTCGCTTTCAATTGTTTCATTCAAAATTATGGTTTTCCCATCAATATTGTGACCTCAAAGTCATGGTTTGTGATCAAAATGACTTCAAAGTTTTGGTTTATAGTTAATACAAGGACCTTACCATCCTAGTTATCAATATATGGGACATTTTTATCCTCTTTATTTTCCTTGAAAATTTTGCTTCACTATCATATGTTCATTTTGAAACATAACCTCCTATGATGTTTTGCCATAGGCCATCTAATCCTTTGGTAAACTATCCTTTTGGTGATCAACTATTTTATAGTTATGCTAATTCCAACATTTGAACTCTTGCATGTGTACATAATGATGATTCAATATTGAAGTTCCAAAGCAATGCAAGTTCATCAAATAATGTTTTAAAGCATATTGACCACAAGATTGATTGTTTTAAGGATCCAATCCCTTATTTGGATTTAAATGATTATGGTGAAAATGTATATGACAACTTGAAGGGATACAAGGATGATATTTATATTTTGAAAGTTTTGATTAAAGGTCAATTGAAGCATATATTGTCAACAATGTTATATTACGACAATTATTCATTGTGTGGTGGGAGAAAATTGGATTGTGACGTTAGTATAATATGTGCCACAATTTAATGTAAAATTGCAATTTTACTGAAATATATACCACAATAAATACCACATATTGTATATTATAATACATAAAGTTTACCTCACACACATGTCATGAGTGTATGGAAAAAACCATATCCTATTGCAATTAATTTCTCTAAACATGGAATTCATCATTTGAGACATTCATAAAATAAAACATATCAATAAACTCCATGATAAAGATTAGCCCTGATAATAATTTTAAAAAATATATATATATAAAGTCTTAAAAGGTTCATTATAATGCAATTGAACAAGCTATAATATGCTACATCATTATTGACCAAAAAACAAAGGATGATGAAAAGATATATAAGATAGACATAACATAGACTAGCAAAGAAAATTAAAAGGGGTATGTAAAAAATAATTACAACATGATTTTTAGCATAATGCCTTATCCAACCAAAAAAAATCAAAATAATTATGATAAAAAAAACTTTTGCACACACACAAAAAATGTGACATTTGTTGAATTAACAACAAGAAATGGAAACAATAAACAAAAAATTGACCATTTACAAGAAAATAAATGAAGGAAATGATTGTAAAATATGTTTAAAGTAGCAAAAAATCAAACAATGGGAGTTCAACATGATAGTCCAAATTAAGTAATTCAAAGAAAGTAATTGAGTTGATTATTGTAGGCTTTCTAAAATTTGAAAATAATTTGGAAGACAAACCTTGAAACCAAAAGCCCCAACAAAATCAATTAGGGAAAAAACCATATCTCACTTCCAAATGTGAAAACACAACACCAAAAAAGGAACAATGATAAAAATAAAATGAAAGAGAAATAATTAAGAGCCGCATGGAAAAACGCGGAAAACAAAAATTTCAAATCCAAAACTCAAGGAAATCAATGAAAATAAAGGCCCCGTCACATTAGAGCTTGAACGCCCATGACCATTGAAAATCTATGATCCAAGGAAAAGACATTTCAAGGTACAAGTTAACTTACACAAAGGTTAAAGGCCTAAAGGAACAAGGAAGTTTGAACATTAAATGCATTTGGGATATTGTTTTGTGGCCTAATGGACTTCATGCTAGGTTTCAAATCCAAAACTCATATGAAATCAAATGAAAATAAAACCCCTTTTACACTATACCCTAAAACCCATGACCATCCAAATTAGAAATATGTGATTGGAGGAAAAGTCATGTCAAGGTACAAGTTAATTTCACATAAAGGTTGAAGGCTTAAGGGACCAAGGAACTGTAAATGAATGAAAAATGGACATTAACTCTACATTTTGGATAATGTTTGATGGCTTAAAATGGCTTTAATTGTAGAAAACATTCTTCCTTTACTTGTTGGAATTCTTTATTTTTAATGTCAATGGAGTATTTTCGATAATTTTTGGCCAAAAAGTCACAGCATTGCCCAATTGTCGATGGTTCATGTTTATACGTTCTAATTATAAAATGCATTTCTAATTTGGGAAGGGGCATATGAGCTTACACCAAATTTCACATGATGCCACCACACCCCAAAATGCACTAACAAACCATAAAATGAGAAAATGAAGAAAGTAAAAATGAAACAAAAGCAATGAAAAAAAACAAAAAAACAAAAAAACTCTCAACCAATAGTTTTAAAACATTACATAAAACATCAAGTTAAAAATCAAATTTTGCATGGAATAAACTTTTACCCTTTTTTTTACTATGTTATAATAGTCTTTTAACACTTTCCATTAAATTTCACAACCAAGGTCCACACATAAATGATTTCTGAATTTCCATGAGATGATCTTAGGATGTGTTTTGAAGACTTTCAATGTTTCCATGGTCAGAGTTCCTCACCATAATGTAAAAGGGGCCTAAGGACCTTTTCCAAGAATCCCAATGCAAAACTAAACAAGAGACATGCAAAATAAAGATTGTTTAGAAAGTGAAAAAAA
>Ga0116231_10005987_pt1 | contig 23577 bp, 12 predicted proteins | sample S1TSphgellanicum_2_FD_89695 | JGI IMG/M metagenome (GOLD analysis project Ga0116231, IMG submission 89695) | Host-associated microbial communities from peat moss isolated from Minnesota, USA - S1T2_Fd - Sphagnum magellanicum MG | ecosystem: Host-associated > Plants > Peat moss > Unclassified...
AAAAAATTTCAAAGGAAAAAAAAAAAAAAACGCTTTAAAGTTTTTTTCCTACTTTTCTTCATCAAAAAAAAAAAAAAAAAAAAAAACCCAAGAATATTTGTAAAAAATTATATTCTATCTCATTGCATTCCGGGAAGTATCTCCAAGCCAGCCAACCAGCCAGCTTTTTTAAAATATGCAAGCAGCCAGTACCAAAGACGAAGCTCTCCATGTTACTTGCACACAGCGCACACAGCTTGCGCTGCCAAAAAGGCTCATGTGTTCAGAGCGCACCCAACCACCCTCCCAATACAAAATCCGATCAAATAATGAACAAAGAAAATAAAATAAAAGAAAAAACACCAGCGGTCATCCATCTGTATACCCACAGAGCAGGTTTTCTTTCTTTTTCCTTTTCCTAATTTTGTGACGTAGCCATACTTGTGATCATCCACAAGAGGAATTAGCCAAATTTGGTTACATGTAAGAGAGGAAAGTAGAAAAATTTAAGAGTCCTGGTATATTTTGGCAACCCGCAGGACTTTATTATCTAAATATGGCGATTTCACAAAAATCCTTTGTATGAGTTGCACTGGATTAATTTTTGTCACCAAGTGGCACAAATTTGCACCCAAAAAAATGGCAAAAAAAAAAGAGCTGATACACATACACAAAATAATATATGTTACAGTTATGTGAATGTAAAAAAAATTGAAAAGTAATTCATCAGAGAACCCAAGTTGCATTTTAAAAGAAAACCACATATAGGTGTACATTTTAATTATAGTTACATGTAGAAACTAATTTTTCATTCATTTTATTTCATGTCGCATGACTCACATGTGATTAGGAACATACATATAAATTAAGTTGTTATTAACTATTATATGTGCCAATATAGAATAAGTTTTTGTACCCTTCTATTCTCTGAGGAATTCTTCTCTTTCATAGCTTAGAGTCTAGACCTTTAATCTCATGAAGATTACATGGGCTCTGAAGATGATACAGTTTCACCATAGATGGCAAGTCCCATTCCCCAATGCCCATAGAATTAAGCTCTCACTTATACCTTTGGTGTCTATATGAAGTATCCTCTTCTGGGTTTTTTTTCTAGCGAAATTTAGCACGTCAGCTAAAAAAGTTTCAGAGTGGCCAAAAAGTGTGCTTTCTTGGTTTTCTAGTTGTCAAATTCCAAAAAAGAAAAAACATTTTGAAAATATGCCAAATTTCCTTATTGGGTTTTAGGATGTAGCCACAAATGTGGAGAATGCCTAAAACTTTTTACTCACGTGTCCTGTTTATAGCCAAATTTGGCTAAACTGTCTTATGGAAGATTGCCACTTCAGCTACATAACAAAAATGGAAAAAAGAAAAAGAAAAAAAAGACCCCTGAGATTTCCTCTTCCATCCTCTTCTCCCCTAAAAAATTCTCTCCTTTAGGAGCTTAGACTTTACACACATGAACAGCTGAGCACCATAATGAAGAACAGAGTTTTACTTCTTCCACCCTTTTTATCCCCTAAAATATTCTCCTCTTTAGGAGCTTAGACTTTACACATGAACAGCTGAACACCGTTATGAAGAACAGAGTTTCACCACGCATGGCAAGTCCAATTAAATCTCCTACAACTTTTGTCCCCATGTAATTTATGCAATTCCATCCTTTTATCCCCTAAAATAATCTCCTCTTTACCAGCTTGGACTTAACACACATGAACAACTGGCAGAGTAGACCAGCACCCACCAGTTCCCCCATGATGGATGGTCTGTGGACAAGGAAACACTTTTCTCTGTTGTATTCCTGTCCCATAGCTAACTACTGTGGTTAGCTATGTACTACCCATCCTCCACGTGTATCTACTTCTTTAGTAGCCACCAAGTGCCTTACCTACTTAGTAACCAATTATATTCTCTACATACATACTTACAATACTTACCCACTTACTTAGGCAGTTAGTTAAGTAGAGTGATGTCAATGTACAACGGTTTACATGATCCGTTACCAAGTGGCTCAGTTGTGGTTCATCAACAACTCAGTCATAATGGACTGGTATGAACAGCTGAACTCCAGTATCAAGGATGGAGTTTTGCCACACCTGGCAAGTCCCCCATACCGAATTTCCCTGCCACAGTGAACCAACAGCCACCAGCATACTGTAAAGGATGGATGGTTGGTGGACAGGAAACACTATTTCCATTGGCTTCTAGTTCCCTAGATAATCCCAGTAGTTAGCTCAGTTTCTGTTTTTACTACTTACCTCTTGATAACCCAATAGTCCTCCCATATGTATTGAGCACTGACCATCTATTTGCCTAATAATCATCTAATATCTTACCTACTTGCCTATCAACACATATGCTTTACATGTATGATAGAGTATGGGAAACCCACATCAACTCAATTGAGATCATCAGGATTGGGATGTTAATATTTGAGTTGAATGAGTATGCAGATTTTTTGTTCACATTCAAGCACAGTTATGCTGAGTAACAATGTTGTGCTCAAACTTCTCACATGTCACTTGGATGACAACTTCAGGACAAGAAGATCATGTTTGAAATCTTCTAGAGTAAAAGAGTATCCTATATAATCTTCCAAACTAGATGATTCCATATTACCAAAAAATGTTCCCATCTTTCAGTTACATTTCTATGGTGTTCTCACAATGTTCACATGACATTCCCAGGTTGTCCCCTTCCCATTCCAAGAGTCATTTCATGACACATCATAGTCATCCACCAAAGATGTCAATGTAAATGGAATGGGCATGAGGCTGCACATTATGCTGGGTGCACAGCCCATCTCACCCTGGCATGCACGCCCAACCGCAGTTTACCTGGCATAATGGGCAACCATTTGCCCATTCCATAGTACATAACAAGCCTCCAAGGGCTGGTGCACTGGTGGCCGTTGGCTCATTGGTGGCTGTTGGCTCACTCTGGCCCACTTTTACAAGCATTTTAACTTTCACACACCCCTCACCAGAGCCTGCAGGGGGAATTCCAAGGCCCAGATCCCACACAAAAAGCGTACCTATTACTTGTGGATGCAATGGTGCAGTCAGAATTAGAATCCCAGAGTAAAATCTTCTTGTGGAAATCCTGGCTCACTGGGAGGCCCAGGGATCAAGCCAGCCCTCGTTTAAGCGGGAGAATCTTGGTTATAGGTAACCGGTTCTGGGGATCCCATTCCTGTACTTTTGTAAGTTTTTCTTAGGTGGCATGTGTGGTGGTCTGCTAGTTCCACTTTAGTAGGTTTGAAGGTACCTGTTAGGCCTAAAACATATCCTTGTACTGTGAATCACCGTTGTAGGACACACCGATTACGTGCTGGAATAGGCATTGGTAGGCCCGTCACCAGCTTATGGAATGCCTCTCCCCCTAACAGGCCCGTTGCATTCCTAAACCAGGCCCATGGTAGGCCTGTCACTACTGTCTCCTAACTTTCTAAATGGATCTTTCCTATTGTACATAATTGTACAAATGCTCAACCAGTGGTTGTGAGCCCAAGGATAAGTAGGGTCAGGTCAGCTTCTGAGCTGGAATAAATCAAATTATGGTATTTCAAGAATCCATTTCTGTGCATTGCATAAAACTTGAACATAATAGCACATATGTCGATTGAGATCTATGTTGGTATCCTTTATACACTTGTGTAGAAAATCATACTGGTCCATGATTGAAATTTTTTAATGATAGCAAGTAGACTATGTGCCTATGATATAGCCTCTAGCGTTTAACCAAGCAAAAAGGGTGCTACCCATAGTTAGGAAAAGATTTCTCATATGTCCAATGAGATGAGCCCATATGCATAGAAGAGTTTTTTTTTCCATTTTATGGGGCTTTGGGGTGGGCACTTGAAGATTTATGGATTTAGAGGTTAGTTCCCTCACATGTTCTCGATAATATGAGTTGAAAAGAGCCAAGCAATAGAATAACCCCCTTCCAGGAATAGTACATGTCTCAAAGGGCAAAGCTTCTCACGGTCAATTTTCAGATTTCAGGAATAAACAAGGTGTTTTTCCATAGAGTACAGATAGTGAAGAAAGCTTCAGCTACACTACAACAGAATATGGTTTTTCCTTTGCAGTAGGCCTTGGCTCATGACACATGTGTAAAGGTAAACTTCATTATTTCATCAATTTCAATTTTAAAAAATGGAGTATATACTAGATATCATAGTTTGACATTAATGTAACATCTGCGACAGAAAGCCTACCACTGGAGGAAAAACGATATTCTGTTTTAGCCGTATAGTGGAGCCCTTTTGCCATAAGTACAAATGAAGTGCACTCAGGGATTTGGAGGTGGATCATAGACAAATCGGTCACGAGCTACATAATATGCACAAGCTTATGGTACGCCAAACTTGGTAGGTGCATTGAACTCACTTTTCAATTGTTGGTTTCATTTCATAATGTGTGAAAGACTAGTGAACAGATGAAAGCAGAAGCTTGCCAATTTATTTTTGAGTGGGGGGACATCCTGATGAGAGCCAGCTTGATCTGTTAATTCCTCTAACATGAACACACGGGAATGGTACCTATCAGGATGTTGTTTTCAATGCTCAAAGATTGCTCTGTGCAGCATGCAATCAAGATAGGACCAGTGCAGGTAGCAGAGGGTGCAAGCAGGCAAGAGCTCAATAACAAAGGATGCAAGCATTTTGCAAAGAAGCTTAGGTCCAAATCCTCTTCAATCTACTGGAAGAATTCCACAGTACTTGGACTGAGTTTAGGGCTATTATAATAATTATAGTTGGTTGGTGTGGACCCTGGACCCTCATGGGAGCAGAAAACTCCTCAAAATGTGAATAAAATCATCTTACTTCGATTTATGAACCTCGGTCAAAAAGCGGGGTGCAGCGGTGGGACTCACACTAACCTACCCTCAACCAAACGGTGTCCATGTAGCAATGCAGCTTATTTACAGGCAGAATGAACCAATACCCCACCAACATGCTATGTAGGATGGATGGTATGTGGATAGGAAATACTTTTCCATTGTATCCCTGTCCCATAGCTAACCACGGCAGTTAGCTATGAACTAACCATCCACATGTATCTGCCTACCTAGTAGCCACCAAGTACCTTCCTTACTTACCTACCTATGAACTAGGTACCCACATACAGTACGTAGCTACTCACCTATGATACTTACCCATGTACATATGTAGTTACTTAGGTAGTGTGAGGTGGAAGTAGGAGGATTTGCAGTTGACTCATTGACAACAAAATCTTAATTGGTCCAGTGGATATTTCAATGGTGCATGCTGGGTCAGATTATCCCCTATTCACGTCAACTTTACAAACATCCTTGATTGATCCTCTCTTGGGTCTTGAGAAGCTGCCATGTTGATGATTTGTGACAAGACTGCCACAGTGAACCAGCACCCACCACGGCACCATCCACTGGATGCCTGTTATTACATAGTTGTGGGTGAACCTCAACTGAGTCAATAGCTGGTAGATAGGTAAAAAATAGGTATCTACTAGGTATGTAGATGGTTGATAGTTTATACATAGGTAAGTGCTTGTTTACCTGTTTTATAAAGCAGGTTGTTAGTAGGTAGGTAGCAACTGAGCTAACCACCATGGTTAGCTCAGGAACTGGAACCCAACAGAAAATTGTTTCCTGACTATTTACCATCCATCCTTCATTATGCACTGGTAGGTGCTGGTTCACTGTGGCTGTGACAACTATTCATAATCATTTATCATATTGAAGCTATCTGAGACTTAAGTGAATCAAGCTTCACAAATTTTAATGTTCTTAATATTCCAATGCAACAACTACATATGTTATATGGCCATTTGCCCCTGACCAACTACCCATCAAACTTGAAGACCCACTGGAATTTTACAGCTGCTGTGGCCACAATATGGAGACGCCCAGAAGAAATATAGGCGAAACCAGCTGAGCCTCTTGTCTGAAGCAGAAACGAACAACTTGGGTCAAAGGGAAACGGTGTCACTCTCTGCAGTTGAATACTCCATCAATCCTGCAATTGTGTCCAACTGAGTTTCATAGCGTTCCTGAATCTCATTATGTTATCTTCCACTGGGCGTACTGTTCATTGGGAAATACCTCCCATGAAAAGGATCTGCCAACCATTTACACAATGAACCTCCACTATTTCTCATAGTTTTGGGGGTTCTTTCTGTAATGGTCGTCAGATCCTTCTGGGCTAGAAGACAACAGGCCCTCTCCTTCACCAAACTCACCTGCGGATAGCCATGGGTGCACATGTCCTGGCATCTGTTTCTTATCTGCAAGCTGAGGCACTCAGTCATCACCAAGGCCACTTGCGAGCATCCTTGAAAGAAAACACTGCATTCTGGCTTGCCATAGTTTTTCTATGTCTTCATAATAACAACTATTTCAACTGAGACTAGTATTGCAAGTCCCCAGGTTCGTAGTTCATATCAGTGTTACCCGGTTTCAGGTGCTCTGTGGCGTTCCAGGTCCATGTCTCAAGGATGGGCCCCAAGGTCTATATGGGAGAAGACCTGCCCAAGGTCAAGCAGGTCTCTCTAAGACCCAGCCCCAAATCCAGTCCAGGAAAAGTCAAGGTCCATTAGATCCAACCCTAGAACCAAACAACAATTCATTTTAACTAGGTTTGGGTCTTTTGTTTAGGTAGGGTTTTTGTTTTTTTAGGATTGTGCTTCACAGTTGAGAGGCACCAACTGGAGCTTCAAGCTTTCGATGGATTATAGGTGGGGCTTTTGTGCAAATTGAGTGGATTAGGATGGGGTAGTCTCCTAAGTCTTTGGCTCAAATGTTCATCTTTATCTAATTGGAATAGTTGTCCTATTGTTTGCTCCCTAATGTGTTTTTGGTTTTGTTGTTGTTTGCTGACATAGAACAAATATGTGGTGGCATTGAAGGTGTTGTTCAACAATGAGTTACAACAATTGCACATTGAGCATTAGTTGCAATGTGAAATTGAAATTCATCTTATCTCCAGCATCCTAATATTTTGTGCTTATATGGTTATTTCTACAACCAAGTACTATGTTACAACTTTTTCTATTATTTTCCTTTGTGCAGTCCATCAACATTCTCAAATGTTACTTCCCTTTTCAATATTGACATATTTTTTAGACGCCTTTCATATTCCAATGTTGTACATTCACACGCTCCTTCACCTAAAGGTAGTTCTTCCTATTGATGAAACCAACATCGCACATTCAAGTAGGACACAACAAAAAGATATGAAGTATCCTCTCCAATGTGGATTACAATATCCATCTACTTTGACAATTTAGTATTTTCTTATTTGAGAAGTTTCAAATCAAGGTTTCTATTAGAATTATGGTATTAGTTTCTAATTCACTTCCATAGAATTGGTCCCTTCGCAATTGTATGAAGTTGGTGAAATCATGTGATTTTAGCAATTTTACAATCTTCAAGATTCATATGGTGAGTTATTGAGCAACTTAAAGTTACAAAGTTAGGTCAAGTTGACAAGAAGAACTCAATCATTATGTGCCACTTGGAAATTGGACATATGTTTGAAAGTATCATTTTTGGAATCAACATGTGCATTCCATTGTTCTTAAATTTTATTGAAAATCCCACTTCAGTAAGAATTGACTTTCATCTTTTCATTTTTGTATTATAGTCCTTGCAATTACAAGTCCTAGTTGTAGATCTTGATATCTACATTTCACGAAATACTTGACTCAAGAAAAAACTTGATTTTTTTGTTGCAAACATATTAAGGTTTTACCACATTGAAGTTATTGGATTTTTAAAAATCAATGTGGGGAGGAACTATGTTGTTAATCACAATAGCAAAATTGTGTGCCTAGTGAAATTCACTTACCATAATACCTTTACCATTTCAACAACAAATTGTTGAATAATTATTTTAATTTGAAATTTTAATTTTGGTACTTGGTTTTTTAATTCTAAAATTTTTGGCAAGTAATGACTATAGAAAATAATAAACAAGGTTTTGTCAATGTTATGTAGTAGTCTAATGTGTCTAGACTACTTCAATTTTAAGTCATTGTCATGTCATGGAAGGTATGTGATTCAAATTTTGACAATTAAAATTTTTGATTTATTAAAATTTCAACACAAATAATGAATAGTTTTTTTTAATTTCCGCAAAAAGAAAAATAATTTAATTTATGCTGAAATGATAAAGGTATTATAGTAGTAGATTTCTTTGTTTTGTGTCACTTTGTTTCTAGGTCTTGTGTGTTATGCATGGTGGTTTTAGTTGGCATTATGGAAATGAGAAAGTGGTCCAAATGTCCTTGCATCAAATTTGAACAAACTTGTGGAAACTATAGAAATTTTTTGGAACATGAATTGTTGTTGATCATAGTTGAAAATTTATGTGGTGAATGAAACACAACACATTAAGTGTCTCAATGTACTACAATATCTGATCCTCTTGATATTCCTAGAATTTTATAGGATGGCTTGGATCTAGACATACTTTTTGTTAGTCATGTTTTCACAGCTAGTAATAAGCACAAATAAATTATTACCCTAATATTGACAATATGTTCATGGGCAAATTTGTATATTTGTTTTTATGTGAACAAAGTGCTCTTGTCAATTATGTGTCATGTATTGTAATTCAAAACTTACAATGACGTGTATATGGATCTCTTAAGTATGATATTGTTGAGAATTGCATATATATGTTGTTTACTTCATGACATGGACTTGTAACTTTGGATAACATACTAGAAACATCGTTTTATCTCACATGTTTCATAAATGTACAAAGAATAACATGCCAAAGGCTATTTTCTTGTTTCTCTATTTGAACTTTATGTTTACAATCTTGCTTTTGAGAGATGTTTAATTGTTTTTCTTACATTATTTGAAGATCATGTCATAAAATTTCTAAAAACTTAGGGCAAACCTTTGAAGATATAAAAGGAACTTTGAAAAAGTAGCTTTTGAAGGAGGTAAAAAAAATATGGATGGTTGAAAAACTTGGGTTGAGTTAATTGAATTTAGAGAATTCAAAATGAACAAGCTTGAAGCCCTTTTTGTCATAGTTTGGAATATTTATGTTTGGTAGTGTGTTTATTGATGTGTGGGAGTTAGTGTATGTTATTCTTGTTTTTAATTTGTTCACTAGATGTTCAATAAACTTAACAGGGGAAAGGGTGAAGGAGGTTAGTAGAGTTTGTACGCAAGATTGAAAACATGGAAACAAAGGAAAAAAAACAAAGATTAAGGATTTAGAAAAAAGGTGTAGGTGGACCTTCATTGTAAGTACTTAATTAGAGTGGAGTGTAGGTAACAAAAGTGGTATAAACTAATGTTGTGTGGTTACCTAGGTAGTTCAATTATCTGAGCTCAATTTTAATTTTGATTATGAAAAACCTACCTAGAACTAGAACAAGGTTTAAGAATTGACTAGAATCAAAATAAGGGGAATTTATAGATTATAAAACCGGGAGAAAATCAACCCCCCAATTCACAAAAGTTCATGTACTAGCACCAAAATCAGATCCAAAATTTGATTCCACAACTAGTTTAAGGTTTGTGGCTTACAGGCTTAATGTCACTTTTCATCTGTTGTTTTTTTTGTTGCTCAACTTGCTTCAAGCTTGAAGTTTCCTTCTAATGTTCAGCTTGCTTTGAATTTTTTCAAACTTCTTTCAAAATATGTTGTTCACCAACTTGGTCTTCTTCCGAATTGTGATGTTATTAGTGATCACCATTGTCTTGATCCTTTTCTTCATCATGATGTTCTTCTTGACCTTGAGGGGTTTTTTTTGTATTGTTTGGCAATGGCAATTGTCATCATGGTGTTGGTCACATCAAGTTTGTCATCATTACAATGGTGAACACTGTTGTTGTTTATTTAATGAATTGTTATCGATCCTCTGCTTGGTTGTGATGTTGTTTGTGATCATCCTAGCCTTGGTCTTCATTGTCCTTGTGATGTTATCATGATCACCCTAGTCCTAGTCCTCTTTTTCATCACGATGATATTCATGATCACTTTATTTTAGGTCCTATTCTTGGTCAAGATGACATTTTTGATTACCTTGGTCAAGGTCCTCTTCCTCCTCATGATGTTGTTCATGATCATCCTAGTCTTATTCTTCCTTTTTATATTGTTTCTAATCACCATGGTCCTAATCATGTTCCTCATGATGATGATGATGATGATGATGTTCGTGATTGCCCTAATCATGGTCTTCTTTTTCATCATGATGTTGTTCATGATCATTCTTATCTTGGTCATCTTCTTCCTCGTGATGTTGTTTTATGATCACCTTGGTCTTGGTCATTTTTTTCATCATGATAATGCTCATGATCACCTTGGTCCTAGTCTTCTTCCTTGTTGTGATGTTGTTCGTGATCACCTTGGTCTTACTCCTCTTCTTCATCACAATGTTGTTCGTGATCACCTTTGTCTTCATCTTCATCCTAATTTTGATGTTATTTGCAATCACTCTAGTATTAAGGTTCAAGGCCATGGAAGACTTGATAGTTCACCTTGAAGAGGTGATTTACCTTAGTGAACTTGAATTGGAGGTTGATCAATGTGGTTTTACATCAATTTCTAATGCAATTGTAAGCACCACCTCGATAAAAAATTCTACAACCAGGGATGTTACACAACCTTGGGTTTTACTAACTAATCAAAGATATTTTTGGAAAACAAAAAACCACATTGCCACATCTTGGGATTTATTTGCACCTATTAAGATATATTTATAAAAAATAACTCCAACTTTAACCTTTTTGACTAATTGATGTGTGTTTTTTGCTGTCATGTTGCTTCAATTGTAGGATTAAAGAAGGGCATCATAACCTACAAAACAACAAATGGGATTTCTACAATATGAAAACATTTTGAAACTATGCATTAGCAAGTGTGGGCTAAATGGATTGAATGAGAAAAAAATGGTTTTGCAAGTAAATGAAGTACTAGCAAAACATGAGTTCAATATGTTCAACTTATTGCATATGTCAAAGATGAAAGGGGTAATTTCTCAACCATGACCCAAGCTTTGACTTCCATTGTTTCATGTGAAATGTTGGGTTTGGCACATCCATTTTGTGGGGTCATGTTGGGGGCATGCTATTTGAAATGTTGTCAATATGCCACTAATGATTTTAAAGTTTGTGTTGGTCTAACGATTATTTCCATCAAGGAAACACAATTTATTTTGTAAAAAATTATCACTTGGACCAAAAAAGTGAGAAGGGTCAACATGATGGCACAAAACATGTTTGCATAGTGATGTGCCCCCAAGAAAGCTCAAGACTTTAGTCAAAATTAAGTTTGTTTCCAAAGTCATTTTGTTTCAAGAGTTTTTGGAATTCAAGCACACTATTGCCTTATGTTATGGACAACAACAATCCTTGGCACTTCAAGGCCATGTGCCAAGTCCACAAGTTTGGGTTATAGCCCAAGTTGTTGTAGATATTCTAGGTCCCATGGTTCAACAATGTGTGTTGAACCAAAGCTAAGGTTATTGGTACTATCTAGTGTACTTGTTTCATCAATTTCCCTAATCTATTAAATGTAGTCAAATTGTTGCAGACTTGATTATAGTGAAATCCAACTTTAGATGATGAGTTCCAAATCCTTACAACGCATGCAAAAATAGGTAATAATAGTTTTAGAACCTTTCCCTTCCTTCATGTGTTATTTTCAACCTAGCAAAGTTCATAACATGTTGACATTGATGTTAGATCCCCAACACAAGTGATTAGGAATGGTCATTCAATATATTAGCAAACAAAGGGTTCCAAATTATAAATGAATATGATAGAGAGGTATCATTCCCATTCCTCCTTTGTGCAGACAAGATCCTAAAACCTACTAATGCAAATGAAAGAGGCATTGGCATGTAGTTTTGCATCCCGTGGTTCCCAATCTACAAGTTCATATGATGTCATGGAAAGTGGTGATGATATGGCACTACTAGTGGTGAAAGAACAAGAAAAATTTTAAGACCAAGAAAATCAATCAAGAGGAATGCAAATTGGCATGGAGGACTGAAAAAGTCAATCAAGAGGAATGCAAATTGGCATGGAGGATCGAGAAAGTCAATCAAGAGGAATGCAAATTGGCATGGAGGACCAAGAAGGTCAATCAAGAGGAATCCATTGGCATAGTGGAGAACACATGAAGTATATTTTTCCTATGTTGGGTTTGTAACCCGACAAATCTTGGGGATTGTGGGATTTCATATTGAGGTAGAAAAAGTTTTTAGTATTCTAGGCATTTGCACAAACCTATGATGCTCTCATTTGGGCATGGATAATCTTGAAATGTTTGTAACCATCTACAAGAATTGGTTTGATGATGCATGTGTTGGTGGTTTTCCATCATCCATGGAAATTTTAAAAATTCTAATGGATGAGAATGAAGATGTAATTACATCAGTCAAGGCTTTGGATATGGATGAAAACAACTATAGGGTTTAACAAGTTTTGTTTCTTTCATCTTTCAAGTTTGTTTTTCTCTCCAAGTTTAATGTTTGTGTTCATCAAAGGTGATATAAACAACTTGTCATTTTTTTTGTTGTCATAAATCTTTGGAATGATGTGTGAAACAAGGTTGTTGCTTCAAGTTTCCCAAACCCCAAACCCTAGAATGTGATGTGATGAAGTCAAAATAATGCTAGGTTTCAATTTTTCTTTATTTATTTTTCTTTGATTTGCCACTTTGCATGAGTTTTTTTGGCATCTTGAATTTGGCAAAGTTAGGGCATAATGTAGGGGGTTTTCGGGGCCAATTTTTTGGTTTGGAACAAGATGTATGAAGGCACAAAGAGGGCATATTCTAGGTATTATCATGGGTTGTTTTAGGTTTTTTTGGGTTAGGCAAATTTGGGGGCTATTTTGGAATAAAAGGAGTGTCCATCAAGGGTTTTTGAGGTGGTGATTTTGAGGGGTTATATTTGGGGGCCAGTTGGGAGTTCACTTGGGAGTGTTTGCAAGTTACATTCAAGAATGCGAAGATGTCCTAGTTGGAAATTTGCATACAAGCACATGAGATGAAAGAACATGAAACCAATTAGCATAAAAAATGGTTATGATCCATTAGTAATGTAGTCTAAGGTAAGTTAAGTTGGTGAAAGTAGGTTAAATTGACTTCATTTGGCCTTCTCAAAGCTTTGTAATAATCTAACTTGTTTTTGGAATTAAAAATTCTTTATTTGCATTCCTTTCAATGATGTTTTGCATTTTGAAATCTAACCAAGGGTAAGAACCTACCCTAACCTACCAAAGAATCAAGAACCAACCTATTTTGGAATAACACCATAACCAAAATTAGAACCAACTTTGACATTGAAAAACTGGAATTAAAACTAGGTCCCAGTTTCATAAAAATAAAAAACCTATCCAAGACTAGAATTGGCCCTACAATTTTTTTGGGAACCAAAACTCGAGGTTACTTTTAAAACCCAAGAACCACACAACATTAATATAGAGTTAATGCAAATGAGGGACATGTAGAAGGTGGGAATAAGAAATAAGGAAAGGAAACCATGGCTACAACTAGGTAAACTCAACAATCCCATCTTGGACTTAGTTCAAATGTTGCATTTAATGTGGAGTAAAGGGAGGAATTTTTTTTAGTTGCTAGAGATGTGTAGGTTTGGTTTATTCTTGTTATAACCCTTCTAGTAGTAAGGGAGTGGAAAAGGACAATGAATAGTATAATTAGGTTGGTGATGAGCTTTGCAATTGTTGGATGTTCCTTTCTTAAATACTAAGCCTCCTAAAGGATGAGTGCATGCCCTTATGATAATTTGTTTGTTGACAAATTGAACCACCTTGTGACCTAGGAAACCAATTGATTTTCTTATTTGTTTACCACTTGTCTAACAAAACGGCATTTGCATGTCTAATAATGAATGTTTTGTTTTGGCCTATTGCCAAATGAAACCCATTGATTATACTTTGACATGTGTTTTTTCATTTTCATGTACTTTATAATCTCTTTGATTTGCCTAACCACCCAAACTTTCAATTCTTTGTGATTAATTAGTAGAGAACACCATCAAACCTCACCTTTGGGATTCATGTTTTGGCTTCAATATCAACAAATTTTTTGGCTCCCATGTTGTGGATTGATAAGGCATTTGTATTTATGTTGCTAACATGGATTGCTAACACAATGGGCTTGCCCAAGGGGCCAAAGCGAATGTTGCCTAGGATTGTAAATTGTCTTAGCTACATATAAATAATATCATTCAACCTTTAAACAACACACAATTGTAGCACGTTTTGGTAGCATGTGTCCATGCCATTCCTACCTTTGACATGCATTATCATGACCTTGGCTTTGGGGGGTCCAAACATGATAAAAGGAGGCAAGGGCATTTAACATTACATTTGACATGTTGAGTTCATGTGTTGATTTATTAAATTAGTTCTTTATTTTTTCATAGAAATTTTCAAACTTGACATTGATTTTGAGACCAAATATGACCCATAATATTTTAATATTTCTTTTTTTTCATTAAACCTTACATCACAAACCTACAATATCATGAAATTTCAATAGAATCCATGTGAAAATCATAAAACAATATGTATGTGCAAAATCCATGGGTTTCAAAATGTAAAAATTACATGAAAAATACATATATTACTTTTATATAAATTATTTTTCTTTTTTACTTGTGATGTTTTGATGTGAAATACATATGATTTACATTTTAACTAAATCCATGCAATTATTGTGATGTAATTTTGGATAAGACTATGCAATTTTTCTGTATTAAACATGAACATTCATGTATGTCATTTTAAAAAAATGTTTCATCCATTTAAATATTTAAGATATTGAATACGTAAAGATATCATTCGTACTAACCATAATATGAAATTCATGCAATTTTTGTATGAACTCATGAAACTTAGATTTCACACGAAATTTGTACAAACCTATGAAGCTTTGTAAGTTTTTGATGTAGATTATACTAAAATGTATAACTTTGTTTTTGACCATGATAAAGAATTGTGAATAATTTCAATTGTTAAATACATTTTAAAATCAAAATCAAAGGCCTAATGCATGTAATTTTTTAAAAAAATGGTTAAACCCATGTGGCTTGAGTCCTCTTTTTGTGGGGTGAAAGGACGGTACAATAGACCAAAAGCATATCCTACTTAAGATCCAGTTTTAAATATGGAAATTTTAAACATTAACACAAGAAAGTGTATTCCATTTTTTTTAATGCCATGACAAAAACATCAAGGTCTCCATTGATTTTATGGTTAGTTGAATACAAATTTTGAAGAAATTTAGTATAATATAAGTATGTAATAAATATATTTGAAAGTTATTTGTGAATATTGTGTTTTTTCCTACTTTTACATTAGAATTTTAATACATTTTGACTATATAATACAAAAAGGCTAGAAGTTTACAAGTACATTTACTATGCAATTAATTTTTAAACCAATATTTCATCTACTTGCAACTTATTTTGTAAGTTGTGATTTTTGTTTGAATTTTGATGGATTCTACTAAAAGGTTATTCAAACATGTTATTTTAAAAAATAGTTGTAACAAAGTCAAAAAACATGTTCATGTTAAACATTTAACCACATAATATTTAAAAATTCAATGTATCAAGTGATTCACCCCTAAGTTTTCCCAAAGTTTGAAAGATGAACCTCCAAATGGAAAAATGGAAAAAAATTAAAAAGAAAATTTGGGGCATGTTCCTTAATTTTACACATTAGGAAAAAAAGGTGTGTGAAAGCTTCGGGATGAAGATTAAGACAAAATAATAGTTCACAAACACCCCATGAACAAGTCATTTACAAAAGTAAAAAAAATGAAGGTGGTTAATGTAAATGGAACCAATTTTGAATCACAAACTTGCATTGGACTCACTACATTCAAGCAACCCAAACTCAACAAGATGCCACCACCTTCCTCCCTATACTATATTTTGGACTAGTGTTGGCTGGAATTCATTTTTCTCTAAAAAATATAAGGTGTAGTTCCTATGTCAAATCTAGTATCAAGCTTTGTTTTAAAAATTGCTTTGATGTTTTTTTAAAAATCATCTTTAGGAGAATTGGCCAAGGTTTCAAAAAAATTGAAAAATAAATTCAGCCTATTTTCAAAGTGTTGATTCTCACACATCTAATAACATCTGATTTTTGAAGCTATTTTCACAATCCAATTATTAAAGTTAAATTCTTAACTCAACAAAATAAAATATTTTTATTTACCAAAAATTGCAACTTACAAAAAAATGTTTTAAAAAAATAAATCAAAGATCTGGTCTAGTAACATATCTTTGAAAAGACTTGAATTGCAAGTAGAATCAAAGTTCACACAATTGAAGTAACAAACTAGTATAACATTTGTGAAATAAACATAAGCAAAATCTGAATTCTCAAGTTTCAAAAACATATGAAAGGCCATATATCTAGGTTTTAAAGAACTTCCAAACTTTAAAAAAATAAAAAATAAATACAGTGATGAAAGGACCATAAAGGTCCATGAAACATGCTTAATTAAGATGGCTCATGATTAGGTTGCTAAGATAAATAATAATGTTATTTATGAAAGCATGTGCTAAAAACCCACCACTTAATCCACTTAGTGCTTACATTTCTTAGATATGGTTTCCTACCAATCGTTGAAATTGTTTTCCTAACATTATGTCAAAACTTGAAATTCAGACCTTGTTTTATTTTAGTACCTTACTAAGGTATAAATTTTTTTTTCATAGGGGTTAATTTTTCGTTTAGTGAAAACTTATAAAAAAGGTTTCATGTACAAAGTATCACCAAAGGTCATACCTATTGGTTTTCAAGGTGATTAGTTTGAAACCATATTCAATTGTCACATTTTTTGATACCCGCCCAATATTACTATGGACCTTCGTGAGGATTACATGGTTCAATAGTTTTTTTTTTCAAAACCCCCAAATGGAAATCTCAAAATTATAGAATTATGAGTCCCAAAACTTATGTGCTCATAACTTTGTCATATGAACTTCAATTGAAGACCTTCAAACTACAAGGTTTTAACCTTTGATAAGATCTTTCCAACTCCATGTTGTTCCCAACCCCTCTTTTGGGCATAATTCATAGCTCACAACTCCAAATGGAAAATGTGAATTTCATTTCAATATCTACACTTTGAGAGCTTTCCAATGGTATACATTTAAAAAAATTTGAATAAGGTTTAACCCTTGCACTTTTGTCCCAAAAACTTAAAACACTTTGGGACTTTTAACTCCCAAAGTGAAAGTTCATCCCTAGAGTCTTAAGAATGTTTCCTCTTCATTCTCCAAATTTGTTAAGCCTCTTTCTTGTTTTAGTTTGTTTTCAACTTGTTTTTTTTTTTGCTTCACCTTAGCTTGGGTTATGAGCCCAAAGTTAAGGAAAAAAATGTTAGGCACAAAATTAACACATCCCTAACAACTTACCTTGAGTTGCTCCTCCCTACCCTTTGAAGAACATTCAAGAGGTGTCACATTTAGGTAATCACCTTTCTACCTTTTTATAGGTATTTCACTATAGTCACAAAACTCATCTTAGTAACCAACAAACTCCTTTAATCCCAAGACCTTCCTGTTCAATCCAATAACACCATTGTAGCCAAACCTACAAAGAAAAGTTGCAACCAAGTCACTTGAGGCATCTAACTAGCCTAATGTAAGAGGGGTCTAGCCTTCTACCTAGTAGAATTTCCCTTTCCCTCTTGTAATTTACATTATATCCTACCCTTGTTTAATCTAGACAACAATTTCCTTCCTTGTTCACAACCATGACCCCTTACTTGTGTTATAACTAACCATTGTCTTAAACAAATGAATTATAACTAGGAACACACAACATGCATTAATTGGAACAAGACTTCTTCAAATCAAATCTTCACACATCAAAGGTAAAAAAGGTAGTATATTGGAGTCTTTAGTCCCTTATTGTTGATCTTTTACTCCAACCAAGCTTTTACCCATGCCTTACAAAAACCCACTCTCCTTCTTATGAACAATCCTACCTTCCCTCTTTCTTGTCTTACTCTCCACTCCCAACCACACTAACATACACTACCTACTTAAGCCCCCCGATATCAATCCTCTTCTTTCCTATTTTCCTTATTCCCACACAAGAGGGCAGACCTTCTATTTCACTTTTAGGTCAAACCCCTCCTTTTCTGCTCATCCTCCATTTCTACTCCTACCTTACAGTAGGCCTTTAACACCAATTCTTTGTACCTTTTCCTTGATTTGCCTTTGAGTGGATCAACAATGCATGGAGACCTTCCTTGAACAACCACCACCACCAATTAGTGATGCCTCCACCTCCATTTTAACAATGTTGTTTGGTTGGGTGTACCTTGAAAGTTCACCTCCTCATGATGTAACAATCCCCCTTCACACTACCTTGCCCCTTCATGATACATCCAAACCCCCTAGCAACCCAAATTTCACAACTTCATCATCATTCCTCATTCCTTCCCACTTCCTCACACATTACTTGTCAATTTAAAAATGGAAGGGTGGTCAACAATGCCTTTCCCCCTCTCAACTTCAAGAAGATGATAATACTATTATCATGACTTAAACTTAATTCCTAACACCTTCTTAAAAGCCACCTTCACCATATTCGTTCCTCCTTATCCAACAAACTTAACTAACCTAAGTGAAAACATAATAACCTTGCCTTCACCTAATCCAACTAACCTATTTCCCACCTTATCCTATCCAAGCCACCCACCCCCTTAGCAATCCATTTGGGATAAGACCAAACCTATTATCTCATCCCATGAACCCCGGGTTAACCCCAAAACTCCATTAGTTGACTTACATATACTTAACCAAAATCGGGTTTGGTTAATTGGGGCCCAATATCAACATTAAAACCTACTTGATAGCTATTTTCCACTTGTGTTATAAGGGTCACAAACAATCCACATTACAATGTTTTCATTTTGTGAAATTTGTTAAAACTTCCAATAAATTTTAAAACAATTGGTGCACATTTGATAAGGGAAACAAACTTTTGAAATTGAAAAACCTTTGTCCACACCTTTCTTTTGACCATTTGAAACATATAAAAAAACTTTTACGATTCATCATGAACATGCATCATATTTTTGTGGCTAGTAATTTTATTTCCATTAAAAGAGTAACAATCCAAATTGTTGTGTTCCCATGGTGAATCCTCAAATAAATAAGGGCATAGTTTTAAGTAATGTCCACACCTCCTACATTTCTTTTATTGTGGTTGGACTATTAAGCTCAAGATTAAGGATTGGGCAAGACAAGGGAAATATGTTGGAAGTGAGATCAAAACATCTTTTGATTTCAACACACCACATACATATGTGTAAATGACATCTAATTGAATAATTAAATACATCTTTAATTATTTTTTTACATGAGTTAACAGTTTGGAGATGAAATGGAAAATTTTTGAACTTTCAAAGTTGAAGGTCTCATAACTTGACAATTTCAAGACTTCCATTTGCAAATCTAAAAAAAAATGATGTTTTGATGAAACCCCCATAAGTAATTTCAAAATATTCTATAAGGTTGATGTTTCCTCCCACATCCAAGCCACGATGAGTTTTGTGAATTTAAATTAACCTATGAATTGTCAAATTGAAAATTATGATTATTATTTTTTTGACAACCCCAAACCAACAATTCTCCTTATCAACAAAAATGGCCTAACCCAAACCTAATGGTTTGTTTAAAATACAAAAATTAGTCAACATTGGTTCATATTTGGTCATTCATAATTTGCTACTCTTTTAAAAGAAGTTTTAGAAGTGTTTTGATGATTATTGGATGGGTATATAAGTATGTGCCTAGTATCAATAGGTTACCAAAAATTTTACTAGGTTGGTATGACCTAAAGCAATACTAGTTTTAACATCTTACATTTAAGGTCTTACTATTTAATGTCTTGTAATTATAACTACCTTTTACTAGACAAAAATCAATCTTAAGGCCACTTCAGACAATGGTTTAGGGACCAAAAGCCTGGGGACCAATTTGAAGCAAATTGAACCTTGAATTGGACTCTTTTTCACATTACAAAAATAAAATTTCCTAAGGTACAATGACTGTGTCTAAAGGCTCAGAGACCCATCCAATATCAAAAATGTGTGATTGACATGTGAAAGGATTAGGTTAACCATTGGTCTTTTCTTTCTTCTTCTTCCTTTGTTTTATGGTTTTTTAATTTTAATTTTAATTTTTTCCTTTATTATTCTTACTACACACAATGGATGAATGAATGCACAAAGTATTGGTGGCTTTTTGTTTTTATTATGGCCATGCATTGAGTGATTACACAAGTGGTTGCATTGCAATGAATAGAAATTGGACAATATTGGAATAATTGCGTTGCATTGCAATGAATAAATATGGACAACATTGGAGGAACCACCTTGTGAGGATCCACAAAACTAGCCATGTCAACTTTAGAATTGGTCAAAAATGGGGAAGTTGGTGCATTCTCAACAATGTTTTCAATTATGGCATGTCTTCCATTCTCACATCATTTGAGCAACAAGGCTAAAAATAAGTAATGAAAAAAGGAAAAAAAGAAAAGAAAAGAAAAGAATAAACAACCTTTGACCCTAGCTTACACTTTGGTTCTCCAAACCATGAGCTCTCTTTTAAGCTCTTTTTTTTTGTTTGGACCAATTGGTTTTTTCTCCAAAATGATGCCATGTAAACTAAATCACAATTTGATTTGTCTTAATCTTGGACCTTTTGTGACCGGACAGTAAGTCACCTTAATAGTGTGAACACAATGGGTTTTAGGGTTCTGTTTTTTTGTTTTATTGTTTTCATTAGCTGTCAAATTTTTGTGTGTTTATGGCGGGAATATTTCCATTGCTGTTGCAAGGAATGCATGGGTAAGCAACTTTGTTTGTTTGTGTGTTATGGAGAACATCAGCTGCATTAAATGATGGATGGTGGAGGGAGCAATTGCATTGAAGAAAGGTTTGCGTAATTGACGGTGAAAGGTAAGATAAGAGGGAGAGTGGAGGAGCAAGGTGGTAAGTTTTTTTTGGTATGAATTTTTCTTATTGTTGTAGTTTAGACTACTAGGTTAGTCGTTGATGAACTATGCCAATGACTTAGCAGAGTAGTAATGTAGATCAAAGTAAGGATAGATATGAGGGGTTGATGCTGAAGGATGATGAAAAAAGAAGGAATCTGAGCTATAGAACTAAGGGGCATATAGAAGTCAAAATGCATATGAGAAGGGGGGAACTTTTTGTTGCAATACCTTGAATCCATGTTGTAGACAACTACCAGAGTGAGTGCTAGAAATTTCAAAGGGGTGTCCTTAGGTTGGGCAGAATGAGAGAAACAAGGTCAAGAGTGAAGGAAGTTTAAAGAGAAAAACTTGTAATACATTCTTGCATAAGAATCTGTCCTCTTAAGTGGTTATAAGTGAGCCTAGTACCTATTGCTCAAAGTCACGTTTTTCAGAAACAGTTGAATCCAAAGTTCTATAAGTTTTAGGTTTTCAGATAAGAGATTTGATGTTACAATGCATTGTTGCATCCAGTGGGAAAATGGTTAGCAGCTCACAGGGACTGAATGAACCTTGAAAGTTCTGACTTCAAAAACCATACCTCAATAGAATTTGGATTCTTAGTAATATGAATTGGAGTTTGGTAGCCAGTAGTCCATAGCCACTAAGGAGATGTATGATGAAGATTCAGATAGTTGTAACGGATTTGTCAATTTATAGGTATAAGAGTTGGTTCTGTTGAAATAAGTAGACATTAGCAAAATTCCTCCTTGACAGTATCAAGTAACGTTATTGGTTGTAGGGTGCCAGAAATTCTAATTCTGTTTAGATCTTTTATATGTAATTAGGTTTGTTCTTTTAATCTTCCCCTTTCTTTTTTGACTACACCTCATCTAAAGGCTTGAGACCAATATGAATGCTCTATTTCATTGGACCCTGCTCTATGGACTGTTAGACCCAATACTAGGACCAGGCTGACCCATGTTGAAATGTCGATATTAGACCAACATTGCTCTTGACTTCTGGACTCTAAGAAACAAGTGAAATATTTGTCAGATCATACTCAGATGGGAGTGGGGAGTAAAAGGTCCCCAACAGCGCACCCGCGCCCCCACACTACCAAGTGAATTAGAAATACTCTGTGAACATGTGAATATGTGATAGGGAGCCAAGAGCAGTAAAAGGTAAACCACCTGAACTCTCTTGTACCACCACCACAGGTCTATCCAGAGTCCAGACAGTGCAGAGACCCACAACAGATTTGTCAAAAGTGGAACACTTTTCTAAACACTGTTGGTGACGGTTTTAGTGTTCTACTAGTACACAAGACCTTTATTCTCAGCAAATTAGCAATTCATGAGCAGTACTCTGAGACCATGCCAAACGAAATCTGTGAGGATTGTTGGGACTGGGAAACGCACAAAGAAGACCTGAAGAAGCTAATTGTGTATAAACTTCACCTGACCATTTTTTTGTTAGGACACAACGAACCTTAGTTTTTGGTGAAGAAAGTTGCTTGGTTCTTTTAGTGCATCTAGATGGCAACTTACTTGGTAGTGTAAATACAAGCAATAATTATGGAGGAATTTTTACAATTGAAGATCTTTAGGTCACTTTAGACTAAGAGTTGGGGCCAATAATGGGAAATTTGAGCACTTCTTGGCACCAAGTTTCCAGGAAAATATTACTTGTTTGAGTGTTGATGAGTTCACGTGTAAAACCAATAAGGTCAAAAAGTAGGGATCAAGGCTTCAACCTCTCATATGCTTTCATTTTTTCTTTCTTATATCATTCTTTTTATCATTTTTGCTTTCTTTGTTAAGTTAAACCCTAAAAACCAGACCACCATGGATGTGCATAATAGACACAAGATTTTTGTAACTTTTGTGTTTTTCATAGCCATATCCCAAGTAAAAAAATAGAAACCCCCTCCATCATTCACGAACAAGCATAGAAGCTCAACAAGAGAAGAGGAAAATGAAGAAAAGGGTGAAGATATAGGGTTTATTTAGGTTTTCTTTGATCGTAGGGTGTAAATTTCATCAACATGACAATATTTTATTGCAACAACATTCAGCCCAAGGGTTGCAAATTGGCCTCCCAAGTTCATAGGTATCTTTTTTCCTGCCTTGACACAAAGTCAGGGCCATAAAATATTAGATTTTAAAAAATGTTTTCTTTCTCAACCTTGATTACAAGTGTAAAGCCCTTGAGATTGATTTCAGTGATTGCACCAATAGGAATGCTCGATTTGAGTTCAACATTGGGCTTGACTCCTAGTGTAAAACCGGCCTTAGACGGTGCTTGTAAGATAGATGTAAGGGTGACACCTTATGGTGTCATGGAGGCAAACAGGTAGTTCTTAACTTACATGGCAGAAGGCATTGAACCACAGGGGGGCCTTCAGGTGAGTCAAGTGATAACTTAAGTGACCAGAAATCTTTGTAGTTGTGAATGCAGGTGAAAATGAATTTTCTAGTGAGTCATGACAAGTGTTATTTTTAGGTTTTAAAAAAAACTGATGGGGTTTTTTTTTTAATTAATTAATTAATTAATTTGATGGGTTGGCTCCTAACTCTACAACAACAGAGAAGAACTGGCGACCCTCCC
>Ga0116231_10005988_pt1 | contig 23573 bp, 20 predicted proteins | sample S1TSphgellanicum_2_FD_89695 | JGI IMG/M metagenome (GOLD analysis project Ga0116231, IMG submission 89695) | Host-associated microbial communities from peat moss isolated from Minnesota, USA - S1T2_Fd - Sphagnum magellanicum MG | ecosystem: Host-associated > Plants > Peat moss > Unclassified...
CCGCTATATCCGCCGCCCTCCCCACCGCCTGGTGGCAAAACTTCAACAACCCCGCCCTCAACGCCCTCGTCACCGCCGGCCTCTCAGCCAGCCCCACCCTCGCCGAAGCCAACGCCAACCTCCTCGCCGCGCAACAAAACGCCACCGCCAATAACGGCGCCTATCTCCCGCAAATCGGCCTCAACCCCGGTCAGCCGCAGATCTCCCGCACCGCCGAGCCCGGCGGCCCCAACGGCTTCCCGCCCTACAGCGTCTATGCCCTGGGCGGCGCCATCTCCTACGACCCCGGCCTGTTCGGCGCCCGCAAATACACCTTTGAAAACGGCGCCGCCCTCACCGACTACCAGCAAGCCGAGCTCGAAGCCGCCCGCGACACGCTGGAGGGCAACATCGTCACCGCCGCCATCACCCTGGCCGGCGACAACGCCCAGATCGCCGCCACGAACGCCATTCTCGGCGCCGAACAAAAACTCTTCACCTTGCTGCAGCAGGAACTCGCCGACGGCGCGATACCCGCCCTCACCGTCCTGCAGCAGCGCGCCACGATCCTCGCGACCCAGGCCACCATCCCCGCTTTGCAAACCCAGGCGGACCAGCAACAGGACCGCCTGGCCCTCCTCACCGCCCAACTCCCCGCCGATTTCTCACCGCCGCCCATCACGCTGGACGGTCTCACCGCCCAGTTGCCCGTCCCCATCGCGCTGCCCTCCAGCTACCTCGAAAACCGCCCGGACCTGCGCGCCGCCCGCGACCAGGTCGCCGCGCAAAACGCCGCTTTGGGCCTCGCCATCGCCCATCTCTACCCGGACCTGCAGCTCTCGGCCGCCGGCGGCTGGCTTTCCACCACCCTTAACCCCCTCTTCGCCCCCGACACCGCCTTCTGGACCCTCGCCGCCAACCTCCTCGCGCCGATCTACCAAGGCGGCCAACTCCACGCCCGCAAGCAGCAAGCCCAGGCGGAACTCGCCGCCGCCCTGGCCGCCTATCACGGCGCTGTCCTCAACGCCTTCGGCGAAGCCGCGGACGCCCTCTACGCCGTGCAAAACGACCAGACCGCGCTGGCCGGCGCCCAAGCCGCCTCAAAACTCGCCGACCAGGCCTACAACCTCGCCAGCCAGCAATTCTCCCTCGGCGCGATCGACTACACCACCGTCCTCACCGCCCAGGCCGTCGCGGCCCAGCAGACCCTCACCCTGGTCCAAACCAAAACCACCCTGTTGCTGGACATCGCACGCCTGCAAGCCGCCATGGCCTCGTAACGGGCGCCTCATGGGCAAAATCATCTGGCTCGCCAGCTACCCCAAATCCGGCAACACCTGGCTCAGAATCTTCCTGCACAACTACATCCTGCAGCCCGACACCCCGCACAGCATCAACGCCCTCGCCGACCTCGCCCCCACCGAATGCAGCCGCGCCTTCTTCCAACCCCACGCCGCCACCCTCACCGAAACCGAAACCCAAAAACTCCGCCCCAAAATCCACCGCCACCTCACCACCCTCTCCGAACACCTCATCTTCCTCAAAACCCACAACGCCAACCTCGCCTACAACGGCATCCCCCTCTGCACGCCCGCGTTTACCGCCGGCGCCATCACCATTATCCGGGACCCGCGCGACGTCGCAATCTCCTACGCCGCCTACACCGGCAAATCCCTCGACGACACCATCACCTTCATGAACCAAAAAGCCGCCGCCAACGCCCCCACCCCCCTCCAGGTTTTTGAACTCCTCAGCACCTGGTCCGCCCACGTCACCTCCTGGACCCAATCAAAAACCCACCTCGCCATCCGCTACGAAGACCTGATCGCAACCCCCCAACGAACCTTCGCCAGAATCATAAATTTCCTAGGCGAACCCCCCGACCCCGCCCGCCTGCAACGCGCCATAGACTTCAGCGCCTTCACCACCCTAGCCGCCCAGGAACAACGCGACGGCTACTCTGCCCACGCCCCCACCGCCCCCACCCCCTTCTTCCGCGAAGGCAAGCCCAACCAATGGCGAACCAAACTCACCAAAGCCCAAGCCCAACGCATCGAAAGCCACCACGGCGAGGTCATGGAAAGATTCGGATACAAAAAAGAAGCGCTTTTTTGAAAAAAAGCGCGCAAAAAACTTTGCTCCTGGGGGCTTTTACCACACCATGCCTATAATCGCCTCCAGCCGCGGCAATTATAGGCACTCCCCGTCCCCCCCCCGTCATGCCGGGGAATGCCGGCATCCACGACTTCCCCCCCACAACCCCAGCCCTCCGGCAAAAACCAATAACCCATCCGCGCCGATCTGCGGCCATCTGCGTCATCTGCGGATAAAATCTTTCTCCCCACCGGCTGCCCATCACCGCGAGCAACCGCCGCGGCCACGCTCACATCAGACAGAAGCCGCCGCGGCCGCCGCCATCGTCATCGCGGACCCGGCGCGCCGCACCCGAACGATCCGATAATTCGCCGCATCCGCAAACAGCGCCCGCAAAAGCTGATTATTCAGCGCATGCCCCGTCCGGCTGCCCACAAACCGCCCCGCAATCGCCGCCCCCGCCAGCGCCAAATCCCCGATCACATCCAGCATCTTATGCCGCACGAATTCATCCTCGAACCGCAGCCCTTCCGGGTTCAGAATCGCCGCCCCATCCACCACCACCGCATTCGCCAGGCTGCCGCCGCGCGCCAGCCCCGCCGCACGCAACGCCTCCACCTCCGCCGCCTGGGTAAAAGTGCGCGCGCGCGCCAAATTGGCCGCGAAAGCCTCCGGCGTCAGATGCATCGTATAAGCCTGCCGCCCGATCGCGGCGGCGGCAAAATCAATCGCCAGCGACAACTCCATCCCCGTCTCATGCGGCCCATGATTCGGCCGCAATTCCGCGAACGCCTCGCCGCGCTCCACCCGCACCGGCTGCAAAATCTCGATCGTCTCCCGCGCGCCGCCATGCTCCACAACCCCGGCGCTCTCGATCAAAAACAAAAACGGCGCCGCCGAGCCATCCAGCACCGGCACCTCCGGCCCGCTGACCTCGACCAGCAGATCATCCACCTGGCTCGCCGCCAGCGCCGCCATCAGATGCTCAACGGTCCCGATCCGCGTCTCCGGCCGCCCCGGCAAACTGAGCACCGTGCACAACGTGGTATCCGAAACCATATCGTAACGCGCCGGCACATCCACGCCCAGATCGGTGCGCCGGAAAACGATGCCCGTGCCCGCCGCCGCCGGCACCAGACGCAACCTGACATTGGCCCCGCTATGCAGCCCCACGCCCATGCAATCAATCGCCGCCTTCAATGTCCGCCGGGGCGCCGCCAAACGTTCATCCCCCGCAAAATCCGACCGATCCCAATAAGACAACATCAACAACCCATCATTTTGAATGCAGTGCAATGTAACCCCCACCGCCCAGCGCGGCGAGTCAATCATTATTTCTGATTATTTCGACATAACCCCTTGATATTACGGCAATATCAAGCTCAAACAAAGTCTGTTCCACACAAAATTTCAACCTCCCGTAGAGGTTACCAATCCGTAACGGCCGCCGCCTCTTCCGCAATCGTCTCGTGGAACTTTCCGTCATCGATCATAATGCCGCCGGTCTCACGCCGCTCGATGATGTCCACAAATTGGTGGCCAATCCGTAAATCCTCCGCGGCATAATCGGCGCGTTCGGCGTGCCGTGAAGGGAGAAGGAAGCAGTTACTTTTTTTGAAAAAAAAGTAACCAAAAAAACTTTGGCGGTTGGGTGTGGCACCTCCGGTGTCTCTTTAGCGCCCCCGTCAGGGGCGCTAAAGAGACACCGGAGGTGCCACACCCAACCGCCAAAGTTTTTTGCGCGCTTTTTTTCAAAAAAGCGCTTCTTTCTTTCTCTTCCTTCCTAATTCGAACCCCTCCGCATATAAGCCGGAATCTCCAACCCAATCTCATCAATCTGCGCCTGCCGCACCGCCGCCCTCACCGGCTCGCGCGCATATTCCGCCTGCGTCTGCAGTTCCGGCTCGGTCCGCGCCGCCTGCGGCGCGGGCGCGGCGGAGGAGCCCGACCCAAACACCCGGTTGAACAGCGAGCGCTTCGGTTCCGGCCCCTGCCGCAAATTGGCCGGCAGCGCCTGCGCCGCCGGCTTGGCCGGTTTCAGCTCCGGCTCCGCCTCCTCGCGCGGCGGGCCGGCAAACGCCGCGCTCAGCAGCGGTTTTTCCGGCGGCTGCGGAATATACCCCGCACCTTGCGCGCTCATCGCCGCCGCCTGCTGCACCGTCCCGGCCGGCGCCACCGCCGGCGGCGCCTGGTGCAGCGCCGGCGGCACGTAGCGCGGCGATTCCATCGCCCCGCCCGCCACCACCTGCAGCTTCGGCATTTGCGTCATCTGCGGCGCCGCGCTGTCGATCCCGGTCGCCACCACAGAAATCCGCATCCGGCCGCCCAGGCTCTCATCCAGCGCCATGCCGACCATGATATTCGCGTCTTCGTCCACTTCCTCGCGAATCCGGTTCGCCGCCTGGTCCATTTCGAACAGCGTGATATCCGAGCCGCCGGTAATGTTGATCAACAGCCCGCGCGCGCCCTTCATATTGGTATCTTCCAGCAACGGATTGCTGATCGCCGCCTCCGCCGCGCGAATCGCCCGGTCCTCGCCATCCGCCTCGCCGGTGCCCATCATCGCCTTGCCCGCCTCGCTCATCACGGAGCGGATATCGGCATAGTCCAGGTTGATAAGCCCCGGCAGCACCATCAAATCCGTCACGCCGCGCACGCCCATGTACAGAACGTTATCGGCCATCTCGAACGCCTCTTTCCAGCCCGTCCGCTCATTCGCCACCTTGAACAGATTCTGGTTCGGAATCACGATCAGCGTATCCACGAACGCCTGCAATTCCTGGATGCCCTCCTCCGCCAGCCGCATCCGCTTCTTGCCCTCGAACGCAAATGGTTTCGTCACCACGCCGACGGTGAGGATGCCGCGATCCTTCGCCATCCGCGCGATCACCGGCGCCGCCCCCGTGCCCGTGCCGCCGCCCATGCCGGCGGTGATGAACACCATATGCGTGTTCTCCAGATGCTGCGCCAAATCCTCGGCCGCTTCGTCGGCGGAGGCCTTGCCCACCTCCGGCCGGCCGCCGGCGCCATTGCCCTGCGTGATATGCGGCCCCAGCTGGATTCGTTTCTCCGCCCGCGACAGCTGCAATTGCTGCGCGTCCGTATTGGCCACCACAAAATCCACGCCCGGCAAATTCAGCGCGATCATGTTGTTCACCGCATTGGTGCCGCCGCCGCCCACGCCGATCACCGTGATGCGGGGCGCGAATTCGGTATGGGCAGGTTTCTCGACGATCAGTTGCAGAACCATGGCAGAATCTCCTCAAGGTCTCATCGGTATCGAACGCGCCGTTTTCATGTCAAACGGGATTTTGCACTTCAAAGTTAAACGCGGTCTTTAAGAAAATTAACAAAACGCCCAAACCAGCCAAAACTTCGCTCTTCATCGAAATCAATATCGTGCATGGTCTGGCCATCACCCACGGCAAAGTGAAGCAGCCCCGCCAGCGTCGCGAAATTCGGCGCCGTCGCCGAGTCGGGCAAGCCGATCAACGCCGTCGGTTTCCCCAGCCGAACATTCCGCTCCAGCATCTGCGCCGCCAGCTCCCGCACGCCCCCCAATTGGCTGCCGCCGCCCGTCAGCACCACCCGGTTGCCGCCGGCGCGCCCCAGCCCGGCGGTTTCCAGCCGGTCGCGCACCAGCTCGAAAATCTCCTCCATCCGCGGCCGAATCGCGGAAATCAGCATCGAGCGCGGAAAATTAACCATTTGCTGCTCGTCCTCGCCCACCTGCGGGACCGGCAAAAACTCCCGGTCATCATCCGGGCTGCCCTGCACATTGCCATACAGCGCCTTCAGCCGTTCCGCATGGGCAATGCTGGTGGAGAGCATGCGCGCCACATCCCCGGTCACATGAATGCCCCCCACCGGCACCTGCGCGGTGTGCAGCAACTGCCCCTCCGCGAACACCGCCAGGCTCGTCGTGCCGCCACCCATATCCACCACCGTCGCGCCCAGTTCCCGCTCATCCCCCACCAAAGTCGCCAGGCCGGAGGCCATCGGCGCGGAAACCAGCGCGGAAATATCCAGCTCGCAGCGCGACAAACACGCCGCCAGCGTCCGCAGCGCCGTATTGCCCGCATCGATGACATGCAACTGCGCCGTCAGCGTATCGCAATACAGCCCGCGCGGGTCCGTCACCCCCGGCGTCTCATCCGTCGAAAAACTCAAAGGCAGGGAGTGGATCGTCTCCCGCCCCTCCGCCAGCGCGCGATACCGCGCCTCGCGCACCACGCGCTTGACATCTTCGGCGGTCACCGCCCGCCCATCCACCGGCCACTGCACATTGAACAGCCGGCTCTCCGGCTGCCCGGTGGACAGATTCACCACCACGGATTTCAGCCGCATATCCGCCATATCCTCGGCCGCCCCCACCGCCGCGCGAATCGCCCGCTCGGCCTCCTCCAAATCCACAATCCCGCCGGCCTTCACGCCGCGCCCCTTCTGCCACCCAAACCCCAGCGCCCGCAGCCGCCCATCGGACTCCGCGCGCCCAATGAGACAAGCAATTTTCGTCGACCCAATATCCAACACCCCAAACGGCCCCGCCCGCATCGGTTTTACCCGTGGCGTCTCCTCTGGAGGCGGCTTTATGCTCCGCTCCGCCCTTATACCGCGCCGAGATAAATCATTCATGACACCAACCCCTCCACGTCATTGCGAGCACAGCGAAGCAATCCATCTTTCGTGGCACACACGAAACAGTGACGCCGCATCACGAATGCCCCCCCACCGCCGGATAAGGATGAACCACCAACTTATCCGCCTGCCGCAAATCGATCCATTCCACCGGCCGATCCAACAGCGCCATGGAATTTTCCAAACCCGCAAGCTGCGCCAACGCCATTTGCTCATCATCCGCCGGCAGCTTCACCACCGCGCCATCCCGCAGCGTCAGATTCCACCGCAGCCCATCAATCCGCTCCGCCGCCACCACGCGGGAAAACACCGTCTTCTGCGCCTGCAATTCCCCCATCAGCGTCGCGGCATATTGCGGCGCATCCTGCCCCACAAGCAGCAGCAGCGCCGGGTTTCGCCGCTTCGCCGCCGCCGCATCCTGGTCCGCGATCACGTTGCCGGCCTTATCAATCAGCACGAATTTCTGCGCCCCGCTCGCGTCCGCAACCTGCCAGATCGCATAAGGCGCCCGTTCTGTAACCGTTACAATAATCGTCCCCGGCAGCGCCCGCTGCACCACCGCCGTCCGCACCGGCCCCAGCGCCTCGATTCTCGCCGCCGCCGCTTGCAGCGAAAACCCGAAACTCGGTTCTCCCGGCACCACTCCCAACGCCGAATCGATCAACGGCAACGGCGTCGTATCCGCTCCCACAACCTCGATCTTCTGCACCCGAAACCCCAGCACCGCCGCCGCCGACGCGAAACCGTGCCGAACACTCCCGGCCGGGCTGATCACCTGCCCCACCGGCAGCGCCCTGAAAACTTCCGAAACCAGAACCACGACGCTCACCACGCCCATCAGCCAAATCCCCGGCTTCAGGCTGCGCTTCACACGTCGGAAAAACAATTTGCGCGCCGTCAACCGATCCTGCTGCGGCAACGGCTTTTTCGCCTTGCGCGACGCCGGCAACGGCCGCTGCACGGCCTCGGCCCGGGGTGCGGCTACACGCGGCATGCCGCCCGCTCCACCATCCACGCGCACAGCGCCGGAAAACTCATCCCCACATACGCCGCCTGCTCCGGCAGCAGCGAGGTGCGCGTCATCCCCGGCTGCGTATTCACCTCCAAAAGCACCAACCGGCCGCCTTCTTCATCATACCGCAAATCCGCGCGGCTCGCCCCGCGGCAGCCCAGCGCCCGATGCGCCGCCAGCGCAATCTCCTTGGCCCGGCTTGTCATTTCCGGAGAGATGTTCGCCGGCAGCACATGCCGCGACCCGCCGGGAGAATATTTCGCATGGTAATCATAAAATTCTTCGTCGGTAACAATCTCCGTCACTGCCAGCGCTTTGTCTTCCAGCACGCACACCGTCAGCTCCCGCCCCGGCACAAACTGCTCCGCCATCGCCGGCCCAAAATGCCACGCTTTGACGATCTCCGCCCGTCTGTTATCCCCGCCCCTAACAATCGAAACCCCGACGGAAGACCCTTCATTGATCGGCTTCACCACATACGGCACCGGCAGCGGATCATGGTCCAAAAGCTCACCGATTTCGATGATCCGATGCGGCGCCACTGGCAGCCCCGCCTGCGCAAACACAGACTTCGCGGCCGCCTTGTCAATCGCCAGCGCGGACGCCAGAACCCCTGAATGGGTGTAGGGAATTCCCAAATAATCCAGCACCCCCTGCACTGTGCCATCCTCGCCAAACCGCCCATGCAGCGCATTGAACACCACATCCGGCGCCGCGGTTTTGAGCGCGGAGATCATCGCCAAAAGATCGGCCGTCACCTCCACCGGAATCACCCCGAACCCCGCCTCCTCAAGCGCGAGAATCACCTGCCGCCCGGTATTCAAACTAACATCCCGTTCGGCCGACATCCCGCCGAACAAAACCGCCACCTTTTTCATGCCGGAATTCCAATCCGCCTGATTTCCCAATGCAGTGAAACCCCGCTGGTCTGCCGCACCCGCTCCCGCACCTCTTCCCCCAGCCCCTCCAGCTCCGCCGCCGTCGCATCCCCCAAATTCAGCAGGAAATTGCAATGCAGTTCGGAAACCTGCGCCTGCCCCCGCCGCAGCCCCCGGCACCCTGCCGCGTCGATCAATTCCCACGCCTTCATATCCGGCGGATTGGCAAAGGTGGACCCGCCGGTCCGCGCCCTGACCGGCTGCGTCGTCTCCCGGCTCGCCTTGATCTCTAACATCCGGGCCGCGATTTTTTGCGCATCCCCGGCCACCGCCGAAAATTTTGCACGTGTGACCACTGCCCCCGGCGGAATGCTCGACCGCCGATATCCCAGCCCCAGACCGTCCACGGTCAGCCGCACCGCCTCGCCGGACCGCGTTACAATGTCCGCCCACTGCAAAACCTGCGCCACATCCCCGCCATACGCCCCCGCATTCATCGCCACCGCGCCGCCAATCGTCCCTGGAATACCCGACAAAAACTCCAACCCACTCAGCCCCGCCGCCGCCGCGTGCTCGGCCACCGTCACATCCAGCGCCGCCGCCCCCGCGACAATCCCACCCTCCTCCACCACAATCTCCGAGAAACCACGGGCCAATTTTATAACCACGCCGGAAATTCCCCCATCCCGCACAATCAAATTGGAGGCTGCGCCCATCACCGTCACCGGCATTTCATGCGCCAATTCGCGCAACAGCGCTTCCAAGTCATCCGCATCCGCCGGCTTCACCAAAAACTCCGCCGGCCCGCCCACACGAAACCAGGTGGAAGGCCCCAACACAAAACCCTCCTGCACCCGCCCGCGGATTTTCGGAATTTCGTGCACCGCCATCACCGCCGCGCACTCCCCTGCAGCGCCCGCAATTCCGCCGGCAAAGCATTCGCCCAGTTCGTGATATTCCCCGCGCCGAGGCACACCACATAATCCCCATGCCGCGCCATCGCATGCACCATCTCCGCCAGATGCGACGGATCGCTGAGCGGCACGACGGACCGATGCCCGCGTGCGCGAAGCCCCTCAACCAGCGCATCCCGGTCCACCCCCTCAATCGGCGCCTCCCCCGCCGGATACACATCCGCCACGATCACATGCCCCGCATCATTCATGCAGGTGCAAAATTCCTCAAACAACGTCTGCAACCGTGTGAACCGGTGCGGCTGCACCACCGCGATCACATCCCGCGCCCCCGCCTGCCGCGCCGCCTTCAGCACCGCCGCGATCTCCACCGGGTGATGCCCGTAATCATCGATCACCGTAATCCCGCCCGCATCCCCGGTATTCGTAAACCGCCGCTTCACGCCAGCAAAACCCCGAAGTGCGGCGATAATCTGCGCCTCCTCAATCTCCATCTCCAGCGCCACCGCAATCGCCGCCAGCGCGTTCTGCACGTTATGGTTCCCCAGCATCGGCAGCTTGAACGGCCCGATCCGCCGCGCCCGACCGGTCACCCGATCCGCGCACCGCACATCGAACGTCGCGCCCTCGCGGCCCGACATGATGCGCTCCGCCCGCACATCCGCCTGCGGCGAAAACCCATAGGTAATCACACGATGATCCGAAAGTGCCGGAATCATTTGCTGCACCGCCGGATGATCAATGCAGAGCACGGCAAACCCGTAAAACGGAATATTCCCGACAAACTGCCGATACCCCGCCTCCATCGCCTCCTTCGTCCCCCAATGGTCCAAATGTTCCGGATCCATATTGGTCACGATGGTGATCACCGGCGGCAACCGAAGGAAAGATCCATCCGACTCATCCGCCTCCACCACCATCCAATCCCCCGCGCCTAACCGCGTGTTACTCCCATAGGCATTGATAATCCCACCATTAATCACGGTCGGGTCATACCCCGCCCCCTCCAAAACCGCCGCAATCAAACTGGTCGTCGTCGTCTTGCCATGCGTCCCCCCAATCGCAATCGACCATTTCAGCCTCATCAATTCCGCCAGCATTTCCGCCCGCCGCACCACCGGAATCAGTTTCGCCCGCGCCGCCACCACCTCCGGATTTTCGCGCGGCACCGCGGTCGAGATCACCACCACCTGCGCCTGCCCCAGATTCGCGGCGGCATGTCCAATCGCGATCGGAATCCCAATTTTCCGCAGCCGCGCCACATTCCCACTCTCGGAAATATCGCTCCCCTGCACGGAATATCCCAACACATGCAGCACCTCCGCGATGCCGGACATCCCAATCCCGCCGATGCCCACAAAATGGATCACCCCAATCGAAAGCGGCAGCGCCCTCACAAAACCATCTCCCGCTCCACTACATCCGCCAGTCTTTCCGCCGCATCCACAATGCCCATCCTGCCAGCCGCCGCGGCCATCGCCACCAATGTTTCCGGCGCCACTAACAGCGCCTGCAGCACCTTCGCCAACGCCGCCGCGCCCTCGCTTTGCTCCACCACCACCGCGCCGCCCGCCTGCGCCAGCGCCGCCGCATTCGCCCGCTGGTCATCATTGATCGTCAGCGGAATCAACACCGCCGGCCTTCCCACCGCCGCCAGCTCCGCCACCGTCGAGCCCCCCGACCGTGCCACCACCAAATTCGCCTGTTCCAACAACTCAGCCACATTTCCAAAAAACGGCGCCATTTCAGCCGCCACGCCGCGCGCCGCCAGCGCCGCCCGCGCCCCCTCCAGCACATCCGCCGGACATTGCATGGTCAAATCAATTCTTAAACGCAACGCGTCCGGCAGCAACGCCAGCGCCTCCGGAATCAGCGCCGCAAAAACTCTCGCCCCCAGCGACCCGCCCAACACCAAAATTTTTGTCCGCTCGCGCGGCGCCTTATACGCCGCCGGCACAATCGCCCCCCGCACCGGATTGCCCGTCAACACCGTCTTCCGGCCCCCCGGCACCCCGCCGGTTTCGGCAAAACTCACCGCCACCACGTCCGCAAAGTGCGCCAAAAACCGGTTCGCCTTCCCAAGCACCGCGTTCTGATCATGCAAAATCAACACGGGCCTTTGCGCTAACAACCGTCCCGCTACCACCGGCGCCACCGCCGGATACCCGCCAAACCCCACAACCACGGCAGGCGAAATTTTCGTGAGAATCGCCCGCGCCGCGACCACGCCCCGCGCGATAGTCAATGCCCCCTTCGCCGCGCGAAAAAGACTGCGGCCGGCAATCCCCGCCCCCGGCACCACAAAAACCTCGCTGAACCCAGCGGACTTTGCCGCCGCAGACCGTGCATCCGTCACCAGCACCACCCGCCGTCCCCGCGCGGCCAAAACCGTGCCCAGCGCCTCCGCCGGAAAAAAATGTCCCCCCGTCCCGCCGGCCGCAATCACCACCGGCCGTTCCACCGCGGCCCTCACGAAAAATCCCCCTGGTGCCGCTTGCGCGTCAGCGCCAGCAAAAACCCCATTTGTATTGAAATCGCCAGCACGGAGCTGCCACCATACGAAATGAACGGCAGCGTCATCCCCTTGGTCGGAATCAACGACAACGACGACGCCATGTTCACAAACGCCTGCAGCCCAAACCCCACAATCAAACCCCCGGCGGCCAGCACCACAAACAAATTCGGCTCCCCCAGCAGCCGCATCATCGCTCGCAGCACCACCGCCGCAAAAACAAGGATGATAAACCCGCAGAAAAACAGTCCAAACTCCTCGCCCGCCACGGCAAACACAAAATCCGCCCGCGCATCCGGCAGAAAATGTTTTACCTCACCCTCCCCCGGCCCCAGCCCAAACATTCCGCCATTTCCGAACGCCGAAAGCGCCGTCAGCGCCTGGTACGCACTTGTCTTCGTCGGATGCAAAAACAATTCTACACGCGTATGCACATGCGCGATGAATAAAAACGCCAGTCCCAGCGCCACCGCCACCGCGCCCAGCGCCACAAACACCCATTTCACGTCCATCCCATCCAAATAAAATTGCGCGAACACCACCATCGCGAACAAAAACGTCATCCCGATATCCGGCTGCATTTTCAAAAGCGCCGCTGTGGCAAAGAACAACCCCAACGCCGCACGCTTGCCCGGAAACCCCGGCGTCCGATGCGATTCCGCAATCAACCAGCCCGACACGATAATGAACGCCGGCCGCAAAAACTCGCTCGGCTGAATCGTAAATCCGGGCAGAGAAATCCAACGATGCGCCCCATCCACCTCCACCCCATGCAGCAGCGTGAACGCGGTCAGACAAAAAAACAAAATCCCCAGCCCCAAAGCGGCCAGTTTCACCTGCCGCAGCGACAGCATGGACATGCCCAGCATCGTCGCCCCGCCCGCCCCCAGAAAAAAAATCTGCTTGATCATCGCCATGGTATGCGGGTCCGACAAATGCATCGAAATCCCCGGCGTGGCTGCCAGCGCCAGCACATAGCCAATGCCGATCAGCACCGCGAGCGCCACCAGCGTCACGCGGTCCACGCTCCACCACCACCGCCCGATGACCGATGTATCCGCGCGTGAAACCGCCGGCATTATTTTAACCCCCTCGCCAGCGCGGCAAATCGCTCGCCCCGCGCTTCAAAGTTTGCAAACTGATCAAAACTCGCCGCCGTCGGCGAAAACAGAATCACCTCAACTCCCACCTTACGGCAAAACCCAAACGCCGCCGGCACCGCGCGCTCCAGCGTCTCCACCACCTCATGCGCCACCCCATGCGCTTCTAATTCCGCCGCAAACGACGGCCCGTCTTGCCCAATCAAAAACGCCTTCTCAACCCGCGAGAACAGCGGCGCCAGCGGCGCAATCCCGCCAGCCTTGCCCTGCCCACCCGCAATCCAGACAAATTTCTCATAACACCCCATCGCCCGCGCCGCCGCATCCGCATTCGTCGCCTTGCTATCATTTACAAAGCGTACGCCGGCGATGTTCGCCACCTCCTCCTGCCGGTGCGGCAGCCCCGGATAGCTCCGCAACCCCTCCGCAATCGCCTCAATGCCGACCCCCAGCGCCCGCGCCATCGCACTCGCCGCCGCGGCGTTCTGGGCATTATGCGCCCCCGGCAGCGCCCGAGCCCCCCTCACATCAAACGCCGCGCCAGAAATCCTAACAGCCCGTCCGCCCAACTCATCCGCCATCGCCCGCCCAAATTCATCATCTACCCCCACCACCGCGGTACATTCAGAATCCTGCCGGTCAAACACATGCCGCTTCGCCGCAAAATACCCCGCCATGTCCCCATGCCGGTCCAGATGGTCCGCCGAAAGATTCAAAAACGCCGCCACGTCAAACCGCAGCGTCACCATCCGTTCCAGCATATAGCTGGACATTTCCAGCACATACACGCCGTCATCCGGCAGCAGCGGCAGCGCCAGCGCCGCCGGCCCCAAATTCGCCCCCGCCGCGCACGGCACGCCCGCCACGCCTAGAATATGCGCCAGTAGCGCCGTCGTCGTGGATTTCCCATTCGTCCCTGTAATCCCCACAAACTTCGCCTTACTGCCCGCCGCCCTAACCGCCTGATATAAAAGCTCCGCGTCCGTCAAAATCGCCACCCCATGCGCCAACGCCCACGCCGCCTCCGCATGCGGCTTCGGCAACCCATGAGGTATCCCCGGCGACAACACCAACCCATCCAGCTGCCCCTCAACGCGCGAAGGCAAAACCCTCACAAAATCCGCCGGCGCCGCCAAAGAATCATCCCAAACAAACACCTCCGCCCCCATCTCCCGCAGCGCCACCGCCGCCGGCAGCCCGGCCTTCCCCAGTCCCAGCACCGCGTACCGCCGCCCTGCAAAAACCTTTGGAAACTTCATCGTATTTTCAGGGTCGCGAGCCCCGCCAAAGCCAAAATCATCGCAATAATCCAAAACCGAATCACAATCGTCGGCTCCGCCCACCCCTTCTTTTCAAAATGGTGGTGCAGCGGCGCCATCAAAAACACCCGCCGCCCGGTCCGCTTGAACCAGAACACTTGCACGATCACCGAAACCGTCTCCACCACAAACAGCCCGCCCACAATCGCCAGCACAATCTCATTCTTCGTCGCCACCGCCACCGCCCCCAGCGCCCCGCCCAGGGACAAACTCCCCGTATCCCCCATAAACACCGCAGCCGGCGGCGCGTTGAACCACAAAAACCCCATCCCCGCGCCAATCAGCGCGGAGAGAAACACCGCCAGCTCCCCCGCCCCGGAAATGAAATTAATTTGCAAATATCCAGCAAAAATCCGATTCCCCACCAAATACGCAATCAGCGCGAACACGCCGGACGCGATAATCGTCGGCACAATCGCCAGCCCATCCAGCCCATCCGTCAAATTCACGGAGTTTGACGCCCCCATCATCACGAACATCGCCACCAGCGGAAACAAAAACCCAAACGGGATCAGCAGATTTTTGAACAACGGCACCGCCAGCTCACTCCCCAGCCCATCGGGCATCAGCGCCAAAATCCAAATCGCCGCGATCAGACCGATCCCCGCCTGAAACACCAACTTTATCCGCCCCGGCACCCCTTTGGTATTGCGCCTGGTCAGCTTCAAAAAATCATCCGCGAACCCAATCCCGCCATAACCCAGCGTCACAAAAAGCGTCGCCCACACATACCCATTATCCAAATCCGCCCATAGCAGCGTGGAAATTCCCAGCGCCAAAAGAATCAGCACCCCGCCCATCGTCGGCGTGCCCTTCTTCTCGATCAGATGCCGCTCCGGCCCATCCAGCCGAATCGGCTGCCCATGCCGCTGCACGGATTTCAACATTCTTATCAATTTCGGCCCCAGCCAAAAACTCACAATCAACGCCGTCAAACACGCCCCGCCCGCGCGAAACGTGATGTATTTGAACAGATTAAAAACATGCACGTCGCCCGAAAGCGGCAACAACAATCCATAAAGCATCAGCCGCCCCCTTCAAGAACGGCCACCACATCGCGCATCCGGCTGCCATAACTCCCTTTCACGAGCACCACATCCCCCGGCCGCAGCGCCGCCTTCACCAACGGCGCCAGAGCCGCCGCATCCGCCGCCACCCCGCCGCACAATTCCGCCGGCAGCGTGTCGAACAGCACGCTCATCATCTCGCCCGCGCAAAACACCAGGTCCGCGCTGGCACAAACCGCATCGCGCAGGCCCAGATGCTCGTCCTCGGCCTCTTCCCCCAGTTCCAGCATATCCCCCAGCACCGCCACCCGCCGCCCCTTCTGCAGCGCCAGCACCGCCAGCGCCGCCCGCATCGAGGCGCCGGAGGCGTTATAACTCTCATCCAGCAACACCGCCTCGCGAACGCGCCGCCGCGCCCCCCGCCCCGCGAGCGGTTCAAATTCCTCCAACGCACGAGCCGCAACTTCCACATCCAACCCCAGCGCCCGCACCACGGAAAACACCGCCACCGCATTCATCGCCATATGCTCCCCTGCCGCGCGCAGCCGGCACCGCACCACCTGGCCCGCCACATTCGCCAGCACATCGCACCCCTCGGCGTCGCTCTCCGCCTCCAGCAGCCGCGCCTCCGCCAGCGCCCCCCTGCCGAAGCTCAACCGCCCCACGCCCGCCGGCACCCGCGCCGAAAGCCGCGCCAAAAACGCCGAATCCCGCGGCAGCACCGCCGTCCCCCCCGCCAAAACCCCTGAATAAATCTCGGCCTTTTCCTCGGCTATCGCCTCTTCGCTCCCCATCAAACCCACATGCGCACGCCCCACATTCGTCACCACCGCCACATGCGGCCGCGCCAGCCGCGCCAGCGGCGCAATCTCCCCCGGATGATTCATCCCGATCTCGACCACGCAAAAATCCGCATCCCGCGCCATCCGCGCCAATGTCAGCGGCACGCCGATATGATTATTGAAAGACGCCGAAGCCGCATGCACCGTCCCAAACGCCCCCAAAGCGCAGCGCAGCATCTCCTTCGTCGTCGTCTTCCCCACGCTCCCCGTCACCGCCACCACCCGCGCCTTCGCCCGCGCGCGCGAAAACTCACCCAGTTGCGTCAGCGCCGCCAACGTATCATCCACCTTCAATAACGGCGCCGCCGCATCCAAATCGCGCGAAACCATCGCCCCCGCCGCCCCCTTGGCGAACGCCTCCGCCACAAAATCATGCCCATCCCGCGCATCCTTCAGCGCCACAAACAAATCCCCCGGCGCCAGCGTCCGCGTATCGATCGAAACCCCCTCCACCGCGAACCCCGGCGAAGCGCTCCCCGCGGCAATCGCCAGTTCATGCGCCTCCCAAAGACTCATGCCGCCAGCTCCCGAATCACCGCCGCGTCATCAAACGGCAGCACGACTCCACCTACAATCTGCCCCTGCTCATGCCCCTTGCCCGCCACCACCAGCACGTCCCCCGCGCCCAGCATCTCCAGCCCGGCCGCAATCGCCGCCCGCCGCCCGGCCACCTCCACGGCCCCCTGGCAGCCCGCCATCACCGCCGCCCGTATCGCCGCCGGGTCTTCGCCGCGGGGATTATCATCCGTCACAATCACCACATCCGCCCATCTTGCCGCCGCCGCGCCCATCAGCGGCCGTTTCCCGGCATCCCGGTCCCCGCCCGCCCCCAGCACAATCACCAGCCGCCCCGCCGCATGCGGCCGCAGCGCCTGCAGCACCCGCTCCACCGCATCCGGCGTATGGGCATAATCCACATACGCCGCCGCGCCATTGCCCAGCGCCACCGCAAGCTCCAACCGCCCCCTCACCGCCACCAGATGCGGAAAATGCGCCAGCGCGTCCGTCACCCCCATCGCCTCCGCCAGCCCCGCCGCCAAAACCGCATTGTCGGCCTGAAACCGCCCCGGCACGTTCAGCACCTCGCGCCGGCGGGTCCCGGAAAAATTCGCCACCACCTCCTGCCCGCTTGGCATCGCGCGGCTCTCCGCCACCCCCACCAGCCGCAAATCCAGCCCCCGCCGCACCGCAATCCCCCGCAGCGCCGCCAGAGTCTCCCGCTCCAAATCCGCCATCGCCACCGCCGCCGCCCCTCGCGGCAGCACCTCATCAAACAACCGCAGCTTGGCCTGGCGGTAAGCCGCCATATCCCCATGATAATCCAAATGGTCCCGCGTCAGATTGCTGAATCCGCCGGCCGCCAGCGTCAGCCCATCCAGCCGGCACTGCTCCAGCCCGTGCGATGACGCCTCCAGCGCCACATGCGTCACCCCGCCTGCCGCCAACTCCCCCAGCGTCTTCGCCAGCGTCACCGCATCCGGCGTCGTCAGCGTCTCCGCCGGCGCCACACCCTCGCCGATCACCCCCAGCGTCCCGATGGAAGCCGCCCGCCGCCCCGCGCGCAAAAGAATCTGGCGGAGGAAATCGACGGTGCTGGTCTTCCCATTCGTCCCCGTCACCGCCGCAATATGCCCCGGCATGGGCCCATAAAATTCCGCCGCCATCTTCGCTAGCCGCGCCCGCGGGCACGAATCAGTCAGCAGCGGCCGCGCCGGCACGCCCTCCGGCCACACCGTCCCCTCCGGCGCCAGCACCGCCGCCGCCCCGCGCGCCACCGCCTCGCCGATAAACGCCCGCCCGTCCGCCTTCACGCCCGGCAGCGCCGCGAACAAGTATCCCGGCCGCACCGCCCGGCTATCCGCCGTCACACCGGCAATTTCCACGCCCATCACCTCAACCTTCCGCATCGCACTTGGTCATATGCGGGTGATTCGCGCCAAACGCGCGGGGAAGAAGAAGGAAAGCAAGAACTTCTTTTTTGAAAAAAAGAAGCAAAAAACTTTTGATTCCTTTGGGCCCCAGCCGTTGCAACAGCCCGGCACAAAATAAACCAAAAGTTTTTTGCTTCTTTTTTTCAAAAAAGAAGTTCTTTCTTCCTTCCTTCATCATCCCACCCCCCTCCCCCCACTCCGCCCCAGCGCAATCCCCGTCCGCGCCCGCTTCACTGGCCCGCCCGGCGGCTTCTCCCCCAACAACTCATACGCAAACGCATTCGCCCCCGCCGGCAGCGGCCGCCCCGGCCCCAGCCCCACCTCGCCCGGCGGCGTTTTCGGCTGCAGCGGCACGGTCAGAGACGCCTCCAGCGCCGCCAATTCATCCCCATCCGCCGGCAGCACGCCCAGCATCGGCCCAATCCGCGCGATAATCCGCCCCACCGCTGGCGCCGCGATATACCCGCCCGTGGTGAACCCGTGCGTCGTCGCATCCGCCTTCGGCTGCAGCACCAGCACATAAATCACATATTGCGGGTCATTCATCGGAAACGCCGCCATGAACGACGCGTTGTTCGTGTGCAACAGGTACTTCCCATACGGCCCCACCACCTGCGCCGTCCCGGTCTTGCCCCCCACCACATAGCCAGGCACCTGCGCCTGAGTCCCTGTCCCGTAAAGCACGACATTCGTCATCATCTTGCGCATCAGGTCAGACGTCGCCTGGCTCATCACCCGCACACCTTCCGGCTGCGGCCCGGCGGAATCAACCGCCAGCAGCGTCGGCTGGTAGCGTATCCCGCCATTCACAATCGGCAGCACCCCCGTCACCAGATGCAGCGGCGACACCGCGATACCGTTCCCAAACGCCACCGTCATGGTGGTGGAAAGCCCCCAATTATGCAGCGACGGCGTCAGCGGCGGCTGCGCCTCCGGCAACTGCACCGGCAATTTCGCGAAAAACCCCTGCTTCCTGTACCAATCCTGCTCGATCTTCGGCCCCAAAATCGTCGCAATCCGCGACGCCCCGATATTCGACGACACGTTGAGAATTTCCGGCACCGCCATCCACGTATTCACCGGCTCGAAATCCGTAATCGTGAACCGCCCCACATGCAGCGGGTGCGTCGTATCAAAATAATCCCAGTAATGGATCAGCCCGCTATCCAGCGCCATCGAGATCGTCTGCAGCTTGAACACGCTCCCCGGCTCATAATTCCCGGTCACGCAGCGGTTGAACCGATCATTCGCCGGCGCATTCCCCAAATCCGCCGCGTCGTAATCCGGCAGGGACACCATCGCCAGAATCTCGCCGGTATGCGCGTTCATCACAATCGCGCACCCCCCTGGCGACTGAAATTCTTTGACCGCCGCCGCCAGCTCATCATGCACAATCCCCTCCACCCCGATATCGATGGACAATTTCAGCGGCGCCGGATCGCTCGTCAGCCTTTTCTCAAAATATTCCTCAACCCCGGCAATCCCGACGCCCCCCACCGTCACCCCGCCCAGAATATGCGCCCCGATATCCCCCTCCGGATAATGCCGTTTTTCGGCATTTTCGAAATACACCCCCGGAATCCCCAACTGGTTGACCGCCAGCTCCTCCGCCGGCGTCAGTTTCCGGTCCAGATACACAAAATTCTTACCCGAACTCAGCTTCTTCGCGGTCGCATCCTCATCCAGCCCCGGCAGCACGGAAGCCAGTTTTTCAGCATCCCCCACCGGGTCTGTCACCTGCCGCGGATCGGCATAGAGCTGCGCCCCCGGCAGAGACACCGCCAGAATCGTCCCATTCCGGTCCAGAATATCCGCCCGCCCCGGCGGCGGCGGCGTCTCATCCAGCTGCGGCTGCATCGCGGCGAGCACCGCCGGCGCCGGCAGCACCGGGTGGATCACGGTGGCATAGGCCAGGCGCAGCGCCAGCACCACATACAGCCCGCCAAACACGAACGCCGCGATCACCATCCGCTGATGCGCCTTCTCGATCTGCCCGCGCCGCGCCAAGTCCCGCCCTGTCACCCGTACATGCTCCATCCGCAGCGTCGCGCCGCGGTCCGGCGCGCCCGGCCGCCGCGACGGCGGCGGCGGGTCCGGGCGCAGCGTCAAGGTCAATTGCTGGTCCCGGCGGCCATGGGCTGCGGCGGCGCCAGATCCGCCGCCATCCCCAGCAGCGAGCCGCCTTGCCCGCCGCCCTCATCCGCCGCCGCGTTCACCGCCACGATTTTCGCCCCCACCGTCTCCGCGCCCGCGAGAGGCCGCGCCGCCGCCAGATTTTCGGGCAAGTTTTCGGCCAATTCCGTCGCCTCGAAATGCGTCTTTTTCGCGCTCACGCGCGCCAGAACCCTCTTGCGCGGCGACGCCATTTCCGCGCTCGCCAGAATCACCCGCGCCGGCATCGCCGCTTCGGGGGGCGCCGGCGGCGGCGGCAACGGCAGCGCCTCCGCATCACCCGGCACCGCCGCATCCGCCATCTCAACCGGCGCCGTCGCCACGTCCGGCATCACCGGCATCGGCGCCACCGGATTCTCCTCCGGAGCCGCACTCCCCGCCGGCGGCAACACGCGCGACAAATCCGCCAGCGTCACCAGTTGCGAGGGTTTCATCGCCTGAAGGCCCGAAAACCGCGCCGCCAGCGACTGCAGCCGGTTATGATCAATCTCCAGCGACCATTGCGCCTGCAGCACCGCGATCCGCTGGTCATCCAGCCGCGCGGCCTGCGTCACCGCCGCCAACTGGTCATCCAGCACCTGCGCCCTGTGCTTCACGCCAAACAGATACGCGCCCGAAACGGCCGCCATCAGCATCGTCACCAACGTCACCGGCCGGATCATGGCGCCAGAATCCTTTCCATTGCACGCAATTTCGCGGACCGCGCCCGCGCATTTTTGGCCAGCTCCGCCGCCCCCGGCGTCACCGGCTTCGTGGTCAGCAATTTGAACTTCGGCGTCTCGCTTGCCTCCGCCGGCACCGGCGCATGCCGGGAAACCCCTGGCACCCGTCCCGCCGCCTTGGCAAAAAAATTCTTCACAATCCTGTCCTCGAGCGAATGAAAACTCACCACCACCAGCCGCCCGCCCACCACCAGCAGAGACGTCGCCTGTTCCAGCGCCACCTCGATCTCCATCAGTTCCTCATTCACCGCGATCCGCAGCGCCTGAAACGTTCGCGTGGCGGGATCGATCCCGGATTTATCAGGCCTCACAACGCTCCGTATCACGCCAGCCAGATCCGACGTCGTTTCAAATTTCTGCTGCGCCCGCCTGGCAACAATCGCGGCGGCGACGCGGCGGGAAGCCTTTTCTTCCCCAAGTTGAAAAATCATATCAGCCAGTTCGGATTCGGCCATAAAATTCACCAGATCGGCGGCGGTTTTTTCACCCTTCCCCATCCGCATATCCAGCTTCCCGTCATGCCGGAAACTAAATCCCCTGGCCGGATCATCGATCTGATAAGATGACACCCCCAAATCAAACACCGCCCCATCCAGCGCGCTCACCCGCGCCGCGCCCAGCAACACCAAAATTTCGCTGATCCGCCCTTCAACAACGCGCAGCCGCCCATCATACGCCGCCACCATCGCCGCGCCGCGTTCCACCGCCGCCGGGTCACGATCAATCGCGAACACCTGGCACCACGCCGCCTCCAGAATCTTGCGCGCATACCCGCCGCCGCCGAACGTGCCGTCCAGATAAATTTTTCCCGGCAACGGATTCACATAGGAAACCGCTTCATCCGCCAGCACCGGCACATGCGAGAACGCGTTCACGCCGCCACCCCCGCGGCACCCGCGCCAGTCCCCGCCATCGCCGCCCGCCGCCGCAGCCTTGCCGCCTCCAGATGCTTCGCTCCCGCCGCCGGCTCCCAAATCTCGAACGTCCGGCCCTTGCCGATGAACGCCGCGGACCCGTTCAGCTGCGCGTATTCCACGAACTTGGACGGCAGCACCACCCGCCCCTCGCCATCAGGCTCCGCGCGAAACGCCTCGCCATAGAGCGACGTCGCCAGATCGCTATATTCCTGCGAGAACGGATCCATGCGCGACAGCCGCTCCTCCAGCCCCTCGAACGCCGGCGCCGGCCAGACCTCGACGCACCGGTCGCTGGCCGACGGCAAAAAGAACAATCCCACACTGCCCTCCGGCTGCTTCAGCGCCAGCCGGAACGGCGCCGGCACGGAAACCCGCCCCTTCGCGTCCAGCTTGCTCAAATGCGTGCCGATAAACTGAGACATGGGGGAGAAATGGGGTCCTGACGGATGAAAAATGGGCAATCATGGGATAGCATGGGAATTCATGGGCCGGCAAGGAGAATCGCGCCGAGTCGCGCCCCAAAACTTCCGAATCTTCCGCGTCAGCGCTTCATCGTTTCAAACCGTTTGTTCCTTCTTTGTTCCAACGTTTGTTAACAATTCGCTTTATTTCCGCCAGATCCGCCGCTACGCTCGCACGATGCCGGACACCGAAGATCCCTTCGCCGCCCTCATCGACCACCTCGAATCGCAGGTGAAACAAGCCCGCAAGGCCGGCGACATGGACCCGCTCCTCTCCCTCACCGCCGCCGCCATGGACCAACTGGAACAAGCCGCGAACAACCCGGCCGCCACCCAAGCGGACCGCGAGCGCGCCCAAAACTCCGCCCGAAAAATAGGCTACAACGCCGCCGCCGACGTCTGGCCCTTCTGGGAAAATCCCCCCTCGCCGCGCACCACCGAACAACTCCGCGCCGCCCGCGCCATCGCGCTGCGCGTCGCCGCCCTCTCCGCCGCCTTGCCCCAGACGCCCACCCAAGCCGGCAACGCCCCCTGGCTCATCGGCGCCTTCGACCTCGCCTTAGGCGACCTCCCAGCCGCCCAATCCCATTTCGCCGCGGCCCGCACCCATTTCACCCCCGTCCCCGAAATGAAATTCCTCGCCGAAGGCTACCAGGCCCTCGCCGGCGACCCCACCGCACCCCCGCTAGAAACCACCATCCAAACCCTAACCACCTCCGGCCTCCCCGACGCCAAAGACCTCGCCGACCAACTCGAAACCGCGCAAAAAGCCATCAAGAAAGCAGCGCTTTTTTGAAAAAAAAGTAACTGCTTCCTTTGGTTTTTTTTAAAAGAATCCAGACGGTCTATAAGCCGGGTTCTGTCCATGTCCTAAAACACTGGACGGCCATTCCTCTGCGACGCGTCTCGCGACGCGCCTGACGCGACCAACCCGGGCGACAGGCCGAAAACACCCCCGCGGCCTTGGCTCGAGCCAAGCCGCCGGCCGCCCCTATTCGGTCTTGCTCCCGGTGGGGTTTACCATGCCGGTCCTGTTGCCAGTCCCGCGGTGCGCTCTTACCGCCCCGTTTCACCC
>Ga0116231_10005990_pt1 | contig 23569 bp, 20 predicted proteins | sample S1TSphgellanicum_2_FD_89695 | JGI IMG/M metagenome (GOLD analysis project Ga0116231, IMG submission 89695) | Host-associated microbial communities from peat moss isolated from Minnesota, USA - S1T2_Fd - Sphagnum magellanicum MG | ecosystem: Host-associated > Plants > Peat moss > Unclassified...
AATAGATAACCTACTTGCCTAGTATTGAATTTTTCAAATTTTAATAACCTACTTACATGTTGATGATAGAAAATAGAAAGATCAAAAATTAAATTTTTTAATAATCAGTTTTTTTTTATAAAAAAATCTTTTAAGCATTTGCATAACTGGCAACATAATCCTGGTAGTTCTCAACTAGGGTATTTGAGAATTGGCCTTCTGCATAATCAATAGTTATTACTCAACTGGCCAAGATTGCTTAATACTCTCAAATAAAGCTTTTAATATGATAAGCAAGGATGCTAAGATTCACTCACATGTATCCAATTTTGAATCATAAAACCAAGGTCGCATGAGCTCAAAGTGATGTACCAAATAGAGCTTTTAATATAGTCGAACAAGGATCTTAATACCAAGCATCTACCATATTACCTTCATACCAAGCCCTAAGTATGTGTTTTACTTTTAAATTCACCCTAAACTATCTTTTGCTTCAATCACACAAACCCCTTCCCACCCTTTACCCTTATTAGATGCAGTTTGGCCCATTGAAACCTTAAACCCTAAACCCTCAACTTTGCTCCCACCCTCATTTTGAATAGAGCCCATTCATTAATTTTCTCACATTCTTATTTTCTGTAGCTGTCAATAGTCATTGATGATGCAAAATTGCCCAAAAGTAGGTTTGTGTCAAATGTTGGATTTGTGCAATAAGAGTGTTTTTTTTTTTTTTTTTTGGTTTTTCCCATCCATGAAGTTGATTTTAGGACACTAAAAGAAATGAAATTTGACAACCACTTCACACTTTAAAAAGCTTCTGTAATTGTCTCTTAAGCAATTTTTATTTTTATTTTTTCGCTTGGTCAATTTTTGCCAAAGACAAAAATAATCCAATTTTTGCCAAAAAGAAAAAAATAATCCAGTGCAACTCATTCAAAGGATTTTTGTGAAACAAGTGCACCAAAGTGGTCAAATTTTGAGAAATTTGTTTCACTAATGAAGCCACCATATATAGACAATAGGCATGATTCTTAATTCTTTTCTACTTTCCTTTTTGATACGGCCAAATTTGGTTAATTCCTCTTGTGGATGATCACCAGTGTGACGACCCAAAATTGGAGGAAAAAAAAACAAACCCTTGCTCTCATGATATTAGGTACCTAATTTCCAGAGAAACTTCCTAGCCTTGAAAGTTCTTCGACAACTACCTAACATTTTACACTTGTCCAACCTGCCCACAAATAATATAAACTTTGGCATGATCCAGAACTAGCCTACACTACACGCAAGTACAAAATGTGACACTTCTATGATGAAGTGCGGATAGAAAGGTCCAAAAACTAGCCATCCATGACGGCATGGCGGTGCTTGGCCTCTGGAGGCCTCTGGAGTCTGTAGACCTAGTTTACCAGGGAAGATTGATGGGTTGTTTTGAAGTCTACTCATCTACTTGTTGGGTTTCTTCTCAAAATATGAATGCTGCTGAGTAACTGATTTAATCATGCCTCTATATCATTTTATTTTCTTAGGTTGTCACTTGCCTTTTTATATTGGGAGGTTTCATATCACTATGAAGTGTGAAAAACCAATTCATATGACTAATTTTTGAGATGAAATTTGTTTGATAAACATACAAATAATTAGCCTCAGTTCCTTTCAATCTTATTGAACTGAGATTCTTTAAAAAAATTGATTTGAAAGATTATGCAAGAATTGATTAAAACAAAACACGTCAATTTTAAAAATAAATTAAAAATCTAATATGAAATTCGTTTTTGAGATATAAATTTTTAAAATTAATTTGATGTTATTTAAAAACTTCAATAAGGCTTTTACAGAGATTTAATAACAAAAATCATAATGAAATTAATTTGTTTGTATTGTTGTTGCTTTTTTATGTTATAAAAATTTATTATTGCCCTAAGATAATAAACATGTGTGCATGATTTTAGCTTTTACAAAGCATGTATGGGGCTAACACAACTAATTCCCCACTTCAATTGTAACCATAATATATATATATATATATATGCTAAGAAGATGTCAAAATGGTAAAGGTATTACGATAGTGTGGAATTAAGTTTAGTTCAATGTTGGGGAGGGCCATTAAAAAATGGTTTAAAACTAAGCAAGGTTTCAAGTCAAATATTTTCAATTATTACCAATGTCATACCATGTTTGAAACCCAATTCTAAATCAATCACTTTAAATCTTTTTTTTTTAATAAAAAAAGTTGATATTTTATTAGGGTATCAAAAACTACCAAGGTCAAGGTTTTAAATTTTGCATAATATTTTAGTACATTCAATAGTTGAGGGGTATAGTGATACATTTTTTTTGACCCATATATGTCATCTTGGTACAAAAAGTATCAATTTTTTTGGTTTTTGTGGATATGATTGTGAGATGCTTGGACTTGGGGATGAAGATATATCATACATTCATGAATTTATTTGGCATCAAAAGGACAAAAAGTTTGGTAGATCATGCTTGAGTTTACCATCTTTGGGTTGAATCTTGCATGCATGTTCATTTTTTTCATTTTTTTTGTGTATTTTTTAATTTAAAATATTTTTAATTAAGAAATAAAAATTACAGACCTAAAATAAAAATAACTTTTGAAAACTGGAATGTGAAAATTGCCTTTTAAATATTGATTAGTTTGAAATGTGTGAGAATGGGCACTTTGAAACTTGGGTGAAAACATTTTTTCTAAATTTTTGAAACCTTAACTGGGTCTTCTGAAAATTAATTTTAAAAAAAATAGAGAATTGGAACAAGTCTTGTAAACTCTTCTAAAACCCAAACCCAAAGAATCTTTTTAAAAAACCTTAAAACCGCCGCCCATGAAAAAAAAATGGTCCTCAAAAGGATCAATAAAAGAAAATGCCTGCTTTTGATTGGTGGCCATCGCAATTGACCTAGGTAGTAGTGGCATTTAAATGGTCTCATTTCATATTGTCTAAATTTTCATATTATTAGTCAAACAAGTCAGAAAAACCGTCTACTTTGAAATTGTGATTAAGCCATTTGAATACCATATAAATCTAATTGTTTTTTAGAAAAAAGATTTCTATCCTTTAGTTCCGTTTGAGCCGCCTTGGTTGAACCACACCTACACTAGTGCCAACCATGGTATAATTTTATAATCCAAAAAAAAAAAAACCCCTAGATAAGGTGTTGTGCATGTTTGTCATTTTGTGATCTTTGGATCAAGCAAGCAAAAGTTGTTATTGAGTTTAGAGTGATTTTTGTTTGTTAATTTTGTTTGCAATTGAATTTCATAAGAACTTTGAAGTTAAACCCACTTCCACTAAAATAATGTTGAGCTCTATGACCTCACACAAGGTTTAATATACTAAAGATGCTAAACGTTCCCCTCCGCCCCCACAACCTTGTCTAGCACGTTACTTGACTCACAACGCTCAATCTTTCTTACGTAGAGCTATGTGTTTTTATCACATGGTTTGACTAATTTGACCCTATTTTTAAAGGTAAATATTATTATTATTATTATTATTATTATTATTTCATATAAAAAATGCTAATAATAGGTATCCTCACGCTTGGGTGTTGAATTCAAAACATGTAAATTAATAATAATCAATAATAAATAAACTAAAATCTTTTTGCAAAACATGCAAAATCAAGTTGCACCATTCCCATGCAAAACCACACATGGTTTGAAAATGCGCCACACAAAGCTCGTTGGGGGTAGTTAAGATCCCCCAAGAGCAAAAAAAAAATTTCATCCCCCAAGAGGTCCAATGAGACGTAGTATTACCCTATCTCCTCATTCAACATCCACCTCCTCCTTTTTCATCCACATGAACCATGTGGGAAAACAGCCGGTCTATTTTACAACAGGTGGGTTACAGCCTTGTCTATAAACGTGCGTAAATGCGAACCAATGGCCACCTACCTACCTACATACCAACCTAGTAGTACCTACTCATAGGTGAGTCGTACTAGGTACTAGGTAGTACCTACTTCTAGGTTACACCAGCCGTACGGGAATTCTAATCGGCTTCACAGAGAGATAAGGACAGCGAGACTTACGGTCCAAGGCACTGCCAGAAGCCGTCGATTCCCTCACATCCAATCGGAGCCGTCAGATGTGGTCAGACCAGGGTTACGACTGTGTGAAGATATTTAGATAGACTCTGACAAGAGTAGCCCATGTGCGTTTTAAATTATTTTTTCAGCCCGTAAAGATTCGGGCATGTCCCCAAAAAAAGCTAAATCAGAAACAGTAAAAGAAGGACAAGAAGAGGAAGTAAAAGGGTAATTTTTCTGTTTACCGACGATACGCCTACTTTTGATCCTATTGGTTGAGTTACTTTCTGAAATCCTTCGTCGACATCCCATTGGTCGTTGCAGTCAATGAACCAATAGAATCACACCTTGTCAGCAAAGAGAAAATAGTAAAGTTTTTTTTACCTGCTGCCCTTTATCTCCGTTGCTAGAAACACGGGTAAAAAGCAGCCTGTTCATGAAAATGGGAGAATCGCAGCCGTCGGTAGCAATTTTTGGAGTGATCGCAACCGTGGTTGTGGAAAGATGGGAGGTATCGGTATAGGAAAGACGGCGGTAGAGAGATTTCAACTGCAGACTGCCCGCGAGACCCGGTCTGCTCTTCTCCGCCGGCGTCTTAAGAAGGGGAGGTCTGTGCTCCTCTTCCTCACAGCACCATTTCTCCTCTTTCTTCTTCTTCTTCTGCTTCGCAATAGTCTGAGTTTCGGGCGACGGATTCAGTCTCTTGGATTTCTCTGTGGGTGTCTTTGTGTGTAAGTTTCTTGCTTGTGTTCTCGGGACATCTTGTGTTTTTGGGTCTAGTTCAATTTTGTTCAACAAGTTGCAAACGGGTCTTAGGGTTTTATACAGAAGTGTGCAATGGCAGTCGCGTATGCATCAGCTTATAGTGCTGTAGGGAAGCAGAGGAGGCCCGCGCCTAGGCGTGGACAGGTGAAGGCGGCTATCGCTGCCTCTTGGTTGAACGCATTGACGTCAATCGTTCATGGAGCGCGCTCTGTGGCTTTGAGCCGTTCGCATTCCAGATGGAGCTTCAGGTCGAGCTGAATCACAAACGGAAGAATTAGGATGTGATTTTTTGCCATTAGGTAGATGGCCAAGATTTCTATACATTTCTCCCCAAGCTGAACATCTCTTTCGGATACATCAGCAGCAGCTGACACGGAAGAAGAAGGAAAAGAAGATCGAGAACTCGCTTCCTTGCTTTCAAGAACATCTCTTTCGGATAAATCATCAACAGCTGACACGGAAGAAGACGAAAAAGAAGATCGAGAACTCGCTTCTTCGCTTTCAAGAAAACGACAAGACCAGGATGCTGCAGCTCTGAAGGAAGTGGGTTTGGTTCCTGATCCATTCCCTTGGAAATTTGTGAGTGCGGAAGATGGGTCACCACGATTTGATTTCCGGCTCTCCTGAAAGATCGGAGGAGCAGCAGAGCAAGAGAAAGGTCGAAACTTGGAACATCTGTGCAACAACGATGAAGGCGAGGAATTTTTGGGTCTTCTAGTTTCACTTGAGGAATATTTTGGTGAATTGAAAAACATGAATCTTTAGTTTGTAGCTTGTATTCAACAACAAAGGATCTTCAGATGACAAAATCCGCACACTCAATTGAGTGACATGATTCGCATTTGCAATCAATAGAGTTGTTGTTTCATGCACAAACAAATCCAAACAGTTGGGAAATTTATGACCAAAATGGTAGAACAGGGTATTCAACCCTAATCTTGTTGTATGGTTGATCATGGCTTAACGATGATTTTGTTTCACTGCAAAAGTGTTTGTATGGAAGCATGTGTTGAAATAAGTCTTATGGGTTGACATCTGTAGCATTTGAACTTGGGTAGAATCTGCTCTTGTGAAATTGATCTCAAGAGAATTATCATCACATTTCAAGAAGAAAAACATAAACTTCACAGCATTGATAAGTATTGATTCTCAAGAAAAACTTCATATCAAATTTCAACAGGAAAACATCTACTTCACAGCAATGATAGGTAATGATTTTCAAGAGAAACTTCATATCAAATTTCAAAAGGAAAACATCAACTACATAGCATTGGTAAGTATTGATTTTCAAGAGAAACTCCATCTTAGATTTCAAGAGAAAAACATCAGCTTCACAGCATTGATAAGTACCGATTTTCAAGAGAAACTTCCATCTCAGATTTCAAGAGGAAAACATCAACTTCACAGCATTGATAGGTATAAATTGCAAGAGAAAAACTTCATTTCAAAATTCAAAAGGAAAACATGAACTTTGAGACAGTATACTTCTGTATATTTTTTACACTACTAGTACAACCCTTGTCTGTATACAGACAGGGTTAAAGAAAACACAAGAAGTCATGGGGTGGGGGATTGGTAGTGGGTCATACACCTGACAGGATTAAACAACCCACTAGTTCATGGGGTGGGGGATGGGTACAGTAGTGGGTAATAAGTATAAGAATACCACAGCTTGCAACCTAACACAAAAGGTTCAACTTTCTTTGTTTGTTCTGCAAGACACAGATATGAGTTTGGATCATTTCAAGCTACCAAAACATGATTGACCAGCTCGACAGAAATTGCACACCAACATATGTTTAATTCCCTTCTCTGAAAAAAAAAATCTTTAAATTTCCAAATTTCCAATTTCGCCACATTGGGACCCTGATTTTAGTTAGTTTTGGTAGCATTTTTTAAAATAATTTTAAAAGTATATTTAGACAGGTTCTAAGTACCTGTCGTCATTTAATGCTAAATCCCTCTTGGGATGCGAGACAATCGTCAATGACGCAATACCAGAGAGTTGAAACAAATATCACTGCTTCTGCTCTTGCAGTCAGAAGAAGAATCTGCATAATTTGTGCTCCATTACTCCACGCAACATCAGTCCAACCTCATGCAGAAGAAGTCCAGCTAAGTGCCAACTTCCTTTTTCAGGTCCTCTGGGCGCATCCAATGAATGATGTATATGACAATTTCCTCCTCTCAAAGTTTCAGATGAGTTCAAGGGGTTCACCTGGTTACATGCCCAAAAAATGGGATCTTGGATGTTGAAGAAACCCTAAAGAAAAGCATCTTTTCACTCGGTAAAAGCCAGTGTTGGGCCGGTACCAAACCTTTTCAGAACCAACCTGGTTGTCACCCGGTTCTCATCCAAAGAATCAGTCAAGTATCACCTAGGGTGCCACCTGGGTTGATACCCGGATTTTTGGTATCAAAATGTAGATACCTGTTTCATTAAGTACCAGGTCTTTTGAAATTTAAATTTTTGATATTGGGTAGGTCATATGAATAACTCCTGGTACAGTTCTTAGGGGTTTAAAAGTCTGGGGTTATTTACCGTATGGAGTCTTAGAGTGGAGGTAGGGTTTAAGTCTAAGGAGGTGTTGCTTCTTTTGTGTGGGAAACATGATTATGTCATTGTTCATTGTCACATTGTCCATTGCAAGGTATGTTTCTTAGGTACATTTGTTAATGCTCATTGTGTTGATGGTGCATGTTATGTTGTTATCAGTGTTCATTGTGTTGGTGTTCTTCATGTTACTAGTGTCATCATTGTGTTGTTGCAAGTGTTCATCGTGTTGTTGTTGTTGTTATTGTTCATCATATTCCTAGTGCTCGTGCTATTTTTGCAAGTGTTCATGGTGTTGTTAGTGTTGTTAACTTTTCTACATGCCACCACTATTGTTAATCATGTTGTTGGTGTTCATTGTTTTACTCTCTCCCTCTTTGTGATTGGTACTACCTTCGTTTCTACATTGTCTTGCAAGTTGGAGTTTCATTGGAGGTAAAAGGTTGTTGGTTATTTATAGCTTCAACAAAAGTTAATACATTTTAAGTATGTTTGCATTTTTTAAAAGTTATGTGATTTTTGTTCATTCTTTTTTTTTTTTCTTATATTGAAAAAATGTGTTGATAATATGTTTGGATTTGTTTGTGCAAGAACAATATGTAAATTGGAAAAATTACTTACAACCTTGAACTTTTGCTTCATAATATTAAAAGAAATTTCTAGGCAATTTTGCACTTGCATGTTTCCATCAACCTTGTTTACATAATGTTTTTTGTGAAAAATGAATCATACTTAATCATTTGTAAGAGCTTGTGTCATTTCTCACATTTTGCAAAATGTGAAAAAATGTAATTATTCATTTTTTCAATTTTGGTCTATTAATACACCTTTAAAATGAAGCCAAATTTTCTAGGTGAAGGACATGATGTGTTCATGAATGAGATTGAAATAAGAATAGAAGGAAAATTTGAAGGTGAGAGGTCCAAAGAAATTTCAAGTTTTTAATAATAAAAAATGATGGTAGAATTATGAAAATATTGCATGAAGAAAGGTTAAATTAAAGACCCCATGGTAGAAATTTTCCAACTTGGGCATTTCTTTATGTCAATGATGAATCACTAATTAATGTTAAAGTGCCACAAGTCATGTGTTGTATTATGTGTTATAATAGACCAATAGGTCATGCAATCTTGAAATAAAAAAACAAGGTTGAAAAAAGTGATGTTTCATATTTCAGAAACAATGGGATAATTGTATTAAAAAGACATGTGGATGCAAACCATGGACAAATCTTCAAGGGTGCAAATGGGATAACACGAACCACATCCGTCTGCTTTTTTATTACTTTTCTGATTGCTTTTATGACTACTTTTGGGGAAATGTTCTTAGAATATTCTTGAAATATATTTCCAAAAATCTTCAAAATTCTTTAATTTAAAAAAAAATCATATCATTTTATTAAGGTTCATGTTAAAATTTTGATAAAAAATGTCATTTTCAAGAAAATTAAAATCCATTTATTGTTTAAAAGCAAACATTATAATGCTTAATGAGTGCTTTTGTTTATTTTTGTTTCATTGGATTAATTTCAAATCAATTCACATATTTCCATGATATATTAAAAATACAACTATATAAAAAAAAATTATATTTTCAACATCAAATTAAATTACAACTTTAAAACATGAAAAAACCAAGTAAGTGTTACACTTGCTATGGTATGTGTTATTGTGATTGCACCTTCAAAACATTTGATGAAAAGTTGAACAACTTTAAAAAATCCATTGGAAATATTACTTACAAAGAAAAGGCTTGCAAATGAATGCAATTACAATCTCCAATTTTTTTAGGGCCATAGATCCTTACAAAAAGGATAATGCAACCCAAAATAAAATTGTGAAAAATTTGGGTTTGTTAGTTGTCAAAAATTGTTTGCCCATTTAGTTTGTTGGAATTATTTAGCTGAAGCATATAATAATGTAGCTATCTTTTCCAAAAAAACCTTTAGTCAAAAAATGTTACTAGATTTAATTGGAAAAACAAAACAAACATATGTCTTATTAGTTTTGGCAAAATGTGTTTATGCTATTACAAGTTTTTATTTGTGAATCTACAAAAGGGCACATGATGTTTTGCATTGGTTATAGATTTTTTGGGAGAAAATTGAATGCCAAAACACATTATTATTAACTTATTTGAAACATTAGGACAAGGATTGGCAAGAAGTTTGCAGAACCTTTTAAAGCAACATGGCTTGACCAAAAAGATCCTTGTTTTATGTTAAAGATGAAAGTGCAAATTTGATTACCATGATTATTGTTTTGAAGTGAGTAGTAAGTTATGAAGCTTTGGATGTGATGAAAGTTTTCAAGGAACTTGCTTTGGACATCCATTCTTTAAGGCTTGTCAATATATAATTGTTGAAGAAAGAGTCTTTGGGGACTTGAAATATGTTTCCATTAAATCTGCTTAAGCAAATTTGCAAAAATGTTTTACATCACCTAAAAAATAAAGGAAATGAAGACAAGAATGGACAAAGGCTTGCATTACTGCACACCTCAAGCCTAGAAAATTAAACATGTAAATCAAAACAAGGTAAAATGCAAGTTATTTGTTTTGGTTTTTCTTCCATTTTACTGTTTTGAGTATTTGTACTCTAAAATGTTGTTTTGTGATTGGGAATGTGAGTTGTGCAAGTGATCATGTTTCAAGAAGCCTTTTAAATTTGAAAATTCATTACTTTTTATTATAATAAACAAATTGGGCTTAAGGTCCTTGGTCATGTTCCCCCCTCAATTCACATGGCGTATATCACATATCAAAATAGATATTCTATCTCTTATTGCCATTACTTGCATTTTAACCCAATCCAATAATCATTGGTAGTTGAATAATGCTTTGAATGTAACCATATCCACGAACTTGATGCTAAAGAAAAAAATGAACCATTTCTTTTTATTGGATGCTTTGATTGATGATGATGATTTTGGCTTGAATATTGAGTTGGGAACTTTTGTAACAAATATTAAGAAAGAAATCATCAGTATCATTAACTATTTCCTTTCCTTCTTGACAAGATATGATGAAAGAATAACACATGATATGTTAGTTTTGATGTTAAATCCTAAATTCAAAAGGTAGGATTAATCTTTTCTTTTATTGGTTGTGAACATGGGGTGGCCATAGTTGAAAAATATGATAGAAAATCCTTATTTCCTATGCTTTTGAAGTCTTATCATCATTTGCATCCATTGTTCAAGGTATAAAGCTCTTTTGGTCACAAATTGATGAAGATAATAACTTGGACATTTTTAAGATGTGCTCAACACTTGTGAAGTTGCAGAGGAGCTTGTTAATCAAGAATCGTTGATATTTTAGAGATATGAAATGTATGCAAAAAATGTCAAATGTCCTTTGGAGTTGTGAAAGGAACATGAAATTATGTTCCCAATTGTTGGTTTTTGACTAGATATCCATTAAGGATTGTAGGTTTTAAAATTAAAACTAAGAGAATTTTTCCCTTGCTAAAATTTACACCAATTTGAAAAATCTTATTTATAATCAATTAACATTGAAAAATTAATCTTTGTGAATAAAAATTGACCAAATGATGTAAGGGTGAATTGCAAGCTTCGTAGTAATCTAGTAAAATTGATAGATTTTGAATTAGACTTAAGCCAAAAATTAATTGAGTTTGAAGAATTGTGAGCTCACTTCAAACAAACTTAATTTAATGTTTTTTTTGTTTTTGTATATGGTTGAAATCTGATCAAATTTTAAATATATATATTAGAGCTTTATAATGAACCTTGCTGATTTTTTTGGCCTATGGGCATTTGAAAATATATATTTAAAAATTTTAATCCTAAAATATTAAAATGAAGTTTAAAAACTGGCTTAATATAACCAATTAATCTAAGTGAGTTAAAAACCAATTGGACACGAGAAAAAATAAAAATAAAAAACAAGACAAGGTTTGAATTTTATTTTTTATTTTTAAAATGAAAACCGTCTCAATTCTTGAATTAAAATTTTTGAGAACCAAAATAGATGGTTATGAAAAAAGTTAATAACCGCCCCAACAATCGTAAGAACCTGGCCAGATTTTTTGTATTGTATCTGCAGGTACACTTACAAAGGGTACTATGGCTGGCTACCTTCACCCTACACAACAAAACACAAGTATTCATTCATCCCTCAAAAGTTGAATTAAAAAGAGTGCTTCAATCCCCATCCTCATTTATCATCCAAATTGGTCTTTGTGACACGAGGTTTATTATACACTTAATAAGTACCAAACACGAGTTTTGAGAGGATTTTTTGAGTGATTAGAGCTTGGAGCTTACAAGAGGGCAAATACCCGAGCTTAGAGTCAGGTTCCACACGGACAAAACAAATTTTTGAAAATCCATTTTTATAGTTTTGAAATTATTATTTTTTCATGATCGACTACAATAATTATTTTATTGTAGCCTGCAATTATTTATTATCATGGTTTTCAACTACACCTGAGCTTCATATTTTTCCAAATTTTCATTTCACTATTTTAAAGATTATTTAATGATGAAACTAACCTTAGTGTAAAGTAATCATTTTCTTAAATTATTGGACTTGGGGACTAGAAATTTTTGGCAGTTTAGCTATTTTACAATAGAATTTTGGTCCTTAAATCTTTCTTGCAATTTTCAAATTCTTCCTTGTCATGGGCATTTTTTTGTGAAATAAAATTTGGAAGGTTTACAATTTTTCCTCTTTGGGGCCCAGTCCCAAAAGATAACCATTCATCTCTAAAAAAAACATCCAATGAGGAGTCTAAGTAAGGTACTACCCATTCATCCACCCTCGTGGAGGGACCTTTTTGTACCATGTGGGAAAACCCTAGGGTCTATTTATAACACGCTAGGTATAGGCTTTCCAGAACGTGCTTTTAATGTTACGCAGTACCTACCGATGGCTACTGTAGGTGAGACAAAGTAGGTACCTATAATAGGCAGGTACCTACCTACTCCTAGGTTGTGTACCAACTGGTCATACCTTCTAATAATCACACACACACGCCCAGACACCTGCGCTCCAAGCCACTGCCAGAGGCCGTCGATTCGCATTCTATCAAATCCAAGCCGTTGAATCAGTGAAGACCGGGTCACAACTATTTCAAGAAATTTTGATGGATTCTGACAAACGACAAACGCGTGTGTAATTTTTTTCGTTCCTGCCCGTGGGCCCACTGTGTTTTTTTTAGGAATCTTTGTTTGTAGCCAAAGTGGCCATCATCCATATGAAAATTGTGAAAAAAAGTGTCAATTTTTCCCAAGGAAGATTTAGCCAAACCAAATATGAAATACAGATCTTTAATCATCCTTGTATAATTTTGGCTACACATTAGAGTTTTCCTTAAAGTGATCCTGTCTTCACCCTGTCTTTGGGCCTGTTTTCACCCCCTATCCCCTCTTTGAGTGGGGTCCGCAAAGTAAGGAAGTTTTTTATCATCTGGGTATGAAATGCTGAAAATTAGCATTTAATGCACAAGGTTCGCGGTAATTATAGTAGTTGTACATGTAAGAGCAGTGAAAATATATGTAGCAGCAGCAGTGGAAGCGCTCATGAGAAAGGAAAGGCGGGGTCAAAACCGGATCAAACTCAGTTTGGCACAAAAAGTGGTGCAATTCTGAGTTTGACACCCAGTTGAAGGCTAATGTATTTTTTTGCTGGTTTTGTTTTGAATCTCACCCGGTTTTGGGGGACCAAACTCAGGCTACTGGTGCCGTGTTGTCCGGACTTTACGGAAAACTCTATTAAACACCAAATATATAAATCTGGCGATTACATTCCTAATATCTCCTCATTTATGGCTATTGAAAATATCGACAATCAGTTATTTTCGAGTTTTCAATTTTAATTTCTCTTTTTGGCGAAATTTCGCCAACAAAAGAAAAAATGGCTGCCCGTGCCAGTGCCGGTACAATATAGCCTGGCGGAAGCGAGAACAGAACAGTAAAAGAAGGACAAAATGTAGTAACTAGGGCATGACTCCCCGACTCTTACCGACGATAAGCCTCCCTCTCATCCTATTGGTTGAAGTACATTCCGAGATTCCATTCGTCGACATCCCATTCGAGGATGTAAAGTTTGATTCTTTTTACCGCCGTTTGCTTACTATTACCTCAGTTTAAATGACCCTGGTACATAACGCAGGTGCACCTAAGTGCGAGAATCACAGCCGTCGGTAGTGCGTCTGCAACGATCGCGACCGTGGGCTATGGAAAGATGGGAGTTATCGGTGCGGGAAAGAAGGCGGTAGGAGCTTCAAGCGCATGCCCACGGTCAGCAGACTGCCCGCGAGACCCGGTCCGATCCTCTCCGCCGGCTTTTAAGAAGGGGAGCTTTGTGCTCCTCTTCCCCAACACCAATTCCTTCTCTTCTTCGCAAGAATCGCAGTTTTTCTAGCAACATTCCAAGTTTCGGGCGACAGATTCAGTCCCTTGGAGTCTTGTGTGCACATTCCGTCGTTCTCTACTTGTTGCTCTCAACACAAGGAGTTGGCGATCTTCTGTTACAAGCTTTAGAAAGAAAGGCAGAGAGAGAAGTGCAGTGCTGCAATGGCGGTCGCCTATGCATCAGCTTACAGTGCAGTCGGGAAGCAAAGCCGGAGGCCCGCGCCTAGGCGTGGACAGGTGAAGGCGGCTATCGCCGCTTCTTTGTTCCACGCATTGACGTCGATCGTTCATGGAGCGCGCTCTGCTGCTTTGAGCCATTCGCATTCCAGATGGAGCTTCCGGTCGAGCTGAAGCACAAACGGAATTAGGACATGTGATTTATACTGTTAGGGAGATGGCAAAAATTTCTATACATTTCCCCGCACCTTCATCTGTTCCGGATACGCTAGCAGCATCGGACACAGAAAGAAGAAGAAGAAGATCGAGTTCACTCCTTGCTTTCAAGAAAACGAGACCAGGATGCTGCTGCTCTGAAAGAACCTGGTTTGATTTCTGATTCATTCCTTGGAAATTTGTGGGTGCGGAAGATCTCTGACCACAATTTGATTTCCAGCTCTCCTGAAAGATCGGAGGAGCGGCGGAGCAAGAGAAAGGTCGGAAGTCGGAACATCTGTGCAGTGATAAAGGCGAGGAATTTTTGGGTCTTCTAGTTTCACTTGAGGAAATTTTGGGTGAATAGAAAAACATTCTTCTTGAGTTTGTACTCAACAGCAAAGGCTCTTCAGATGACAACATCTGCAGTCTTAAAAATTGTTACACATGACTAGCATTTTCAATCAAAACAGTTGTTGGTACAAATTTGAGCAGTTGGAAATTGTAGAACATGGTTGTTGATCATGGCCTCATGTTGATTTTGTTTCAATGAGAAACTTGTGTTTTTGTGGAAGCATGTGTTGAACAAAGTATTATGGGTTGACCTCAGCTGTATTTGAGTTTCATTAGAATCTGTTCTTTGAAATTGATCTCAATAGAAATTTCATATCAAATGTCAAGAGGAAACATCAAGTTCACATCATTGATAAGTAGTGATTCTCAAGAGAAACTTCATATCAAATTTCAACACGAGAACATCAACTTCACAGCATTCATAAGTAATGATTTTCAAGAGAAACTTTATCAAATTTCGAGAGGAAAGCATCAAATGCACGGCATTGATTTTCAAGAGAAACTTTACATCAAATTTCAAAAGGGAAACATCAACTTCACAGCATTGATAAGTAATGAATTCAAGAGAAACTTGGTGTGACATTTCAAGATGAAAACTTTGACAGAGTTCCTCAACAAATATCCTTCCACACCCAAACCCCGAAGGTTGTTTGCTAGAATTTTGGCATGTTCCTAAACAACCTACATGTTTTACAAGTGAATTTGCAAATAGCAAGGTTCAAAAAAATGCAGTCCATTAAGGTGCTGGGCATCTTAATGTCTTAAAACCCTGTCACTTAGTACAAGGAGGAGGTTGCAAGTTGAAATTGCACCCACAATTGTTAGGGTTTGTGCATCTTGAGCGACACCTCCAAGTAAAATGAGAGAATTATGTGAAACAAGCTCCAAATTCTTGTCAGAAGTTCCTTCAAATTTTCATGTATTTTGCTTGCAACATGTAAGCACTAGCTCTCTAAGGCAACTCTTCGAAAACAATTAAAGGCACTGATTTGAACAATCTCATTGGCCAATTTTATTTTCTTTGTACTTAGAGAAACCACTATGAGGCTATTACAACATTTAACTGCCAGTTTGCTTAACTCTTTAAAACAATCCAAAACTCCCATTCTAAGAATCTCATTGGCCATATAGGCTTTTTTTTTGCAAGCCTATTCCACAAACCCAGTAAGTATATTTCTGTATAATTTTTCCACTACTAGTGACAACCCTTGTCTGTATACACAAGAAGTCATGGGGTGGGAGATTGGTAGTGGGTCATACACATGACAGGATTAAACAACCCACTAATTCATGGGGTGGGGGGATTGGTAGTGGGTAATAGGTACATGAGTACCACAGCTTGCAACCTAACACAAAAAGTTCAACTTCCTTTGTTTGGTTCTGCAATACACAGATATGAGTTCAAATCATTTCAAGCTTCCAAAACATGATTGAACCAGCTAGACAGAAATTGCACACCAACACCAAATCACTAACATTTGGATAATCTCTTTTCTACCATACTCAATTGTTTTTTTTTGATCTTTTGTGGTCTTTTGTGGTTCGCTTATATACAAGTCTGTAAAGTGCTAGTTCTTATATACTTTAAACCACAGCTCTCAAAAATTTGAGAACCCATTTTGATACATAATGGCAGTTGTCAAAAACTTGATGAAGTGATCAAATTACCCTTTTGTATAAAACCATTGGTTCTTTGAGGGTTGTTGAAAAAGCTGGAACAGGAGGAGTCAGGAGCTTCTTTGATTCTGAAGAGTTTCAAAAAAAGCTGAAACTGGAGGATATCAAAAAACTATTATTTATTATTAAAAAAACACTAGAAATCACCAGAAATTCTTGCAAATGCTGTTGTGCCTAAAAGGCACGAAAGAAACAAACCTCTTTCTTCTGCCATTGCAGGCCAAAGAATCCACATCATGTGTGCTCCATCCCTCCACCCAATATGTTTAATGTTTTCCACTCTGGGTCCAGCTTTTAGTAGTACACCAAACATATTCTCACTCCAAAAGACAAATTATTCATCCCCCCAAAAGTTGAATAAAAAAGATGTGAGTCCTAGTTATTTCAGTTATCATCCAAATCCGTCTTCGTGCCACTAGGAACTTCTAAAATCTCTGTTATACACTTATCACCACATATCACTACTTTTGAGTGATTAGAGAGATTCAAGCTTACAAGAGTGCAAATCATCAATTTTTTCTTATTGATCTTTGCTACTAGAAATTTGGTAGTTGAGCAATTTACAAATAGAATTTTGGTCCTTAAATCTTTTCTTGCAATTTCACAATCTTCTTTGTTGGCCTTGCCTACCAAGGCCTTTGATGTTGTGTTATTCATTATATAGTATAGTAGCTTAATGGATTTGGCCCCTAGGTAATAGGTCTATTTTTATATGAGGATTTTTGAAAGATGATATTTCAGCTTGTTTTGAAACTTGAGATTAGTGATTATAGAGTTATAATATCTTGAAGGATTTTGGTATCTTTTAGAGGATTTTTTGAAGATTAATATTTTTTTTTGCATGGTGAAATATTTGAGTTTCCATAATTGTTCTTTTGCCTTAAGTTACTTTTTAATGTAAATGGCAAGGCCACCATGTGACACACCCCTTGTTAATCTTTCTTTTGTAGTGCATTTCCTGGTAAAATAAAGTTTGGCAGGTTTATTTTTGGGGGGTAACTCCAAACGATGAACCTTCTTCATTCATCCCCAAAGCATCCAATCACAAGTTTGAGTACGCTTCAACTCATCCAGAGGAACCTTTTTTGTACCATGTGGGAAAACCCTAGGGTCTATTTATGATACGCTAGGTATAGGCTTTCCACAAACGTGCGTCAATGCCACGCAGTAGCTACCAATGCTACCCTAAATGAGACAAAGTAGGTAGGTACCTATTATAGGTTACCTACTCCTAGACCTTTTTGCCAACTGGTCGTACGTTCTAATATTCACACACACACAAATACCTACGCTCCAAGTCACTGGCAGGAGCCGTCGATTCCCATTCTGTCCAATCCGAGCCGTTGGACGGACGAAGACCAGGTCACAAAACCCTAAACCCTAAACCCGGACCCTGACAGAGGACAAACACATGTGCAATTTTATTTTTTTGTTCCAGCCCGTGTTTGTTTTTGGAATCTTTGTTTGTAGCCAAAGTGGCCATCATCCATAGGAAAATGAAAAAAAAAAAGTGGCGATCATCATCCCTAGGAAGGTGTAGCCAAATACACCGTGGCTATAAAAATATGGAAAATGCAAATCTTTGATCATCCTTCTATATTCTTGGCTACAAGCTGAAAACCACGTACAGAATTCTGGCGATTTTCCCCTTTTTTTCCTCACTTCTGGCGATTGAAAACCTCCCTAATTACTTCATTTTCGAATTTTCAATTTCTTTTTGTTGAAATTTCGCCAAAGTAAAAAAAAAGGCTGCCCGTGTCAGTTTCGGCTTGGCTGAAAATGATGGCCTAGCAGAGAACAGTAAAAGAAGGACCAAAAGTAACTAGAGCGTGACTCCCGCAACTCTTACCGACGATAAGCCTCCCTCTCATCTTATTGGTTGAGGTACATTCCGAGATTCCTTTTGTCGACATCCGATTGGTGGATTTTTTTTTTAAAAATTTATTCACCGCCTTTTGCTTACTGTTATCTCGGTCGAAACAACCCCAGTTCTCAACTCAGGTTCACCGAAATGAGAGAATCTCAGCCGTCGGTAGTGCGTCTGCAACGATCGTAACCGTGGGCTGTGGAAAGATGGGACTATCGGTATGGGAAAGAAGGCGGTAGAAGCTTCAAGCGCACGCCCAGGGTCAGCAGACTGCCCGCGAGACCCGCCCAGCTCTTCTCCGCCGGCGTCATAAGAAGGGGAGCTTTGCGCTCCTCTTCCTCAACACCAAATCCTCTCTTCTTCGCAAAGGTTGGACTCTCTCTCGCAAAATTCTGAGTTTTGGGCGACGGATTCAGTCCTTTGTAGTCTTGTTTTTTTTTCCCTGGACATTCTGTTGTTCTACATACTTCTTGGTATCAACAGAAGGAGTTGGCGATCACTGGTGGTGGCTCGTCTTCTGCTACAAGATTTAGAAAGAAAGGCAGAGAGAGAAGTGCAGTGCAGCAATGGCGGTCGCCTATGCATCAGCTTATCGTGCAGCCGGTGGGAAGCAGAACCGGAGGCCCGCGCCTAAGCGCGGCCAGGTGAAGGCGGCCATTGCTGCCTCTTGGTTGCACGCTCTGGCGTCAGTCGTTCATGGAGCCCGCTCTGTGGCCTTGAGCCGCTCGCATTCCAGATGGAGTTTCCGTTCCAGCTGAAGCACAAATGATGGAAGGTTTTGATTTCTACTGTAAGGAGTCGATGCAAAGATTTCTATACATTTCCGGAGCTTCATCTGTTCCATATACAACAGTAACAGGAGCTGCTGACAAGGAAGAAGAAGAAAATAGGGTTTCTTTACGAAGGCCGCGAGACATGCAGGATGCTGATCTGAAGAAGTCGGCTTGATGTCGGGCAATTGCTTAGGAGAGCTGGAGCTGCCGAGCAAGAGAAAGATCTGAAACATCTGTCCATTGATGGAGGCGAGCTGGAGCGGGCCTTGCGGAGGAAGGAGATGTGAAAAAGAAGCGCCGGCGTCGCCACAGTTCCATCAAATTCCTGATTTCTTCATGAAACTAATGATTGCCCTGTTTCTTGTACTAAATCTCAGAGTACAAAAACTGCAGAACATTGCTCACTGATATCTTTCTAGCAAGTTAGAAAGAGATTTCTGGAACTTTTTTGACATCGTTCCAAGAAGATCTAGGAGACTAGAGAGAGCTAGCGCTTCTCGAAGCTCTTTAGGGTTTGCAAATTGTAACCGAAGCTTTAACAATGACAATTTTGTCCTCGTTTGTGAAATTCTGTCTCGCCTAAATTCTGTGTCATTTTTGTCCCAATGGTCCTCAGTACTCAACTTGCTTTGAAATTGGTTCCAAACTAATCAATCATGTTGTTGTGGATGATGGTACTGAGGATGGCAGGTGCCTCCTTGTTCTCAGCACAACTAACATATCCCCACAGGAGTTTAGATGACTGACAAGCTTCCCATTTAGATTGTAATGCTGTTTGGAAATTTTTCAATCAATAGGGTAAGCATGCTCATCGTTATACACAGCTCAATGATCAAATCTTTGAATATCTTCCTTGCATTTCTTGTTGGTTTTGAATGATCTAAATGCTTATGGGTGTGCCAAGTTGAGCTCTACATAACTTCTTTGAACTTCATAGGCAAAGGAGCAATGAGGAAGAACCACAATGTGAGTCCCATAGAGTGGATTTTTCCAGGAAAACAACCCCTACTTTCAAACCCCATATCATTTTCATTTCTTGTTCAATTTGAGCGATCTAAATAACTATGGGTGCACTGAGAGGAGCTCTACATAACAAACTCTTGAGGCAAGGGAGCAATGAAAAAAACCATGCAAAAGATTAGCATGTCCAAACACTGACCCCTTGCTTCTTTAACCCATATCTTCCTCATTTTTCATCCATTTTGAACAATTTAATCAGCTATGGGCACTCCAAGCAAAGCTCTACATAAACTTTTGGAACTGCAGAGATAAAGGAGCAATGAGTTAGGATTTTAAGCTCTCAAGAAGCTTAAGTGTTTGATCGTTGGCCTGCTTACCCTATGGAAAACACCAGCAGTAAATATTTCTAGTGTATCTAGAGGGCATGTTATCAAGAAGAATGTTTGCTCTGCAAAAGGACTGGGCATTTTTTTTCTTGAAATGGCCCTGCCTCATAATGGGAAAAAATGAAAAAATAAATTGTTGCTGATGCAAAGTAACACCCTCAAAGTCCATGCCCCAAACAAATGCCCACCCTTCTTCCTCAAGTTGGTGCTTATTTTTGGAACGCCCTACTCCTCAAGCAGTAAAACCCTGCTCATATCAATGTCTACAAACCAAGATTGCCATCACATGCAGAGGAGTTTTCCTAGATTAATTAATCATTCAGATGCCTGGATAGGTATATGGTGATGGGGATCAAGATCAATTCTAATCTTTTGGATGGTTGATCCATGGTCTAAGACTAACTTTCTTCAAGGAGAAATTAGTCTTTGTGCTGAACCACGCGTTCAAGTGTAGGGTAAAGCCCAGCTCAGAACCGTACCAAAATGTAGGGCCAGACTCATCCGTCCCTCCATTTTGGGAATATCCCTCACCGCTGCACCTTACCTACATGGGCCTTATCCATGGCAAAGAATGAGGTGAACCTTATCATAAACACAAGGTGCCCTCCAAATTCACTAGAACATTTCTCCCAGTGCTTTATGAGATCAAGGGGTTCATGGCCACTGGAGCAAGCAAAAGGCGTCATTAGAATCTGCACTCCAGAAGTCAATTTCAATAGAAACTTCCTTGCTTGCTTACCCAGCAACACCTTGGTAAGATCCTCAGCAACGCCTTGGTAAGTTCCTCAGCAACGCCTTGGTAAGTTCCTCAACAACAATCCTACCCTCCCCAGTCCCTTATGCTGTTGATGTTGTTTGCAACATAAATTTTGGCATGTTCCTAAACAAACTGCATATATATTTATATAAGAGTTGACACTTTGCAGATAGCCAGGTTGAAAACAATCTCGTCCATTAAGGTGCTTACCAGCTTGACCTCTCCACCTAAAAGAAAGGGTCCCACAAATTCATGGAGTGGGAGATTGGTAGTGGGTCCTCCTCAACACAGCTTGCAACAAATTGTTCAATTTAAGAGCCCAATAATTCATGGGGTGGGGGATTGGTAGGCTAGTGGGTTATCCTTTCACAGCTTGCAACCTAACACAAAAGGTTGAATTTTCTTTGTTTGTTTTACAAGAGTCAGCTATGAGATTCAACTTTTCAAGTTGTTTGACAAACAAGTCAGAAATTGAGTGCCATCACAGAATAATTAAAATGTAGCTAATTTTCTCTTCTCCTTTTTTGACATCCTTTCTCTTCTGTGTCCGCATCCATTTGCCAATGACCAGCAGGTCACGTCTACTATACGTGGCTTGGGGATCAAGCTTTCAAATCCACAAAGCCCAATTCTTGATCTTGAACAAAAAAGACAACACCCGAATGCATGAACTGTCCAAGACACAGATAATCAGCAATGCCAATCTGTGAGAGAAGAAAACTCATAATTTCAAGTGCCAGGCTTTTCCCAAAATTCTTGCTAGCTGTTGAAAAGCATGATTGACATCTCTCCTCCTGTTGCAGCTCCAGTCAAAAAAGAATTGCATGTTTTGTGCTTCAGTACGTACCTGACTGACCTCATGCAGTCGTCCACCTAGCATTACCTTCCTTTGTGCAGGTCCTCTGGAAGCATCCAGTGGATGTACATAAGAATTCCTGTGCCACATTTTAGATGATTTCATTGCGGATGCTATGACGTGATGGAAAGATCATCTGAGAGGGAGGGCAAGTAAACAACTGAAAACAACCTTAAAAAAAAATGGGAAAATTTTAACCACAAAATTAAAATTATATGATGTCAAAATGTGAATTTTATGATTATAAAAATATCAAAAAATTGATGATAATCAAATTGGACCTGTTGTTTATGTCATTATTTTTTACGATCATTTCTATTAAAATGGACCTGTTGTTGTTTATGTCATTTTTTACAATTACTTATATCAAAATGGTATAAATGATGGATTCTTTTTTATTGTGTAATTGTATGAATGTAATAATGAAAAATTATGTTTTGATATTATTATTTTTTTAATTTAATTGACTCCTACATGTTTAGTATTTTATTTTATTTTTTAATTAATTGACTCCTACATGTTTAGTATTTTTTTTAATTTTTAATTTAATTGACTCCTACATGTTTAGTATTTTTTTTTAATTTTTAATTTTTTGATGTAGCATGATGCATTATTTACCTGGTGACAGGTTCTAGAAAAACTGGCCAAAAAATTATTCATCATGCCTGCAACGAAGAATTTTTAAAAAGTACAAGTTCCGTTCATTTATCATCCAGAGCTGTCTTTGCACCCACGCGGGAAATAGCGTCCATTACAGCCTTATCACCACGTGAAGTAATGATCAGTGACTAGTAACCTATTACCTATTTATTAGTAAGTGGAATCTAGTAGGTACTAGGAACCTACACTAGGTACCTCTAGGGTCATGCAAACCGGTCATAACTTCTAAGAGCACATTACAGAGGATTTCGGTCCAAGGTTACCGTCAGCACCGTCGATTTTGAATTCTCGAACCTGAGCCGTTGATCTGGGAGAGACCAAGTCATGACTATTTTGAACGAAAAGTTTTTCTGACTGACAGAGGATTTGACTGCACGTGCTTCTTTTTTTTTCTTTTTTCCTCGGCCCGTGACCGTTTGGGTTATTCTAAAAGACAGCCATGGAAAGAAAGAGTCAAGAACAAAGAAACGAATCTTCGTTTGCCTCTGCCTTTTTATATCAGATGGTAAATACGAGGATTGTGGAAGTGACAGAATCGGAACCGTCGGGAGAATTTTTGGGAATATCGTGACCGTGGACGTGGAAAGATGGTTGGCATCAGTATGGGAAAGAAGGGGTGGTATGTAAAAGCTTCGGGCGCACGGCAAGTTTGTCTACTCTGCCCGTTAGACCCGGGCAGTGGCTCGCACTTCTTCGCCGACGCTATGAATAGGGGACAGAGCTTCGCGCTCTTCCCCCTCATTACGAATTCCTTCTTCTTTGTCGCGAAATTCAGAGTTTGTGGGATCGAGATCGCTTTGGGCGATTGGGTTCAAATATCTTCTCTACAATTCAGCTCTCGTTTTTCTCTTTTGGAACTGTTTTTGGGCGGATTTTGGCAGAGATTTTTGTTTTATTGACCAAGGGTTTTCTCACTCTGTTCATCTGCATTTGGCATTTTGACCCACTTTGCTGCTTTCATTGCTTCTCTTGTCTGTGGTTTTGTGGAGGGTTGTTGGAAGTTGGTCTTGTGGAAAAAGAATTGAGGACATTGTCTTGGATTCTTTGTCGTGACATTTGTGTCTTTTAGAGTGTTTTTTTTTGCTCTGCGTGGTTGGGCTATCTTGTGTTTGGCAAGAGAGGCATTGTTGGAAAACGGGGTTTGGAGAACAGTTAGCGATTCTGCTTTGGTGAAGG
>Ga0116231_10005991_pt1 | contig 23569 bp, 17 predicted proteins | sample S1TSphgellanicum_2_FD_89695 | JGI IMG/M metagenome (GOLD analysis project Ga0116231, IMG submission 89695) | Host-associated microbial communities from peat moss isolated from Minnesota, USA - S1T2_Fd - Sphagnum magellanicum MG | ecosystem: Host-associated > Plants > Peat moss > Unclassified...
ATGTTCATCACACATCCTCAAGGTTCCCACATTTGGCATGATGCGTGTCGATGATGCTTATACTACCCAAAAAGACATCAAACACACAACTACTTTGAATGATCCATTCATGAACATGTGTGCCTCCTTCCTCACCAGCCGCAAGGGAATACAATTGCGACATGCATGCATTCAAGGCCCCAGCAAAAATCACAGGGATGGCTCAACACCCATCATCATCCTTGGACTCTTTCATTTACCATGAACTTTTGTATGTACATGAGTTTTACATTATAATATAATGTGACATTGTTTTGGGTCGTAAGAATTAAAACAGTTTGAAAATCAATTTGTAAATCATGATCCATAGTCAAAGTGACTTTTATTAACCAAATTGGATTTGAATCCTAATAGGTTGAGCAAAAATCATGGATCCAATCTTGAACATACTATGTCCAATCAAAATAATAAAAAAGAAACCTAGCTTTTTCTAAATTCTTTAATGTAGCCAGGGTAAAAAATGTAAACCCCCAATTTTGAAGACATTACACCTTCCAACTTGGTCTATATTGGAGGTAGATACATTTAGGGGTCATTTGTAATTTGATTATGATTTTTTTGAGCACATGAGAGGAAAGGTTGAAAAGTGCCGGTTAGAGAAGGAAAATCTCTTAGGTTAGTTTAGGTGGACTAAATATGCAATACATGACATGTACTATTTGCACACACGAATTTTTCAAGACTTAGAAATTAGAATTGCATGATTCACAAAAAAAATAAAAACCATCCCCTAAAGTGCAGAGTGTAAAGGTTAAAGAGGAAAGGGGATCAAATTCAAGTAGCACAAGTTAGAGTAACTTTCAGTGTCTAAAGAGGATGAAAACTGTAGAAAAAGATGTTGGAAAAAACATTTGCAGGTTGTTGAGCTCTAATTGTGAATCAGTCAAATACTATACTCCATTCAATGCATAATTTGATAGAAAGCTAGAATTCAAGATCGAGGAGCAGCGCTATGCCAAGAAGTTCTAGGCATGTGAAAGGGAGTTCAAAACTTCAAAAGCTAAAAATGTCTAATTTTGAAGTGGAGTTTGAGAGTGCTTATAAAAGTGTCTTTTTGTTAGAATAATACACCAGTTTTGCGTGGAATTTCAATAATTAATGTTCATTCTAATTTCACAAATTTTAAATTTTGTAGGTTACTTGCTATCTTTGGGATTATAGGATCAAATCAAAGTTGTTATGGCTTGGAGGATTACAAGTTGACAGACAATATTGAATTTTTAAATTATTAATTATAATTAATGTTCATACTCTATCAAAGTTCAAAATTAATTAAATACATGTGCAAGGGAATTCTTAGCATTGATGACAAAGTGCAAAAGATGGATGGAGGTGGGGAATGATTTTTTCTACAATGGGTCATTGTTTTGTAATCTCCTAGCCCTTTTCAAGAAGTCATGTGATTTCAACATTTTAGAATAGCCGTAACCTTCAAGATAAATACATCAATTACAAAGTTGATCAAGTTATGAGGTTAGGAATTTTGCCTCTAGTTTTTCCTTCAATTGAATTTAAGTCTTACAACTTAGGACAACTTGTTACAGTTCCTTGATTCCAGTACAGACAAATGGACCCATGTCCTGAACATTTTTGTAATTCTAGTTAGAGAAAACTAAGGCAAAGGATTTGTGTCTTGATTTTTTTGTGATTCTAGTTAGAATTCTCAGGCCATGGACTTCAAGTTCTTGAGTTTTTCCTGTAATTCCAGTCAGAGCATTGAGACAAAGGATTGTGTCTTGTGTTTTTCTGTAATTCTAGTGGGGCATTGAGGCAAAGGATGGTGTCCTAAATTTTCTGTGAATCTAGTTGGGGTACTAGGGCTGTGGACCCCTCTTGCATTTTTCACAGAATTCCAATGGCGGCATTGAGGCAAATGACCTGGTCCTGAGTTTTTTGTAAATTCCCTTTGAAGTACCAGGAAATATTGAACATGTACCTTGATGTTGCTTAGGATAAGCTGTAGGTTAATGAGTAATTTTTTTTGGGTCTAGTATTATCCTACTACACCCTTGGCACCTTTGACACTAAATATTTTATTTTTAGAAAAATTTTAAATTAAATAAAATTAAATAAAAAAATTGTGAATGAAACTATTGATGAATATTAGTCAAATATCTTCAAAATGAAAATTTCAAAATTAATTAAATATTTGACAAACATGTGTTGAAGCTGCCAACGTACTATTACAGTACAGTATATGTAAGTGCCATTCAAATTGTTGGAAAGTATGACAAGTTAACACTGTATGTCCTCTATTGTTAGAGGTGTCCAATCATTTGAAGCTTCTTATAGTAGCAATTATAGAGCCAGCACAAAAGTGTTTTTTTTTCTGAAAATTTGCCAACTAGTGAATTTTTCTTCCATTTTTCTTAGAACTGCGAAATATTGAAAATTTCAATTAAAAAATTGTCAGCTTTTTACATCAAGTTCCCATCCAGGAACTTTGTTTTTCATTTTGGTGAAGTAGGTGGACTGGTGATCATGCACAAGAAGATTTAACCAAATTTGGCTACATTTCACGAAGGAACTTTAGTAGAATTTTGTTGGAACCATATTATTTTTTGGCAACATGCTACAAACCTTTCAAGTCTAAATCTTTTGATTGCAAAACAGAAATTCCTTGAATTACTATGGTGACTTCAGCCCATTTTTCCCAAGAAACGAAAGTCCTTTTGAAGAAGTCACAGACCCCCTTTTTTTTCTGGGTTGGCCAGTGGTGAAAATTTGCTGGAAAAAAAACTTTGGTTCCCATATAAGGTAGCCAACAGCATGAAATGATGCAAGTTATTTAATGTTTTAATATTTCATTTTAATCAAAATTTGGCTAAATTGTTTTATGGATGATGGCAGCTCAAGCTAAGTATTTGCAAAACTGGACAGCAGAACCCATCAGCCGCCAAGGATGAAACAACACCCACGAGCACACCACCGCAATTGAAACAGCTGGCCAGCAAAGGACTAGAGAAGATGACCACCTAATTAACCACACTCCATTAACTTAGAGACTGCATTTGTGCCCCTTTTGTACCATGATGGTTAAGAGCACCAAGATTCTATAGATAATAGCTTCACAATATGTTTTATTTCACATTCATCCGAAAACACTTAACAACAACAGAAACCAACGAATAGAAAGCAACACAAAGAGTATCTATGGTCGCTCTTATACGCCATTGAACGCTATTAGGTAATGCAAGGTTAATTGTCGCTTTGGCAGTCACGATTCACGTGCTATCAACACGGCCCTCCACATTGGACGTCCACCAACTCCAGGCCTTGGGGTGTTACGTTTGTCGGCAAAGTGCCGCAACGTGCACCTGACATTGTTTCGTAGCAGAGTGCAAATATGAAGCCTACGGCTAGGCGTTAGTAACTCGTCGTAGTCCCGTCACATATGTTTGAATTAAGTCTCTCTGGGCAGTTGTAATAGTACGATAGACTTCCCGAGGTAATTCGTGAAACTTATCTGGCTCGTTGTTGTTACGTCCAAGAATATCATAAGTAGCTGCACGAATAGCTTCTCTGTCCGTGGTACTGTCGGGTCTCTGTGCTCTGACACGATCGCACGCAGCGTCCAAGTCGAACTGCAGAAACGTTTTATTAGATGGTCAGACATGCAATTAAAATCCCACGAGGAGTGCGGAGCACCTTCTTTTTGGTTCTTCTTCGGTTGCAAACCTATGAACTAGAGTACTTTGATATACGTACAACAACTTACAAGTTATACATAAAAATTGGCTGACGTTTCAAACTTATATGATATATACCCTCTGCCCTGAGGAAGCAAGCACATGTATGCGTGACGTTCATACCATCCAGGTCTCACAATTAGATGACATACAAGAACATCAGTGACAGAATCAGTAATTGTAGCACCATGATAAAGAGATCAGCAGAAGACAGACATTTGCAAGGAGAATATATGCAGGTGCTAAATCTGAAACTCACAGTCGTGTCGTCCCCAGTCGTGTCGTCCCCAAACCAGTAGAGGTAGGCAGCGGCAACTGAGGGTGACCGATGTTTACCTGCACAGCAATGTAAATACACCGTTTCTTCGGGTTTTGTCGCTCTTTGTATGGCCTTATTGAGGATTCCTACTGCCTCAGGCAGGTTCTGACGCAGAGGTTCCTGCTTTCCATCTTCTATCTGACATCCAATATCCACAAGCTCAGTAACCAAGAGCCACGAAAATTTTGTCATCAAACATAATAGCTGCATTCCAATCATAGCAGTTACACATGTACATCATACATGATTCATCTGTGTAATTTTATTTGGAAGTGCTGGAGACTGTTGTGGAGAAAACTTACTGGTACGCGCTGGTACCAAATGCGGTCCCCAACCACGGCACATTCCGCCGTTATTGCGTCGATGTCACCCCTGTCCCGTTCCCCACTCCGCTGCAAGTTCACAATTGCTCTTACGGCATTATCACGATAGAGGTTGTCAATGTCGGCGGCGTTCCCTGGGTGTGACCCCACGATAAGATGCGCATAAATTGTGTCAAAATTCATATCTGCAAAGATATGATCCATGTTTCAGTATCCAGCTAAGCCACTGTACTTTCGACACTGATGACACTGGTATGATTCAACTGTACTGAGAATTTCTCAATCCTTACGATTCAAGTTAACTTGAGTAAATTCATGAGAGGTGATCCCCAAAAAGGTGATGATATGTATATTTCAGATCTGATAATACAACAGCAACTAATCAGCAAGAATGACGAGAAGGAGCATTCCTCAATATTCCTAAAGAAAGAGAGAAATAAATTTTGGAATGGTTTGAGCAACAGCAAGCAACAGTCATTGGCATGTTCAGGGAGTTTCAACAAAATTAACCTTTATGGCACCGTAATATGTTACACAACAAATCCATGACTGCATCACTTCCTGGCAATGGACGGAGGAGGCTGATGTCAAATATTGCCCAACGTAGCAAGAGAAATGAAAAGCAGAAAAACTCAAAAAGAAAGGAGGAAGAAAACGGAGAGAAGCCTGATCATGCAGATGTCCGTGCCTAGGTTCGAAGCCGATGCCCTGCACAGACTCCCAGTCTACTTTTCAGTCGCGGCAAATCATCAGATTTCAGAGGCCCCTTAAAAACTACAAGACACCGTTCCCAGCCAAATTGTTGAAATATTGATTTGTAATTGTACTTAAAGACCAGACCCCAAACGAACAACGGAACCTGCGAAAAAGATTTTCGCAGGCGTCTGAGACTTGTGTCCATACAAAGACCACGTGCAAAGCGTCCGGAGGAAAAGGGCATCCAAGATAAGATGAGGATTCGAGGCGGACTGAGTAAGGTAAAACGATTCGACATTGAATTTGAGGTAAACTTCGGCATTCGATACAAGGTGATACTCTCGTCAGTGATGCCAAAAGTCAACAAACAGCGTTTTGCAAGCAGTTGGCGATACCATCAGAGCGCTTTTTTTATTGTGCTGGTATAGCTACATGCACCCACACTGGTACCTTCACCTTCTTGAGTGAGACCTCTTATTGGCCAAATTAAACCCAACAAATGCTAGATTTGGACTTAGAGACTCTGATTTAGTCTAAGCTACGGATATTTATGATTTTTAGAAGCAATTTAGATGCATTTGGGGTTTTTACCATGGTACCAGCGTGGGCACTGGGTGCTGGTTCACCCTAGGCCACATTCATCCCCATTACAGATAAATGGCGAGAGTCTGGTTACAGGGGATCAAACTCTCAAATCCGTGGCCGGTGGCGAACAGTGATTTCATTTGTATTCACAAGAAAAGAAGTAGCAGAAGAAGACATTTTACAAAGAGAGCACCGAAACTTCTACGGAAACAGCGATAACATGGATATCCGATATGGATAGAGCACCTCAAAAATCTCAGCTTTACTTTCCACGACCGTTTCATCATTACGGAATCAATCAGCTGAGTTTGCATGAATCTCGTAGTACAGCTGAGGACAGCCTTCAAGTAGCTCAGGATTCACGCATTGTAGCTACTTGCAACTTGTTGGTCAACAACAGAAAGAGAATCAGTTGAACTAAATTAAATTAAAGTATTGCACGGCGATGCACCTGCAACCCGCTGAAGAATCTAGGTGGACCATGATTCCTTTCTAGCACTATCCAAGCAGGTAAGCATGACTAGTTACGGCATATTTAAGGAGCTTCTCAGAGTTGCATATGGACAATGCTAGAGGGAAGTACTAGGCCCAGTACGCTCTCAACTGGGGAATCTCTAGCCTGCAAAAATCAGCAGCAGACGAATAGATGCCCGGAAAAATAGATCGTTTGCAAACTCGAAAAGGCAAACCAGAAATTCCTGAAGCAGAAGCAATATTAGAAGTCTTTTGTGTTCATTTAAAGGTCAAGTACGAACGGAAGAAAAGCTGGGAATCCAAAATAAAATAACCCTCAGTAAAGTACAAATATTCGACGTTGAATTTGAGGTACACTTGGTGTCTTTGTGAGATGCCAAAAGCCAACCAATTTGTCGGTTTTGGCACGCAATTGGCGGTAGAGTCAGACCGCCTTTTTGTTGCTTAATTAATAATTAATATGTCAGACTCATAATCCCTGTTGTAGACATGCAAGGTGAACGTTTGTTTACACGCGATCATTCTCAAATCTGGACCGGTGGAGATCAGTGATTTCATTTGGATTCACTAGCCAAGAAATCTAATTAGCAAAAAGAAAACAATTCGCCAAAAAGTCGCCAAGAGCACCGACCAGAACAGGACGGATCATGATATAGGCTTCGCAACTAAAATAAGCAAAGCTTTTTTATCCACGACTGTCAACCGCTATCACGATCTTCTATAAGCCCTGCGACCGTCAGCGATCGAACCGATTTCAGCTGTTGGCAATTTTGATCCTCGCACAACGATCGCCATTGAACTCTGATGACTCAAAATAAACTCGCATGTCGTTAGTGTTTTTATGGGTGAAATTTCGTTTTTTAGCCAAAAAACAAAGGTCAATGGGAAAGTTTAGGAAATGTTTTTGGTTTAGAATGTAAATTTAACCAATTTTTTAATATTTTGGCTAAATGTTTTTTCAAAACTTTCACACCAAAAAGAAAAGAAAAAAGAAAAAAGAAAATGGATGGGTTTCATTTGCATCAAAAATATTAGTTTAAATAAAAAAATTATTTGATGTTTATGACCTATTATCAAAGCATTTTGTAGCTTGATATGATAGAAGGATCTTTGAACATGTCAAAATATCGACAAGGAAATAGTTTGGGGGAGATGAAATGATGATGTATGTTTTTATTTACATTGTCCTTAACATGTGCACAGGAAAAATCACAATATCAATGCACTTGTGCATCAAAACTCAAGAGTGAAATTTTAATTATGTTTAATGAAAAGCCCAATATTCAAATTTCAAAGATAATCGCTCATGATGTATCATGATTCTTTCATAAAACTTCATTTTACTAAATTAACAAATTGAAAGCATGTCACTTTTAACAATTGAATTGAATCACACCAAATTTCATATGCATCAATTACAAACAATTTATGGCTACCTTTAATAACATTTTTCAAGTGGAGTCCAATGGTATGAAAGTCCCATCAATGTGCACATAACATGTTAAAAAATTATTTGCCTTGTACATATCATGAATCACCTTGCCAAATAACAATTTGGTTGAACAATTCAAAAAATATAATGCATCCCAATTGTCACCTAATATGAAATTTACAAGTTTGCACATTTAACATGTTTCAAACCTCAAAGTTGTAAAATGTTACTTCATCATATATCAAATGGGATTTGTGGTTCCAGATTCACCATGAACAATAAGCACTATTAGAATTCTTGGTTTTTCAAATTAAGAATTTTGGTCAAAAAAACTAGATTTGGGGGGTGGGGGGAGGTTGGTGGGCTAAAAAGACCCCTTGTCATTTTGGACATGTCGATTTTACCATGTCCAATGTGATTAGGGTGGTATTTTTTATTAACAAAATAAAGACCATTTGATTGGTCATTTTGATGAATGAATATTGGACCATTTTGAATGGTCAAATGATTTAAATAATTTATTTTAATATTATTATTAAAAATAATTTGTAGGCAAGTAGGTAAGTAAGTCATAAAAATGTAAGTAGGTAGGTGGTAGCCTACCCTAGCCTACCTACCTACCATAATCCCTTAAGCATATACATAGATTACAAGTATTAATAATTGAACCCTTGACCTCCCCAATGATAAACCAAGTCTTTGACCAATGGATCACAACATCAAAAGTTTAATTTTTGCCAAGTTTTTTATTTCACATGTTTATTTCGACACATCATTACGAAACTATGAAATATGTAGGTAGGTATGTTATAAAAGGTAGGTGGATAGGTGGGTGGGTAGGTGAATAGGTTGTAATAGGTAGGTAAATAGGTTGGTAGGTTGTAATAAATATGTAAGTACGAAAGTTGGTAGGTTGTAATAGGTAGGTAAATACAAAGGTAAATAAATACATCAATAGGTAAATAAGTAGGTAGGTTGGTGGATTATAGGTAGATAAATAGGTTGGTAGGTAAGTACGTAGGTAGGTAGGTAGGAAGGTTGTAAAATATGGTAGATAGGTAAGTAGGATGCCCCATTTGACTATAATAGCAATGGCCATGTTGATTAAGTGTTCCATTTGACTAAAACCCCATTGGCCATTTTGACCGGAGATGTCATTTATTTATGCCCAACTTGACTAAATGTTCCTATTAACTACATTTCATTGGCCGTTTTGACCAAGGTGGTTAAATTTTTGTTCAATTTGAACAAATGTTCAAATTAACAAATAATCAAATAGGTCATTTCAACCAAGTTGACTGATCAAAAGATATACATGTCATTCAAGCCTTTAACCTATAGTCAAAATGTACATATTCATTAGTCAAGAAAGACCAATTAGTCAATTTGGACTATTTGAAAAACCAAGAATTCTAGTAATGAAGGAATCATAACTAAACAGCCCACCAATGTATTTCCTTCACATTGATGGCACCTTATTTTTTGGCAGAAACATGCAAAGATGGAATTTTATTATGGCATGTTAAGTAATTAAATACCATATATAATAAGTACGCAAAGAGGTTAAAAATGATGTGATGTGCCCATTTTATGCTCGTTGTTAGGTTGATAATTGTTTGAATGCTTCCTTTTGTCCATCAAATTAAACACAAACATTTTTTTCCATATAATTTACCCTTTGAACAAATTATAACCAAAAATAAATTTGATGATTATTATGTCTTCGATGATCAAAACTTTTTGGTGGCCATAATTTTAACAACAAGAACTTATTTGACTACCACAATTTTAGTGATTGAAATTTTTGGTCATTGAGGGTTCATCAATTAATACCTATTTAGTTTGTGATGATTGAAATATCATTTGATTTGTTCGATCAATGGTGGATTGAACACATATTTAGCTAATTTTAAACTTTGAAAAAGTTCAAAAATAAAAACAATGAATTTTGAAAGTTAAAAAATAAATAGAATAACATCTTCAATCTGATGGGCACTAAATAAAAATGTTGAAACGACAAATTTGCATGGCAATTTTTTTCACCATGAGAATAATGAACATTCATTATAATAAATAAACCTAGTGGCCACCAAATATTTTGAACTAGAAAATCATACAAATAACGATGCAAAACTAAAACATTACATAATATCATCAAATAAACATTTCATTCGCAAAATCAAAAAACCAAATTTGAAATATCTACTAAATTTTATGTCATTGAATTGTGCAAAATATCAAAAAAAGAATTTACAATATTTAAAGGTATTGTATCTCATAAATCATTGATGGACCATTGATCAGAAAAGTTTCTAAAGCATTGAGCAATTGAAAAGAGTTATTTATTTTAAAATAAAATCATCTAGTGGCCACCAATGCGTATAATAATCCTAGTTGGAAACCTATTAAGACATATACATTCAACATGTAACTTTCAATAGGAAGACTTTGATTATTATGAAATATGAAATATGAATTCACCCACAAGAGTTGACAACAAAAGTAAACCTCAAAGAACATTAAAAAAAAGATTATCAATTTATTAATTTCATGAAAATACATTGAATATCAAAAAATATCTCGCCATCCATATACGAATTTGGGAAATGAACTACGGAAACTCAAATTCCATTCTATAAGAACCCATAAGTTGAAGAATTATCTAATCTTTTAGACCAAAAGTCAAATATGCAACTACATCCTTGGCCTCTCTAAGAAAAAAACGTAGTTGACAACATGATTTTGTATTAGCAAGAACTGCAAATGCTTTTGCGTTGTCTATAAACAAAGACGAGAATCCACTCCCAACAAAAGTGAATAATTGAAATTTCCCCAAAAACTACAAACACCAGACAAAATATAAAATACAAATAACTAAAGTGAACAAGAAATGAAAGACATGGAAAACATAACTAAAAAAAGGACAAGTTTAGGGTGTGCTTAGGATGTCACCTAAAGGTGGTTATAATATTGCTAAATCCCCACTTAAACTTCCTTCAAACTATTTGAACCAAAAATAAAATAGATATTGAAAACTCAACGATAACTTCGAGAATTGCATAATGACTATGAAATGGGCTTAAATCATCTTTGCAAAGGGTAAACCTTTCAACGTCGACCACAACCAAAATGCAAGGTCTAACCATTACACCTTTTTTTTGATAACTCACATCCACTGAATTGTTCAAAAAAAGTTTGGTCCATTTTGGATTTTGAAAGACCTTGTTAGGTTCATCATCAATGAGTGTTGTTTGATCCATGTCCCCATAAAGCAAACCTCTACAAACAAGGAGAACTTGATCCAAGTTCTTCAAATAATAATAAACTCAGTGTGTAAACTAACCCATTGTTACAATCCATCACTCATGTCCCCAAGTAAACACAAATTGATCGACGAGAGTTTTGGGCATAACAAAGTTAGAATTTCAAAGACATTTTCCAACAACATACATGATCAAATAGCAATGTAAAAATGCTAAAAAGCTCAAACCAAGAAATCTTATATTCGAGCATGAATTTCCAGCTTGGACACATCTAAGTTTTTCCTAATTTTTCGTTGATCCCCTTGAAGAAGGGCACATTTTAGAAAGTAACAAAGGACACCATTATCACTAAAAATGAGAGCTTTTTAGTTGCACTAGATTGAGGTCAAAAAGTTCAACTTTGTGTCCTTGCACTAGAAAAAGAAACAACATGCACCTACCAAAAAGGAAAAATGTAAAGCAAAGATAAATTCAAGAATGAATAGATCTTCGAATCCTTGTCAAAGGAAATGTTAGTCCAACACAATATACATGAATGAAGTTGATATCCAAAACATGGAACAATAATTTTGTAAGGAAATTCGATAAGAACGTGGACTAAAACACACATATCACAACTTGGTGGCCACTATGTTGATGTTGAAGAACACTTTGTGGTCACCAAATGGTTAAAAGAGTGCGAGCTTTAATTAAAAGCCCACCAAGCCAAATCAAAATGCAATAAAAGCAAAAAGTTTAAGCAAGATTCAAGAAATAGAATTAAATAAATTTTACTAAATTTTACCAAAGGAAAGTTTTTAGATATTCAAACAAATAAAATTTGAAGATTAACAATTAATAAGGTGCTATTTGTTTCAATTTCAATTTCGCATTGTTACAAAAACTAGGTTGCAAAGTCCGACTCCATTTCAAAACTAACATTTTAAAAAGTCCTAGATTATTCAATCAATACATCTAATCCTACCAAAGGGATTGTGTTCAAGAAAGGTGGGAACACCATATCCAAACGAATGAAATTTTTCCAAATAAGGGAAAACATACCCCAACAAATATTGGTCCTCCCCACAATGGCCATCAAAGGATTCCAAAAAAATTGGAACTATATGGGCCATTGAACATGTTTTTATATGGTGTATCGTCTACAAGCAACGTGTTGCCAACATGAGTATAAGGATAAGGAGAAAAGAAAACATCAAAGTTTTTGTGGAAAATTGGCTTGTCTAGTTTATCCAACAAAAAATTCAAATTTTGCCTGCGACATTCCTAGTCAAGCATTTTGAAAGCATGTATAGAAATTTTTGTTTTGTGCTAAATGTGATCCAGGTAATAATATATATTGTGATGTTGGGTTGTAGACCAAATGTAGACTTGGAATTGAACAAGGCATTTTTCCAAGAATTCCTTCAATCCAAAATAGAAAATGATAATGTGAAAACCTCTATAGAAGCATGTTGTGATCAAAATTCCGTTCAAATTAAAGATCACATGAAATTGATTCATTTTTGTTGCAAGCAAAAAATGCACTTTGGAATCAACACCCAACGTCAGGAGAATCTCATCAAAGTTCATTTCAATAACATGTGTGAATTTGGTGACTCCACATCTTCTACATGAAACATTTGAAAATTGAAACCCAAAGTTGAAGGAATTTCATGCAAGGCAACTTCAACAACGGGATGTGAATTTGGCGACTCCATATATTCCTTCCTATCTTCCGCCTCCCTAGGAAAATGCACACCAATAATATGAAAAAAAACAAAAAAATAGTAATTTTACAAGTCTAGAAATAGACTAACCATAAAAATCAATGAGATTGGAAAATCCAAAACAACATTGGAAGAAAGAAACAAAAAAAAATATTTGGATTATTTATTACAAATGTCAAACAATTTTTACAAAACTAGCAAATTAGGCCATGGTGCATTTTTTGAACAATGTCTAAAATCCAACATTGTCATCCTTGATACTTCTAATGGTGCTAAAAGGATAGAACTCCACAAAGGTGGAAACATTAAGCCCAAAATTATGAAGAAACTTTAAGTACCAAAAAATAATCTTCATTAAATAATTATCCTCTTTTGGCACATACTCGTAGGATTTAACACAAAAATACTCCTTCCCACCAAGGACCTTCTTCAAATGGAAAATCATGTGCAAAGGATTCACTTTGCGTCTTGTGCATCCACAGGAAGAAAAGATTTAATACCTCCTAGAACAAGTTTTTTCCCTTTATCTTCTTCAACAATCCCACGAAGAATTCCAAGAAACGCATCATCTTCGACACCATTGAATCCCACAAGGGGTGAATGTGGCGATGAAAAAACCAATTGTTAGAAAGATACAAGAAACAAAGCTAGAGACAAAGAGCCTCGAATGGGTGAAGGCTAGACTATAAAAGGCATTAGTCTACTTCATCTTTCTTAAATGTTGGCATGCCTTTTCCAATCTAATTCAATCCCATCAAGTTCTTCAACTAACTAAATAACCGTCCTTCAAACTCCACCAGGGCCAAAAAAAGACCCATGCTTGTCCCAATCATTTGAATCCTCAAATGTGTACTCACTAAAATCATTAAACAAATCTTCATATTCACCTACAAATAGGAAGTAAAAAAAGGGTGAAAATTTAACCAAACAAGAAAAATGCAAACAAAACAAATTGAAAACTAAAAAAACTTTTTGAAACAAATGACAAGGATGTAATAAAAAGCCAAATATTGGAAGGCAAAAAACTTGAAATAAATATATGTAGGCATAACAAAAAGGACTCAATTTTATCCCGTGTGACAAAATTTTCCAGTTCTTCAACATCATGCTAGTCTTGTGGCTAGCAGAGAGGACAATTTGGTGGCCACTAGATTGCAATGTTAGGAAACCACCAGATACGACAATTTGGTGGCCCCCAAATCATAGTATCTACAAACTACCAATTGGTCAATTTGGTGGCCAATGAATCGACCTATTTGGTGACTACATCTTGAGGCCACCAATTGGTTCATCTAGTGACCACCAGATTGTCCCATTTGGTGACAACTAATCTACGTATTTGGTGGCCATTTGGCACATCTATCTACTAGCCATTACAAAAACATAAACGTGCACCACCAAATGTAGAATATTTAGAACCTAAAGTAATAAAAAAAGGATATTAAACTACCTAGTGGCCACGAGATGCATATTACGTGTTAGAATAAAATTGCGCAATATCTTAAATAAATGTATTCATAATTTAACGAATAATGAAGAAAACCATTAATCATAATTCAATTTAAATCTATGTGGGTTCAACTCCTCTAGAAGAACTTGTCTCTTCATTTTTGTACTAATATCATCATCATTGACATCCTTGACATCGTCCTCCTTAACAACAGTGGTTGTCTGTGATGGTTTCACATACCAGATGTCAAGCTCTGTTGATATATTGATGGATGGCATTTCATTATTTGTCATTTATTTTTTTCCAACTGCAAGTTCATCCACAAGCCCGATGACCTCGATAAAAGAACTTCCTACTTGGAAGTTTAGTAGAATCCATACTCCATAGAAATTTTGTCCATGAAGTCATCTTCTTGAAGTGTTATGGCCAAATTGTTAAAAGACTTTTGGTCACAAATACATACAATTTATTTTGAAGGTCACCTTAATGAATAACAAGCTCAAGAACACATTCTTCCAATCTACTTGAAAAGAGATTTCTAGGTCTTCGGTTAAAGAATTCATACTAAAAAAAACAACAAATATCCTCCCAAACTTACTATTCAAAAAATCGACATTCCTTGAAGAACTATCCATAATGTCCTTAAGGCTATTGATTTCCAAGAGTGGATTGACCCTATGATGCAATTTGAGGCGAACAAGGCCAATTTGTGGATTTCTATGAATTGATTTTGTAATCCATTAATAATATGGTGGCCACCAAATCTTTGCTTCTGTGAAAGATGGAAATAAAAATTTGGCAACCACCAAATCATTTAGTCCTGGTTTTTGTGGATATCCCTGGAAATTAGTCACACTTAATGAAAAACACTATTCCATCAAGCTTAAAAATTGATATACATAAAATTGATATACATAATGTGTTCATTTAATCATTTCTTCATGAACCTATAATGAAATCCAAAAACCTAGACCAAAATGGATAAACCTCAAGTCCAATTCAATGTTTTGATCGTGAGGTTTATGTCCAATTAATATCTACACGAGATTTACTTTTGCATTATGCAGCAATTTCTATTGAATCAAAAATTTTGCATTTTCTATGAAGTAAAAAGGAGTGTATTAGTAGAGCACGATTCTTATTTGTTGTGTTTGTGCACTATTATTTCTTTTCCTTTCCTATGAGACATAATTGCATTGCATAGGACCAAGGAATCAAGGACATATCTTGTTTCTAGCACTATAAAAAGGGCATCTTGTCCCCAACTAAATTGCTTTGCAATAGTTATGTAGACAACAATAAAGATTTTTAGCACAATGCTAGTTGAATGGTTTCTTTTTAAAGGATACACATTAAAAAGATATCAAAGAAATTAAGAAGGTTGAATGATTGACTATCATACAATTTACATTTCAAGGACTTAAGGTTCCCGATAGTCTCAACTATCCTAATTGGAGTACTTGTTGCAAGATCAAACCTTAAGCCACCAAACCCTCTTTTAGAAACAAATCAACATAATCAAACTTCGATTGGTATTAGGTCAAAAATGTTTCGCCTCTCTTCTATGGGTTTTTTTATAATGATATAAACACATGTAATCATCTACAAATGAAAAAAAAGGCCATTGAAATAATGGCAAAATAAAAAATTTAATTACAATCTGCTAGAGGTGTAAGATTCTATGGATTCTCTACATTTTTAGGAAGGACACTAAAATCAATTTTCTAAACAATGTAAAATCTAATGAAAGCTTTTAGGCAAGGATATTGCAATTTACAAGAGGATTTTGCGTGAATCAAATAACACGTTACAAGAGTACTTTATAGGAAAGAAATTCAAGTACAACGAGAATTTTACAAGCAAAAGAAATTGGTTCCAGGAGGTTTATAGATCTAGGAAGCTACAAGTTCCAAGAGGGTAAAAAAATTCAAACCTATCATATGGTTTCTTTGCACCACCTCCACATTTGCAAGAATTTTTTTGCGTTGAACACCTTGCTATGTTTCATTACTTCTTTTCATGTTCCCTTTCTTGGCCTAGCTCCTTTTACTTGTTTTCTTTCTTCACAGTAATAAAAAGAGTAATAGGTAACTAGAAAAGTTGAATGTAGTTTTAAAATGAAAAGAAAAAAATGAGATGAGATTTGAAAAATGATAACACAAAAGCATAATTTGGATTGTTAAAGTTAAAAAGGTCTAGAGATGAGAAAAGAGGTATGAGGAAAGAACTTGTGGGATAGACTAAAAAGAATGTGATTGAAGGGAAGGATGGGGAAAAAGTGGAAGGAATCAAGAGGGTGGTGTTACCATATGTCGTTGGCTCTTCATTTCCACCCCTTGCAATTACGAATTTGCAAATGTTGGCAGGGTTTCACTACTTTCATTTTTGTATTAATGTGTTAAAATGGTGATTTTTGATATCAAGGTTTACATAAAAATCTCTTATTACATTTTTAATTCAACAACCTATTGAAACTTGTAACAAAGTTTTGGCCATATTTGAAAACAAAAATTCTCAAAATATGTTTATGAAATGTTTTTTTTTTTAAGTCCAAATTATTTTTGTCATGTCAAATGTTGATGAAATTTCAATCGACATTTTTTCTTTAGGTGTCACCATATTCTAGTTACTTTTTCATAGATTAATTTTTTAAAAAATAATTTGGAAAGAATATTCCAAAGTTAATAAAAAAGAATATTGCATAATAATTTGGAAGGAATCTTCCAAAGTTATTTAACATGAATTATGTTCTAGAATAATTGAAAAAGAGTAATTTAGAATAATGTAGAAATCAAAAAAATTCAGCAATCTCACTAATTTTTGGAAATGATAAATTTAATAAATACAACCACTTTATATTAATTTGTGACATGGATAATATTCTAATGATTTTAGGGTTTCCAAGATGTTGTTTGAGTTTTTTGTTTCAAATTCTTGATTCTAAAAGTCTTGTAAGACTTATGTCACTCCAAAGTCTTGAAATTTTGAGGGATGAGAACCATAGGGTTTAGTGGCTATAATTTACAAACTATTGTGTAGACCACAAGGTTAAATATTGGTCATTTATAACAAAGTTGGTTTTTAATGATTATTGACAACAAAATCAATGGAGATTGATGTTGTAAGTAACCAAATTAAGTATAGGGCTAATGGTTGGTAAATCTTAATATTCTACCACTAATTCAATTATAGTTTTTGTTCCTATACATGTTTATTTCCATTCATGAAAAATCTATAATAGAAATCCATACCTCATCCATAATATTTCCCATAGCCCAAATATATGCATAGTTATGAAGTTGTCATAATCATGCCACAATTTTACTTTTCATAATGGTATGTAGGGAAAAAAAAAAATTTTAGAAAAAATACAAAAAACAAAAGATAAAAGATCATGGTTCCATCTTCTACTATTATACTCTCTCTTGTCTTTGCATTCCCACGTTGGTACTCACTCTTCAAAAATAAAAAAACTCCCACAAATTCCAATTCAACAAGGTAATCTACACTACCATGTAACTATTGATTCACTTGCTTTGTCTAACCTGTCTCAAAATAAACATTACAATTTTACCTACTATTGATGCTTATATGGTTTGACTACTACATTATAATCTTGCCCTTAACGATTGGGTGAATGTATTTTGTGGCATCAGAATAGGTTCAAGGTGTAAATTGAAAGAGGAAGACATTACACCTTGAATCATGATTGGTGTGCATTGTATGAACCACCACACCAGTTTCAATGTTCAAAATGTTTTTTAAATGTTTGCATAAATATTGAACATGTGCTACAATGTTTGTATGCATACAACTACCATTACTTTAGACCCAATGTCTAAAATTTCTTCATGTAATTTAATTCTGGAAGCTTTTCGAAAAGTCCAAAATTAACAATTATTAGCCATTTCAAAGTTAGCAAATTTGAAAAACAATAAATTTCACTATAGAGCCAATAGATGTTGTAACCAAAAAATTCCCATCAAATATATATCATCAATTTCTTGAATTCCCAAAGTGGTGAATTTTGGGGGATAAACATGTAGTCTTCATTTTATTTTATTTTACGAAATAAAAAATTGATTGTATTTTTCTTTTAAGAAGCACAATGTGTGGCCATACATCATTAGTTCATTTGACATTGATGGTGAAAATAGAATAATAAAATGGCAAAAATTACATTCGTATATATATGTATATGCATCCAACATACAAAAATAAATTTTAATATTTCAAATAATAAGGCTTACTATTTTGTAAATGTCTTCATTTACCAATTATTTTATGTATTATTTTTTCATGATAATCCATTTTTATATTGAAAATTGGGGAGGTCAAAATTCATTGCATTGATAGATATTGAAAATTATGATTTATCTTATAATACTCAAAATCTAACATTGTAATAAATATTTGGCTACATTAAACATTTAATATCAAAAGACTACCATTTTTTGTTACAAATATGAATGTAATGTCCTTGGCCCCAAGGGTAAGGTTCTTTTATGTTGCCATATAATTCAAGTAAATTTTCACATGATTTGTCCCATATTTCAAAATTATTCTTTTTCTTGTCCATGTAGGTGGATAATGTCATGGAAAGGATGTAGGTATTTACAATTGAAAAAGCTAGATTTTGAAATTATTTTAATATATGAAACATGGCATGAAAGCTATATGTTAATATGATAAATAATATGAGTTTGATTATATTATTATAAATTATAAATAGCTTTTATATTATATATCAATGATCGTATGTGAAAAAAATATTGGATAAAAAAAATATTATTTTCATCGATGAATATTATGTTTTAAATTTTTATGAAGTGAAACCCACAATAAAATATCATTTAGTTCCAAACATTATATGGAATATGTATACATAATTTTATATGATACGTATTTTGTGTCTAATATACATATGATATATGATATATTATTTATTATATATTTTTATGTTAAAAATATTGGATTTTGGATTTTTTTTCTTTTAAACATCTATTAGCATTTTATTAAATAAATTTTTAAAAAAAATCTAACTTATTTTCCATAATTAAAATAGAACTTTATTTAAATAATGTATTATTTCGATTAAAAATTAACAATATCAATACCTAAACTAAAAATAAAATATATCATTGATAGATATAATAAATAAACTTATATAAATTTATATAAACACATTTTACATAAAAAATTTAATATTAAAAACTAGGTAGATTTATATTATTATGAATAATATGTTAATTAATAATAGAAGAATAATATCAATTATTAATTAATTTACTATAATTAACTATATAACCCAAAATTATAATAAAATATGTTATAAAATTTAGTTTTAATTATATAAAAAATATCAAAATTTAGTGTTGATGAATTTTGTAATGAAAATTCTATTTCATTTAAATAAAAATATCTTGAATATTTTTTAGTATTTAAATAGTACTTAAGTTACATAATTACAAATATTATGATAGTTGATAATGAAAAATATTAAAGTAAAATTTTAATAGTATTCCAAATAATTTATATTAATGATTAATAAAATTTTAAATATTAAAAATTACATTTTCCATTCTCACTTATTTATTTGGAAATTTCTTGTGGTTCATTTGGTTTCATAAGAATGAAGATGTTGATTAATTATAAATTAATTTATATGAGAAAAATACAGATTAAACATAATTTAAATATTGAAGATTAAATATTATGTGGTGTCATAAAAACTAATTATATTATTTAAAATAAAATTTAATTAAGACTATTTTAAAATAAGCACATGATTTTTTTAATATAAAATTTAATTGATGTAATTTATGATTAGAGATAATAAAGACTACAAATAATTTAAACCTAATCACTACATGTTTTAAATAACACTTTAAATAATGATTTCATTTTGATGTCTAAATATGATGATTTTAAAACATGAAATGTCAACTATTAACAAAATATTTTGAATAGGGTTTATTGGAAATATTAATGTATTTTGATCATATAATATATTAGTAGTTTAAATTAAATGTCAATAAAATATTAAATGAAATCATGAAATTAATTTTAAACGATCATAGGTAATTAGACATGTAATATATAAAGGAATAAAATTAAGGTAGATAAGTAGTTAATTGGATTGTTACTTAAATGTAAGTAAGTTATTTACTTACATATTGGGTTATAAAAAAAAAGGTACATTTTTAAGTTACCTATTTACCTACACAACTTTGCTATCTTTTTATAACTTATTTATTACCTTACATTACATATTCAATTCACAAATTAGTACATAAGCTAACCTACATACATATACCCTTTTTTTAAAGCAATGAATGTTAGCAAAATATTTTAATTGTAAACTTAGTTTGCTTATAATGGAAAAAGGTGTTTAAAAGTTTAATGCACTAAAATTTTAATAGTTAATAATATACATATTCATTACATACATAGATAATATTTTAAATTCATAATCAAGGTGACTATGGTAACTAATTGTAATCACACATACTAAAATTCATGAATATAGTCAATAATTTAATAATGTAGTCATATTTTTGGTAAAAAAGTCTAATAGTCATAAAAGCCATGTCTTTTATGACTATATGACTAGGGTGGAAACATAATCGCAAAATGTCCTAATCATGGATTCCACATGTTGGCATAATGATTACGCACCCCAATTTTCACTTCATATGACATTTACAAGCTTGCACATTAAACATGTTTCAAATATCATAATTATTTAATATTATTTCACCATATGTTGAACGGAATTCATAGTTTTTGATTCACCATCAACAAAAAATAAATTAACTAGGCCCCCCACCAATGTGTTTTCTTCGCATTAATGGCACTTTGTTCCTTGGAAAAAACATACAAAAATGGAATTTGATGATGTTATGGTAAGTATTTAGGTACTATAGTAGGTAGGCAAGGTTGTTAAGACTAAAACAAATCATGGCTTTTCAAAAGATTTAACTTGATTAAAATGTCCAAATTGACCAAAAGGATCCATTTTAACTAAAAGCATGGGGCATGAAAGACACATGATTATTTTGTTTAGTTTTTTCATTAAAATTTTGACTAAGTATTAAATCATACGTCTAGTCAAGAAGGACAAATTTTTGAAATGGTCGATCAAGATGCCCATGGCTTAATCAAATTAGCCATATTAAATGGCCATGTTTAGTCAAATTGGCCATATTAATATAGTTAGTTAACATGTTTGTTATGCCTACTAAGCTACCTACTTACTGCATGCCTACTTACCATCTATTTACCTACCTACATGTGTATTTATAATTTACATAAATAGGTATGTACATTTAAAAACATCAATAGGTAGACATGTGTACCTACTTATTTAACTAATTAAGTACCTACTTATACATATTTATGAAAAAATTGAAATTCAAATGTTGTTATATACATTGACCAAAAAATTCATTGAAATTCAAAGGAAGATGTTAAATGCATTTGATATCATATTGTTTTACAAAATGGTGTGGTTTGATGGCCAAAACATTGTACTAACGTGGAACCAATGAGGCCAAGGTTCAATCCCCCTTACCATCATATATGATGTGGAGTATGTATATTTGTATATATGTTTTATACATATGTGTAAACGTATAGTATCTAAGTGAGTTGTGGATAATCAAGTAGGAGGCCATGATGGGTGGGTGGGTAAGTACTTATTATTTATTTATTTATTACATTTTTATATTTAAAAATTGAGCTTATATTTTTATTAAATTTTTTCAATGGTCAAATTTTTTGTTCAATTTGACTAGTCAATAAGACCATGTTAGGTTTAATCAAAAACCCACCAATCGAGTTGGAAATGTTCAAATCAACTTATCCAATATGATTTGAATAGGTCAAATTGACCAAATGTTAAAATAACTAATTTTTGGTCTGGTTTTTTAGTCAAATAAACCATGATTTGTTGTAGTGTATTAAAAATGATGTGATGTGCCCATTTTGTGTTTGTTGTTAGGTTGCCAATGGTTTGAATGTTTTAGTTTCATTCATCAAGTTAAATGTGGACATCTCTTTTCATATAATCTGTCTCCCTTGGATGCCTTACAACCAAAAATAAATTTAACTACCATATTTTTTTTTTTTGGTTGCCATAACTTTGACGAATAGTTTTTTTTCAGTTGCCACAAATTTAATGATGAAAATTTATCGCTCACTACAAATTCAACAATTAATACCTATTTAATTAGCAATGATCCAAATAGATTTTGATTTATTCGATCAATGGTGGATTTATTTTTGCCATTGAAATTGCAATTTGATCAAACTTTTTGGTCATCAAACTTGTGGCAACCAAAACTTTTTACTCACCATTCCAAGGTTATCAAAATGGATGTACATTTGCGCCCATTGCATGTCCCATTTTGATGCAAGTACATTCCACTACATCGTGTGAATGGAATCAGAGTTCACACTCATTCTTCCATAATAAAATATGAAATCAATTAATAGCAAAACAAGGAGAACGAATGGTGCCAACCCCACAACATGGTATAAAAAATATATGTTGTTTGAAAATTTTATGTTCGATGTCCTTTTAAATTCCAACAAAGGTGACACATCAAAAGATGACCCCTTAATGTTAGATGAAAAAAAACAACCAATGTGGCCTTTTGAATTCCTAACTAATGATCCATCAAAAGATTTTTCATTTTCAAGATTATTGGTTATACTAACATTTCAGAACAACTACCATCCAATAATGGGGATATAAACACCATTACACCCAACAATGCATTGCAATAGATGGACCTTTTAATTGTCCCCACATTACATACATCCATTGAGAATGAAATTGAAACGCATCATGCATCCCCCATGGATGTATATGTCACAATGGTCAATGATCAATAACCACATGTATAATTTATATGCTCCACCAATTTTGTACTCCCCTAGATCACGAACACACAAAAAGTGACAATAGAACAGACAATGGGTCCAAGGATCATCGGTCACCCAAGATGCATTAGCAAACACATCAACTTCACAATTTGGCCATTTTGTTTATCCTACGAATCATGTAGTTGAAACCATGGTGACAATGACATTGGATGCATGGGTGAACCCAAACACAAACATTAACGTTGGTGATCCCCAAGTTAATCATCAACACATTTTCACTCTTGAAACTACAACACAATTGGCCCAACATGATTCAAATTTCGACCACACACCAATTGGCCAAATCCTATGATGTCAAACACATTCACAACCTTAAATCGAATCAAGAATGGTTGCAACAATAACTTCCATGAGCCATCCATGTGCCCCTATCTGAAACTCATCCACACAACAAATCATTTGAGGGAAAAGGCAATTAGTTCAAACAATAATGGCGTTCATAGGTGAATAAGATTATGATCAACTACACACCAATGATGGCATTATAGATATCAAGGGACAACATGCTACCAAATGAATTGTGACAAAATGCTTAAGGTAAAATACCATCATGACCTTGCATGGGACAAACACTTCAAAAGTAGAGGAATGTCACAATGGAGATGATGACAATGATGTCAACATTAGTGATGAATGGTGGAGAG
>Ga0116231_10005992_pt1 | contig 23565 bp, 21 predicted proteins | sample S1TSphgellanicum_2_FD_89695 | JGI IMG/M metagenome (GOLD analysis project Ga0116231, IMG submission 89695) | Host-associated microbial communities from peat moss isolated from Minnesota, USA - S1T2_Fd - Sphagnum magellanicum MG | ecosystem: Host-associated > Plants > Peat moss > Unclassified...
AAAAAACTGTAATACAAGTGTGTTGTATTGGGGACCCAATCATGTGAGACAAACTAGGTACCTGTCACGGGGGAGTCGACCACAGTATTGATGGAGTAATGAGATGCTGTATTGAGTGCTTATTGATGCCCCTGTAGTCTCAATCTGAAACATCTCCGGACCTTGGGTTTGTGGTGATCCAACACTTTCCATCCTCTCTATCCTGCTCAATGCTTGCTCCTTCATCAAGCTCTCCTTCCATTTGAGCAGCTGCAAACGCTCAAACTGATCATTATTCCCCCTGCAAACACCAAGAAGAATACTTCAGTCTTGCTCATCCAATCTCTTTTTTGGGTTTAGGGTTTTGGCCACCATACTGTTCACCAGTCTTGGACTGTGAAAACATTTTACCTCTCCACAAGGTAAACATAGGTGGAGCCCTTGCAGCGGGCACGGCCTCGGGACTGGATAAGACTGGATGGTGTCTTGGGCAGGTCAAATCGAATGACCAGGCAGCAGCTTTGAATGTCCAGTCCCTCTTCTGCCACATTTGTTGACACCAGAACATTCACCTATCATCCCCTCCCCGCACACATCATGTTTCCAACTCAAACATTACATTTAAGATTGGGGCCGCTATGCACAATGTTCCCTCAACTACCACCCATGAGAAAGAAAGAATGGATGCATTGATCTCATTGTTTTTATTTTTGGAACCTTACATGGCCGGCTCGGAAGGATTGAACAGCTTCTTGCTGCAACTTTCGGGTCATGGAATCCATGCCTTCAGTTTTCCCTGCCAGCGACCGGAATTGCAAAGAGGATGCAAACATGGCAATGCTGCTCAGAAAATAAGCCAGGACTTTTGTTGCAATCTTCCTCTCCACAAACACAATGCATCTCATATCCTTCACATCCCTGCACTCATTAATTAACCCATCCAAAAAATCTATGAGCTCAATGACAGAACATAACCATTCTCTCTGCTGCCAGATGTTTGGGAGTAGGAAGGGACCCCAAAAAAAGGTTAAAAAAAGCAGGAAACACTTTGGCTGTCCTGAGGTTCCTAATACGTTGTACAGTGGTCACTTCCTTTCAGTAGATGAGTTCCACAAATGCATCTAGAATCTAGAATCTGCACTTGAAAAAGTCCACAGGTTATGAAATTTCTTAGTGGATTCTTCAATTTTACCTGTGGTCCATGAGGATATTGATTAGCGCCTGCACCTTATTGGAAGCGAGGAACAACTTTCTCTCCTCATCTATCTCTGCATAACCCCCCATGCCCCCACCATCAAAAACCAAACAGTCAACTTTAAAGCAACAGAATAACCTTGTACAACTCTACCAAAGGAATAAACAAAAGATTTTGACAGCACATACAGTCCTGCACATCTTTACTCAGCAACAAATATTGTCTGTGTTTTCACTCTTGCGGATCTTGCAGATCACAACTTGGGTCTGTGAGTACAACCGAGAACAAGAATATCAAACCTGCCAAATTTTGAGCCTTGAGGAAACCAAGCACTTCTGTTAAGAAAGCTTCTTTGTGACAGCTTGTTTCACCCATTGTTGTAGGTTCTGTTTTGGAACCAATCTTCTTCTGACAGCTACCAATCAGAATTTCTACAGCCTGCAACCATAATATGCATCTGTTACATGAAGCAATTGCACTGATTGAACTACATCTATCTCTCAAGTTTGTGATTAGAAACTTCTTTGCATTGGGGCAATTGTCCTTACCTATGGAATGTCTTTCTTTTGGTAACTAATGAATTTGGCAGAGTCTTCAGACACTCAATGGATCAGATGACAGCAACTGATCTTTGGTTGCATATGGAACAAAGAAGATGCTGGAACAGCAAAAGGCAAAAGAGAGAAACTGATGGGTGGGTGGGTTTCAACAACACATTACTTTGTAGCAGCACCAAAGCCCAAGTTCATTCAGACAGTAGAGAAGTGAGCTGTGAAGCTTCTCCAAGCTCTTGAGCATCTTCCTCTCGATTTGTAGAGCTGCATCTTCAAGTTCATCTTCTCCATTTCTGGAACCGGCATGAATCCCTCTTACACACTGTTTAACAGTTGCCCCAAAAAAATCAATGCATCAGAGCCAGATGTTCTAGATATGGTTTGGGGTTTAGGGTTTTAGGGTTTGATCTCTAGAGTGGAAGTGACTAACACAGATCTATGAAACCAATGTGCATGAGTACCAACTGCAACATGTTCATGGCCCACATGCGATTTCAAGGCATTCCACAAACAAATTCAGCATGTTTGGCAAATCCTTTACCTTCTCCATAATGGCTGCAAGTGCCAATCCAAAATGTTGAGTTTCCAGTTGATTTGGAGCAGGGGCATTATACAATTGAATTTCCTCTTGTGGACATGGCACCAACATATCCAGCTCGGATCGATCCTTCACTGTATAAACCTGTGCACTCAAGCAACTGTCAAAAAAACCATTTGTAGCTAACCATGGAAAATAATACAGTATTTGTCACATAAACAATTCTTCTCCAACATAGAGTGAATATTTTTTTTTCTTTTTTTTTTTAAAACCTCACAGACAATCTTCTTGTGGGTGACGAGGATCTATGATGTTAGTGAAAAAACCTTTGAGTGAAGCATACTCTCAAGTTCGTCAAACTCGTGTGCTATGCCCTCTCCATTTAATTCGACTTGTCCATAGAAAACAACAAAATCCAGATCACATCAGAACTATAAGATCATACTGATCAACTTGAAAGGATCAGGCTCATCCCCCGCCGACTTCTAGATCCAGAAAAACCAGAAAGATAGTCCTGGAAGATGAGTCCTCAAACACAGGGTCCTGTAAGATCAAAAAACTCTTACAAAATGCATATAACTCCCAAAATGGAAACATGATGGTAAATGATGCAAAAAAAGCTTCAAGACAATCAAAGAGAGAAAAAAAGCCACACCTACAATCTCACCTTTCCCATCAATGGGTGATGCAGTCATCCCAAGTATGCGAGGGAGCTTTGCCAATGTGTTTTGCACCCTGGTATGATAAAATTCCTGGGGGGATTAAGAAATATGGCAAAAAGATGAAAGTTAGATTGTCAAGAAATCTGTTTAACTCAATAGCTTGAACCACAAACAGCAGACATCAGGATCTGATTTCAGACATTGTTAGAAAATCTGTGGGAAAATCCCAGGATTCGAGCACAAAGTGGGTCCTTACATTGGAAGCTTATCCTGAAATTTTCAATATGCATACTCAAACAGGGTTGAAAGCTTTGGAAAACCCTTTGTTTGCTTGAAATCTACAGCATGGTGACAAACCCAGAAGGACAAAAAGAAACTGACAACTTGACAATAACAACCTGAAACATCAATGAGTAGTACCCACAAACAGAGTGCAAAAAATAATAATACCAATTATTTTTTTAAAAACCAACCATGTGTAAGAAGAAAAGACAAAACACACCTGCATAATACATGCATAACGATGGTGTTTTCGAGCATGGTGGCACTCATCAAAAATAAGAAGCTCAATTGACTCCATTGTCATAAAACAATGGTGAAGATTCTGGTATAGAATTTCAGGTGTCATTACAAATACCTGCAAGAAAAAAAAGGAAGGAAGAACCCTCCTATCGCTTAAGAACCCCCCATGATTAGGTGGTTATTTTGTGAGGTCATCTCATCCTGTTCTGTGATGCACGTTTTTCCTATTCCAATGACAATGGATCCCATCTCCCTCATCCTCGAGTGTTCAAATTGGTTGAATTACAATTGTAATGGCAGTTGGGAATTCTAGGGGAAAAAGAAAAAAACCCATCTTGTAGCAGACATCTATGATGTACAGCAGTGTACAATGCTGATGAACAAACCCATCTTCCAGCAGGCATCAATGATGTTACATCAGTGTATGCAATCCCAAGGTTTGCAGTCTATCAGAGAATTTTTTTTTGGGAAAACTCATGGAAGCATCATCCTCTTGCATGACAGGTGCAAGGTGCAAAATTGCAATACTAAGATACGTCTACACATTACTAAAGTGATCAGGCTGTAAAGAACAATCCAAACAAAGAGGAGTGTCGGGTGTGGGGAGGGGATGTGCCTCATATTTATTGAGTGCAGCTTGCCAAGTCTCACACTTCCATGTATCAACATTCATGTCACCCCAGTACATCCCCACTTTCAGATCCGTGAACTTCTTGATTTCACCTCCTTGCTACAGAAGAAAAACTCCCCAACAAAACATGAAACACAAAAGTACAAGTTTAGAATGGAACCCCCTGTAACCTGGACTCTCTCTCTCTCTCTCAAATCCATCCACCATTGCATGAAATGCTGTTTGAACAAGATGTTTTGCTAACAATTATGTATACAGTAGATGATGTTGCGGCATCTATGACAAGGGGAGAGCAAGAGAGACACAGAGAGAGGAATCCATCTGCCATTGCATGGATTTTTTGTTTCAGCAAGATGTTTTGCTAACAATTGTGTATACAGTGGATTATGTTCCAGCATCTATAATGAGGAGAGAAAAAAGGAGACACAGAGAGAGTGTGGAGGGGGAGGTGGCATTGGATTTTGGAGGTATGTATGTTACTTGTTGGATGAGGCACACAGTGGGTCCAAGGAAGACAGCAATGTTGCGACTGGGCTTGCGAATGCGGTGTGCAATGGATTGAAGCAACATGGCGGCAATGAGCGTTTTGCCAGTTCCTGTTTCCAAGTACACAATTGTGTTCTCCTGTTTTGCCTTCTCCAGCACTTCCAGCTGATAACTACAAAAGTGCAAACAAAAGATTGAATCTTTTCCAAAGATTGGATCTTTTTGCAATTCGCAGAAGAGAAAATGGGGTTGTGAGAATTGGCACTTGGTACCTGCGGGGAGCCAACAACCCATTCAAGGTTTCCGTCGTCTGAGGCGTCTGGACAGAATCTTGGGTCCATTTCTTCTTCTCCCCCATGGCTCCTGCTGCTGCGATCTCTTCCACCCACCTTCAGCAGCGTGCTGGATCACTAAACCCTAAAAAAGCAGACTCCCCTCTCTTGAAGGAGAGACACAAGACGTGAGCCATGAAGAAAGGAAAGCATGAAAGACGAGTAGTTCCCTTTCTCTCTCGCAGATTTCTCACTCCGACGACACTCCATTTCCTGCTGAGAATAGCGGCTATAGAACCACCATATTCAACAAGCTAAAGAAGAAGAAACTGTCTTCGACAAGTTTCTAGGAAGTCGACCGTGGGATTCTCACGCACAAAAGTCGATGCGCGTGAGACCCATCGGTAAGAATTTGTTGCGTAAACAATTCTCCCGCCATGCGTACGTACGTACCCAAAAAAACAGGAAAAAAAGACTAGACCCACAACCCCATTTCGCCGACTCTTCTTCTTCTTCTTCTTCTTCTTCTTCTTCCCACTCTCGTTCTTTGTGCGGAAGATTCTTGTTCTTGTCGGATACCTAGCTTGAGCTCCTTGAGCTTCTTCTTCTTGTTCTGCTGCTGCTTCCTCTTCTTCCGAGTTCAGAGCTTCTTCTTCTCCTTCTTCCAGCTCTCATGATGGCAGATGATGACAGATTGCAGGATGGGTTTTACCATGGATCCACCAAAACTGCAGCTGATTCTTCTAGCTTCTGCAGTAGTCTGTCTCATCAAAGATGTTCCTGAATCAGAATATATCTCTTCATCAAGTTCAATGCTGGCTGCCATGAGACCTATAAATGTGCCACGGATTCTGTCACCCACTGTTTCTTGCTCATCAGTAACAGCCATATCATGGCATGCATTGATCTTCCTTCTTATCAAATCCTTCATGCATGTCAATTTGAGTCTTTCTGCCTGGACGAGTTTTCTCAAGTTTCTTTTGGCAGCAGAATGGAGATTTCTGAAGCTTTTTTTCTTTTCTTTTCTTTTCTGTTGTTCCAAAAGAGCCTCTGCTATATATAATAATATAATATAATATAATATAATTTTATGTTATTTTATTTTATTTTATTTTTTATTTTGTGTGTGTGTGTGTGTGTGTGTGTGTGTGTGTGTGTTTTTTCTCCAAGTTTCTCCCAAAGACTTTCTTTCAAAGAAACTTGAACTCTTTTTTGGGTAGAAAAAGTTCCAAACAATTTTTTTTCTTGTAACCAACAACTCCACCTTTAAAAAATCCAAAATTCAAAATTAAAATATTTATTTAAAATAATAATAATAATAAACTACTCCTTTACTTTAGCAACATAAAAATTTTAAAAAATTGAAAAAAATAAAAATAAAATTCACTCCTTTATTCCATCTATGTTGGAATTTCAAAACATCAAAAGTGATTCTCAAATCCTCAAGGGGTGATGGCTTGTCTATATAATCCATTATGGGACCTGGAACCTCAAACAAAAAAAAAAAAAAACCAAAACAAAACAAAAACAAAAGCTTGATTATTAGATAGTACTTAGAATATATGAGTTAGGAGAAACAAGAAAGGCATTTTGATAGTTATTCATGAGCCTACCAATTTCAAAACCATTTGATATCATGGGTTTGTTTTTTGGCCCCATAAAAAAAAATTAAATTAAAAAATAAATTTAAATAAAACCCTTTGTTTAATAACTATCAAGATAGGTTTTTGTGCATAAAATTCACATTTTATTTATTTTTCATTCAATGTGCATTTTATTGTCACAATTGCCAAGCTAAAAACATCACTTGTAACAACAAGTGATTAATTTGCATGATTCAAATGTAATTTTAAATAGGGTAAACTTTTTTTTTGTCAAAACAATAGCCACCACCAAATAGGGTCTTTTCAAAATCCATAAACATTTTGCCAATAGCAAGTTTGAACATAGTGTTAATTAGATCTTAGTTAATTTTGGAATTAAGTAGATCAATTATTTCATATCTAACCCCAAATTTTAATTGATCATTTTAAGTTAGAATTCAACATCCAAACCATCATTGGTTTTAATAATAAATACATAGTCAAATAAGATCGTGCCCAATGATAACCCCTTTTTTTATCCTTTATCATTATTTAACACATATTGAATTTCATGTTAATTTCTCACATCCCCAACCCATAAACTTGAAACAAAGGCATGAATAAAGTGATAAACAATTAAAAATTTTACCATTTGGGTCGATCATTATAATTATTAGCCAATCGAAAACAATCATTTCTTCTTCTTTTTTGACATTATTGCATGACATTACAACCATGGGCAAAATGTTTTATACTTCATCCAAATTATACTAAAAAGGCCATTCCTATGGATGGCCCATTTGGCATGTTCTAACAAACAATGGTGAAATTTTGAAAAACTTTCTCTCAACTCTACATTGGAACCAAAATAAAAATAAGTTTTTTTTGACAATAAGCTCAACCCATCATAACTCAACCCATCATAAAAACATAGGCAAGGTTATTAGTCAATAACCCAATTCATCACCTCCCATAAAATTATAGATGTTTCAATTAGGTTAAACTTTATCGAAGGTGGCCAAAGGCTTGAGGTTTAGGATGTCACTTTTGTTTCCTTTTAATTGAAGAGTACATGTGCCTTTTAACAAGGATATGACAAAGGTCCTTTTCCATCTTCAAATGTAACAAAAGGATTCATTACACCCAAACAAATTTAAGCCACTTCTATAAAGTCGAATGCAATTTTTTACCACATTTGAATCCATGGAAAACAACATTTCATTGTAATATATGTCAATGTCATCCTCAAATACAAAAACATGTTAATTATTTGTTAAACAAACTTATTTTGTAACTTTAGTGCCACTTATGCATTTATTAGTAAAATTGTCATCAAAGACCTTTCTATTTCCTTTGTTTCATATAGTGATTGTTAAGGCATTGAGTGTCTTGGAATGTTCTAGACTACCCCATATATGTTTGCTAGTTTACAATGGGCTACGATGCAAAATGTTTGTAATTTTTGAAGCATTGAGGTTATCCTTGACATTAGGTGATGACCAATATTGTATAGGTCCATTACTTATGTTGGTTTCATCTATTGCATTTGACACACTACCCAATTCCATAAAAGGAACATCAATTGGCATAAATTTGTCAAATTTAGAAATGAAAGTAGTCAACATTAAAAAAAAGTACTTTCCACATGAACATTTGGAAGGATTTTAATTTGTTAATATTTTGAACATTGAAAAAAAAACATTATTTTTCATATGTGTGATGGCTTCAACCCATTGACCTTAATATATGCATTCATTGGTTGAGTGCTTATAACAATTTTAACATTAAAAAATGCCACCTTCATAATTTCTTGGCTAGATTAAACATTATTAACAAATGTGGGTGCAGTTCATTAGTCTTGGTTCACTAGACCGATGAATTCTCTCAAAATCCAATGAAATCACTTGGCATACATGGACACTTTTTGTTGTAGTGAAAACATTGCAATAATTAATACCATTAACAAGTGTATTGAAAATCCAAAGGCATTTAGTGTAAAATTTGAAATTTATATGTGTCAAACTATCATTTTAAAGGGGTATTAGATAATTTTTTAACTTATTTTTTATCATCCCATTATTATTTAAATTTTTAATACATATATATTTAAAAAATTTATATAAAGTATAATCCATCATTTTATATTAATAAATATATTATAATATAATTAAATATATTATTTAAATAAAATGTACCCTTTTTAATTAATTAATTAATATTTCTACTCAACAACCAATATATTGCACCCTATATTTGTATTCACATATTTTTTAATTTTTTTTACTAGTGTCCCCCAGGGATTGAAAGCAATGAGATGACAAAAACAACATCCTTGGTTGAAAGGTGGGACTATTGGATTGATAATAATTAAAGTGTTGAACAATTGTTGCCAAAAAAAAAATGTAAATCAATTTGCAATGAAAATTTTGAATTCGTGCAACATTGATGTTGAAAAATGAGTTGTAGAAAAAGGTATTTGATCAAAAATAAAATGTACTTCCCCTATTAAAGGTGTAAAGCCATGAATTTTTGTAGAAGACTTTGAAGTTGCTATCATGTTGTCTCATCCCAACAATACATATAATTGCATATGGTTCTTGGCACAAGTATGGATCACCTTGGTTTGTGGCTTTGAGGTTTTTCAAAAAAATCATGACCTATTGCCCAATATTGCGTGTTCGAACAAGTTTTTCATATTGACTATGACATGCATGTGCAACAATAACAACTTCATGGTCAATCCAATTGATCCATCTACAATGTTCAATTCATGATGATGGTTGTAATCTCCTTTAAGGTGAAAGCATGGCAAGTTATACCAAAATGGATGTCACATTTCTACAAGTGATGAAATGTAATTAAAAGCTATATGATAATTACTTTGAATTTTTTATAGTTTGGACTCAAATATATGTGATAGATTATCTATGTAACAAAATGCATAAACTATTTCTCAATTATAAATGATTGCATAGTATCTTTGGACTCTTGATTGATTAGAGATGTGTCTTGTAACAAATTATGTGGATTTTTTTCTCCATGAAAAAAAATATTAAAAAAATTTCAATCACATGATTTGATTAAACATATTATAAATGACACTTGAAAATCAAAATTTGAGTTTTTTTTTTTTGGTTGCATGTGTGTTCTAAATGACATATTTTTAAAAGACCATAATGGACATAAAAATAAAGCATTACAAAAATCCTATTTGAGAACAATATGTTTATATTATCAATATAAACATATTGTGTGAAACCAATGATCTCACTAAATAAGGCCTGAGTTATAATGAACACCTAACAATTCTTTGTTCAAACATAATTATGATGAAATTAATAAATGAAATCATTAAAAAAGTCCATATTCATATTAACCATTCTAGTAGACTTATATATATAAACAATTAGTTACAGATCAAGGTGATTAAATCATTTAAAAAAAGGCTTGGACTCTCAAATATGGGTGTATTGTTAGGACTTGGAATTGTGAGATCCCTAATGAGGGGATTGTAAAATTTGTGTACTCATATGTGGAGTTTGCATTTGTCAAAATTGAGTTCACTAAACCATTGTTTCACCCTTTAATACCCATCACAATAATTGCACATTTGTTGAAGCCCATGATTCATGTGACCTTTTGAAGAATTCCTTGATGCTATCAATGTGATAAAATTTGGGAAGTAAGGGGGCTCAAAATGAGCTACGACACTCACCAACATCGATCATGGAAGGAACCTTCATGACAATAAACATGTCACCCTTCTCAAACCCTTTGGAGCATTTGTTACAAATGCCAAAATTTTCCACACAAACATAAGAGTTTTACCTTTAGCTTTTGGCTCATGTTGCTCAATCGAAGGTGCATTGAGACTTAATGTAATGGTTGTGTATCATGTTCTATTGAGAAGATCACAATGAAGATATAGAAAATCTGAGCTTAAGCTCCTTGGCTTCTATGCTCGATCAAGATTGTCATAGCAACTCATGACCTTGCCCTCAAATGCCACATCACGAGAAATTTCATGCAAATCATCCATGGGTACAACAATCCTAGTTTTTCCTATTGTAGAACTTGTTGCCATGACAAGTGAAACCATGCTTGGATCTCACACGACTTGAAATTTTTAGGACATGGTACCGAGGTACAACAACCAAATCAAGGAAAACATGATTATGTGTCCTAAACCTTGTCAAGAGATTCAATCACAGTGCAAATATGATAGTGGGCAAGAGACCTTCACAAAAGGGGTCAAATTTGAAGTCTTGCTTGAAGTGTGAGTGATGATGGAGTACCTACAAATGTCCATTGCAGATAGCAAAGAAGAAGGGATTGTTGCAGCAGTAGCAACAACTTGAGGCCTGGTTGGTAGCAGCAACAACGACTTGAGTAGATCTAAAAGCAATGTAGATACTACAGAACAGCCGGGTTAGCAGCAGCTTGAAGCCTAATTAGCAGTAGTAGTAATGACTGTATTTATCACTTCCTGCAACACATTGCTCCAAATTTCAACACATCAAGTCAGAAAAAAATAGAAAGTACTTGGGGCACTTCTGGACCATAGCAATATTCATCTCAATCCAGGTGTTGGTTGGTGAGTGATATATCAAACTCTTCTTTCTGAGCAATAAGTATGTCTAAAACTTCTTAAGCGGGTCTTTGATTGATATTGGCCAGAAGATAGAATGTCCCACTAGCTCGAGAATTGGTTCATTGCCATCCTACACTTATCATGTATGAGAAGCTGAGGCGTCAGGATCCAAGAACTTGTATATAGATTCTCATTAGTAGTAAGACATGAGCAACGACATATTTGTTGTGAGAAAATTTACACATCCTGTGAGTCTTCAGTGAAAGAATATACTAGAGTACACATTTTTGGGAACTGAAGGCTAGATAATCCATCCTCAAACAAGCTATTCTACTACATATTCCTCCTCAAAGGTCTTAACTGGGTTGAGAAGAAGGTTGCATAATTTGGAAGTACTCACTTTAAGTTTGTGGGACACTACCCACGAACGTAATTGTATGATGAAAACAAGAGACCTACTATGGGAGGAAAGCTTGTTATCTTCGGAGGTCCAACATACACGTGATGTGTTGGTCACATATTTTTTTCATTCTTTTATCTGCTCAGAAAATCACACAGATAATTGTGCTCATTTGTGCCAAGTCTCAAACAAGATGTTCAGAGGCTTGAGAAGTCAATGGAGATCTAAGTTGAATTTGGAATTTGATCTTTGCAGGGAATGGTGTATTTGACATTATCAGCTGGAATACCATCACTCAGGCCGCCTCTGTGCCCATCGAATAACAAAACTGGATGTTAGGCAGCTTCTAGCAACCAGATAGGCATGAGCACTATACAGGAGACTGTACCTTATTAGCTTTTGGGAAGGGTGGTATCAAACCCAAATGTTTCCACTTTGGTGGCTGACCAGTTTAATGACAGTGCTCCTGTCATCAAAATTTCAACATGAGATTGACGAAGTTAGGGTTGAGATTGATTTTCAACTGGTATAGAAAAAAGGCAGAAAAAACATGCCTCAAAAGATTGCACATAGAAGCCCTACACTTGCAAATGCCGCTCCTAGAAGCCTTGAACTCCTCAAGAACCAAACTTTACTCTTGGAAGCATTGATCTGCAGAGGACTTCAATCACAAAAGTTAGACGAGATTGCAACAAATTTTTCATGGTTGTCTTGTTACATTCTTCAAGGTTGTCCAATTTGACACATAATCTGACCATAGAATATAGCTTGAATGAGTTATAGACTTAAAAGACAAGTCTCTTGAAACTAACTCCATGGACAACATGTCCAAGTCCCACTGCAATCCAACAATCAAAACTGCTATCCTGGAGTAGCATATCCAACTAATACATTCCCCAAGAATGGATAAGTGCTTTCCCAATTTTAGAATATAAATACTTTTGAATGCCTCTGGAAACACAATTGCAGTTTAGAGATTTGTCATGTAACCAAAAATTGAGGGACTATAGAATCTTGAACTGTAACCCTCATTCTTCTCACAACATATTCTGATGTCTCCAGATACACAAACATATTTGAGAATTCAAACACACATAGTACATGTTCCACTCTTCTCGTCCACGTACCAGATCAGTGGAGAAAGAAATGCACTCCTCAATTTTCCTTTCACTGATGTAAATACTCCTACTATGGCTGTTGTCTATATTCAGAGTATTATAGATCTGTTGGTGAATGCTCATGGGATCAGTCCCTCACTTGTACCAGGTTTCTTTGTCCCTTTCTCTCAACCCCCATACAAACTACAGATGCATATCCTAATGCAGATAGCAAGATTGTCATCATCGGCTGCAGCAACCACACTGAAGAAAAGCATACAAGGAAGAAGGAAACACAAACCAAACACAAGCATGGGCATCTGGAGACAGTCAGTCACACACAAGAAAGAACCCACACAACCAACAACATACCAATGACACTGCAATTTTTTTGACTTCCTCCAGAGATCTCTCGTGATAATCAATTATGAGATCCAAGGCAACTTAAACACCACATACACCCAGAATCCCACATAATCTTGACCAGTGATCAATACCTAAATCCCTGTTGACAGTCTAATGAGATGCCTCTGTTGAAATTGGTTACACACTCCATCCCAAATCTTCTTTCTCATGTAGACATTCAAATAACTTCAACAACTTTCTGTAATTGCTTTAAGATTGGTTCCAATTGTTGGATACTTTTAGTTTACAGGGAGATACAATGCCAACAAGTCCACATGCAAGTGTGTCTCCAGTCAAGGCTCCAGTAGCTCCAATGAGTCGCACAATGCTTGACCTTTTACAGCAAGCTGTTCATTCAAGATGCCTTTATCTGCAATCACTTGTTCACAACAACAGATTATGCTCACATCAAACGACTTCATTTGCTGCAAAAAGGTACATGAGAGGTTCAGTCACTCCACATTCTTCAATGCAACTCTGGTGTTGTCAATGTTGATTTTTTCTTTTGTTTAAACAAGTGACCAAGAGGTGGCAAGAATTCTTCACACTTTTAGATACTTTGCAAATTGAAAAAAGAAAGGTTTTGGCCTAAACATCTGTCTCCTCTCTGTGCTGATGAAGGATAGATGCTGAAAATGTCTTGTGTGATGATTTTTCCCATTCATGACTAAGGCAACAAGGCCAAAATAAGTCAACAACCATTCAGGGAGGCAGCATCACCAACACAAAGACAATTTGACTGCAACCCAAAAAAACCTAAAAGCTTGAATTCAGAAATCTACCAGTGGGGTGGGTGGAAGCAGACCCTTAGCTGTAGAGTGAGTCAGCATACCTCAAAAGCCACCCATAGTCCTTTCAATTTGATGTCTTTCATATTAATTTCCATATCAAAACTGAGCACTACCTTGCACTGCATCAGATGTGGACCAATGTTTGTGGCCCCACCAGCAGATGACACATCAATCAAGTGTTTAGCTGGTTGATAGGGTTTGGAATCATGTTCAACAATACAATTTGGTACATTAGACTTTTGAATTCCCTGCTACTTCCAAATTCCAAATGCAGAAATGCAAAATGCTTGCTCCATTTACATTAGTTTTTCACACTTATCTTTGTGGGCAAGTTTAAACAGAGTCTCTTGTGCTTTGCAACTTCGGAGAATCTAATTGTTCAAAGTGTGGCTTTTCTAGAGTAGTCATGAAAAGTTTTTGAGATTGTTCACCAAATCTGACATCTTGGAGTTAAAGCACCTACAATGAGAAGAAGCAATTCATTCATTCAGTCATGCATCATGCTGGTGGAATCTCCAGAGCTGCAGATAGCAGCTGATTGTCATCATGATTCCCCAAACTGTCAATACAAGCTCCAAACGGGTTGACGGCCAAAATGTTTGATTTCAAAAATCCCACAAAGGAACAATGTCAAAACCCAAAAACTCCATAAATTTGTGATGGGTGCTAGAAATCAAAAATTGACACAAAATGAATTTTTTGGACGTGTCTCTTGAGAATCTAATCTTGTGTTCTTATGATCTTTAGCATGTTCCCCATGTTCTGAATGTTGCTTTTAGAAAGTTTACAATGTTCTCAAATTTACTGCGAACAATTTTAACACCGAGTAAGGCCCTTCGGTAGGTGCATTCCCAAAAGAACCAATAAAAATACATAAAGAGACAGAGACAACACAAACAATATCATAAGATTCAAGAATAAGACATGAACTAGAATCCGCAAAAGCTTGTTCATCACATGAGCCCTCGTGTTGTGTCATCAAACAATTTCCTACTGTTTTGCACAACATGCTAGAGCTCATCAATTTTACATAGTCCAGTGAAAAGAACGACTCCATTAGCGGAGGAATTGTCTTGGTAGATATCAAGAACATCTCCATAAAATTACTGGTTTTAAGGATTTTAGTCAACTTGGGTCCTAGAATTGAGTTTGTCACAAGATTGAAGCCACATAATGCTTCTTAGCTCCACAAAACCAAAATTGGATATATAAAGATCAGCAAAGATTCAATCAAGAAGAAAGAGGAGCACAAAAACAAAAGAGAGAAACAAGACAAAAAAAATTTAATTATATAAAAAGATGATCTAAATTACATGACAAAGTGGGCCCATTGAAAGCTCCCATACTTTGGATTAAGATGCTTTGTGTGATAAATACACAAAATTAATTATGCCTTGAACATTACACAAACCAACTGAAAGGTAATGCTAAAGTCGTTCCTCAAAGATGTCCACAATTCTGAGTAATAAGAAATAACTCAACCGAAAGAGAGGATTTGACACTCACCAAATCCATTGGACCAAGTTCAACCATACCACCTCTTGTTGATATGCATTGTATTGTCTACAAAAGAAAATTCATTTCAATGGTAGGGTTAACTTTATGATGATATTACCAATATACAACAAAATACAAATTGGCTAATTGCAAAATAAAGATAAAAATTTCAGATCATTCTCAATGAACTCACATACAAAGGCAAGTTAATTACACTTGGATATTGGATCACAAACCTTGCAATCTAGGGATGTTCCATCAAATGCATGGACATATATGAGCCCATAGTATGGTGTTATTTGAATGTGAGCCCTCTATCTCGTCTAGAGAGAAACCATGAGCGCAAGCATTATAAACAAATGTTACACTTAAATCCATTTGTGACTACTAGGGTCATTGTTTCTCCCTCTATCTATAACCTTGAACCCATGTTCAATTTTCCACCTTGAATTTAGCTATTATTATATAAAGTTCAATTTGTCTTAAGTTTAGAGATTGAAAGTATCAAAATCACTCTAAGAGAAGCCAGGCTATGCTTTTGAGTTTTTGTTTTCAAATGGTAGTTTCAAAATTCAAGGGGATAACAACAAGCTCCAACCACAAACAACTAAGCACTTCAACTAACCAAACAACATATCATTGAGTTTTCTTTGCTATGACATTTTCATCCATGATATGAAAGGTTATGGAATCCAAGTCGACAAGAGTTGATGTTGATACAAATGTTGTGTGATTTTCCTTTTTGAAAAGAACCTTTGGTCTCAATTTTGACATGTAAAATTTATTTGGAAATTGTTGAAGTGGGGCTTTGCACCTCAGTTCTTCCAATTTCTAAACCCTTCAATCCCGATTCTAACACATTTGATCAAATTCAAGAACCTCTATGCCTAGTTCAAAAACCATGTCTAGTTCCATGTACACATTGCCCATGCCCAATGCTAATGATTGTACAACTACAAAATTTTCCAACAAATTAAAATAGGGGGTCAATGTAGGAATGGAGTTCAACAATTGATTAAAACTAATATTTAACTATAAAGTTTAGCCTACTTACTAACTTTTCAAAAAAAATTCTTACCTATAGATCTTCAACATGTTTGAACATGGTTCTTCACAACTACGAATCTAGGAAAGGACTAGTTCCATGGTCTAGTTCTTGGTTGGTTCCAACAAAAGAATGTCAACTCAAGCCCAAGTCACAAGAACTTGAACCCTTGGTTTTAACCTTGCAAACAAATACCTTCACAACATCGGTTGATACCTTAATACCCTTGGTTGATAGCTTGTGCTAACTAGTAAGTCAATATTGAAAAGAAAGTTGAAGGTTATAGGTTATTGCTTGTGATTATTTGATAGCCAAACTATGTGCCCAAATCCAAAATTCTCATTATGGTCAATTATGAACAATAACACAAAGGCACAATAGCTAAACATCATTCTTGTTGCTTACGATGGTTTTCCCATGTTGTAAGTCCCATTCTTTTTGGTGGGCCCTCTCATCATATTTGCTCACATGCACTCCATGATAGGTTTCTTTTTTGTCTCCTTTGAGTTTGATAGACAACCATTCACATGACAAGTCCACAAGTATTTGACCTTTCACAACAATAACAAAAACAATGTCATTGGATTTTGGAAGAAGACATGAAATAGAAGCTGCGAGCTTGTTCATGGCACGAACCTCCATTCTATCCCATCAAACAATTCCTTGATGTTTTGCACAACATCCTAATTCTCATCAATCTGCACAATCCATTGAAAAGGACGGCTCCATCAGTCGAGGAACTATCTTAATAGATATCGAGAACCTCTCCATAAAACTATGCTTTGAAGGATTTTAGTCAATGTGGGTCCTAGAATTGAGTTTGTCACAAGATTGGTGGCAATGGGAAGTCTCACCCATAATGTTGCCTAGCTTTGTGAAATCAAAATTAGGAAATATAAAGATTAGCAAAGATTCAACCATGAAGAAAGAGGATCACAACAACAAAAGAGAGAAACATGACAAATTCTTAATTATATAAGAGAATGATCTCAATTAGATGACAAAGTGGGCCTATTGAAAGCTCCCACACTCCAGATTAAGATGCCTTGCATGATAAATACAAAAAAATTATTCCATGCCTTGAACATGAGACAAACCAACGAAAAGAAGGATGTCCACAATCACAAGAAGTAGTAAGAAGTAACTTAGCCTAGAGACAGGACTTGACACTCACCAGATCTGTTGAACCAAGTTCAATCACACTGCTTCCTATAGGTACACACAATATTGTCTGCAACAAAAAACCCAAGTTAATGATGAGGCTGCTCTATGATGATATTACCAATACATGGCAAAATACAAAATTGGCTCACTGCAAAGAAAAACTTCAAATCATTCTCAACAAACCCACATAGAAAGACTAGTTAACGACATTCAGATATTGGATTGCAAGCCTTGAAATGCAGGGATGCTACATCAAATGCATGGACAAATCATACAATCTTCATATAAAGAAATAAATGGACACATGGTATGGTGTTACCTGAATGCCAGCCCGCTGTCCCACCCGGAGAGAAACCATGACTGAAAGCACATTGCCAAGCAAATGTCAGAGTTAATCCATTTGGGACTACTTGGGCCATTGCTTCTCCTGCTCTCTATAACCTTGAACCCATCTTCAATTTTCCACCTTTAATTTAACTATTACTATCTAAAGTTCAGTTTGTCTTAATGCCAAAGACTTCCAAGTATCAAACTCACTCTAACATGAGCTAGGTTGAGCTCTTCAGTTTTTGTTTTCACATGGTCATCTCAAAACTCAAGGGGACAACAACAAGCTCCAAGCATAGACAGTTAGGCATTTCAACTAGCCAACAACATAAACAACATATCATCAAGTTTTCTCTGCTAGTCTCAACTTGGCTTGGAAGAACAAACAGTAAGAGAGGCAAAAGCAGAAGTGGACCACTTGTGATTTGTAGTCTGGACACAACCAAAAAATGCCCAACAAGAGGGTGGTGATTGGAGGGTACCTTTGCCAAGTGAGCCTGTGTAAAGCCTTGGTTAGAAGTCTTGTTTCCCTCCATCAGCCACGCAGGTTGTCCTGTACCTAATGCCCGACCTGGAGTCCTATCTACCCAGCTGACAAAAGGGTTTCCAACACTAAATTCTCATTTGCAAAAAGGTTTCTGATCCATATTCCTTCTCACTCAATTGCTTGGAACTCCATGATCATGAATTTCACAACTCTTGTCAAAAGAAAGCCATCCATGCAGGGGAGACACACAAACACACCCGTGACAAAGCAAAAAGTAGTCTACTGTAGGTCTACAGAAGGTTGATTGAAATTCAAGGAAACATTTGCAACAGGTCCCTGGTAAGATTGTGATGTAGAAAGAATGTTTTGGATGACCAGCTGAATGATGCATGCATTGGACAAACTCGTCTCTAGATAATTGCACAGCAGGAAGTCTTCATGAATACAGAGTCTAAATTGCATCATCAATAGATTGATCGAGAGTACTGTCCAAGGGTAAGTGAGTGACTTGTGTTACATACCCAACTCCCTGTTGAAATGAATAACTCATGGACACAAGGTAGAACCACTCAGTATCACTAACATAATCAACCCCTGGTGAGGCACTGGCATCATCCTGATCTGTGACACCTACAAACGCTTGCAATTCTGACGGTATTTCAGTTATGAGCAGTTGATGTTCTTCTTCTACTCCCCCTCTCTGCAGTCGCTCATTCTCCAGCTGATCCTCCTCACGGCCTTTGAAGTATCCATCACCCTATCCCAACCTGTAGATTGAATGATCATGTGTTTGCACCATGATCAGGAGCAGCAGTTACTGTGACCAATCAAGCTAGGTCAGAGAGAACCATCAGACTGCAGGCCTAGAGCTCAGAGGACTCTCCTCCTGCTACTTACCGAAGTCTAATATTACACACAACAGCATGCAGCAAAAGTCATTGGAAAGTGATCATTCTGTGAAGAACAGCTCTGCTGGATGATAGAAATGGTGCATGCGAGTGAGTGTGGGGAAAAGAATGTGAGCTTGCAGGAGATGATATGAAAAAAGGTGAGAGAGTGTTCAAGGAAACAAAAACCCACATGTCTGATCCAGTGGGTGTGGATGAAAGTTGCCAGCTAATCACATACGTCCAACTCTCAGGTCTGTTCTCCACCAAATACTCCAACATCTCTTGCAGTGCACTCCCACCATGTCCAGCCCAATCTCTGACACTACCTGCAACCAATTCAACCCCACCGAGCTTACTGCAAAATGTACCCAACTGGTTGGCTGCCCAAGACTCATGTGAACAGAGACTCCAGTATAGATCACACAAGCACCTAGCTACTGCTCCCTTCACAACTTGCTTGGCTGTAGCACAGTCCATGGTTGTTCAGTTCAGTGACACAAAATCTGCAGCAAGTGAACCAGGGGGTTTGAAGTCTTGATTGGGTGCTGAAGTTTCTGAGGTCTGGAGTGTCTCAGGGCCTTAAGGATCAGATGTTCTCAGACAAAGCTCAGATGACCTAAATGTGAGGTTGAGCAATTTCTCCTGAAGCAAGCCACACATAAAACTGAAGCTGAGGAGAAAGGTAGAGACAAACAAGAACATGATGACAACAAAAGAAGGATTAAAGACTTGACTTTAAAAAATCACAAACACAACATGTGGAGTGTGAGCATATTGAATTTCTCATGCCAGTCAAGGGACCATGTACTGCAACAAGAATCTAGCATTACTTCCCACTGACCCACATCATTCCTACCAGTGGGTTTAACTATGTGCACATCACAAGATCTGCTTACTCAGTTGTTGTCCAGAACCAAGAGCAAGTCTAAGCCATGCAGCTGGCCAGCACTAGAACAAAGGAAGAGAGCGAATTTAATGAAACAAACACCATGGACCAAAGAAAAAGAGAGGATGGAACATTTATCTGTCTTAAGAAGTACTGAGAACATCTAAATAACTATGATTTATTTCAACATGGACAGAGAAGTTTTTGAGGTGGAGAGATCCAAGTCCAAGAATACACAAGGATAGCAATATGCGAAGAAAACAGAGAAACTAAATTGCAGAGTGGTCTATTCAATAGTAACAGTCTGACATATGGTCCATGATCTGTACAACATGCATGGTAGTGACAAGCAACCACAACATCCCCACTCACATTATCAAATCCCAGTGAGGGTGGTGGTAATGTCAGACAATAACCAACATATTGAATTTCCATCACAAGATGGGCAGTAACAGGAGGATTCAGTTATCATGCTGGCTGTTCAGCAAAACATACAATAGATGGAGAGAAAAAAGGGAACCAAGAAAACCAAGAAAACTTAAAAAGAACAAAAGAGGAAAGAGGAAGAGAAGAGAGAAACCACACTGAAAACTTTAGGAGCATGTTCTTTTGAGGACTGAGGATTAGGAAGCCCTTCAAAGAACAATTCAAAGTTTTCAATGGTGAAAATACCATACAGAAACATCTTTCTTTGTTAAGCAATTTCCAGCTTTGAAAAAACTTTGGACAGCAACCTTTACTTTCCAAAAGACTAAGAAAAGGTTCAATTTACGGTGTTCCTATGCATCTAGCATCCCCACCTATTGCCTTTCCCGAGTTCCCAATGAAATGATGTTTTTGGACCCATTACTTTGTCAATCTTGGAAAATGTGGGAACACTTCAATGCTCAAGTCCATCTTGAGACATTGGAGAACAAGGAGAGGGACCTTCCAAATTTTGTTGGTTTGGAGCAATGAATTAATCTATCACAGTAAAAATAGAAACACGAAGGGTGCCTCACCAACTATTCTACAGAAGACCACACGTCTAGGGTAAATCACAGCTAATTATTGTGCAAAATGTAACACAACATCCAGACATAAGAGGTAGGAACAGCCCGACAACAAGTCACAATACTCCTCAGTACATGAATGGCATTATAGTGCATGTAACATTAGCCACAAATACTGAATTCACTTGGTTGTTCAATATGCAGTGGTGAAATACCATACCTGTAAGAATGCATCCTTTGATGTACCTCAGCTCTCTGCAAATGGTCTGGAAGTATAATACATGGTGTTCAATGTCAAGAATTGAAGAACGCTTTGAAGGAGGAGACTGGGTTATTTGCAATATTCGGTGAGTCCCATGTCTTTACTTAATGATTTGTAACTTCTTTGAGCATGAACTGACTTGAACCTTAGTGAATTGTTGTTAGTGCTACAAAAGTTTTAGCGTTTCATTTCATGCATACACATGTTTGGTATCCATCACCCAAGATAATTACTTCTATTGAGTGATTAACATTGGTCCTATAGATTGTTGAATGGGTTACTGTGCATAATTTGTGCTTATTGTCCTTACCTAGCACATTGCTTGTGCTTCATTATAGCCTGGGCGTTGTTGTTGTAGATTGCTTAGGATGTTCAATGATATTCTTATTGTCCTTTAATGTACACAAACTAAGTGCTTATTAAATCTTTTAGATAATACATCCAATACTTATGAATCCTAATTCTTAAGATGCTATTATTATTGATTGCTTGAGAATAATGGTCTTGTGCTTACTACATTGTGCTTACTATCCTTCACATAGCACATTTAGTGTTTTTGAGTGCTTGACTCTTAGCACTATACAAGTATTGACTGCTTGGGAATAGTGATACAATGTTAAAACTATGCTTAAATTGTTTTACAACAAGCACACTGAGTGCTTGACTTTTAACAACTTATTGATATTGAGTGCTTGGGATTGGTGATACAATACTAAGTCCATTAATTTTCAAATATTTTCCAATTGAGCACATGTTCATTTGACTTTGTTTGGTTGACAAAAAAAGTAGTGATCGAAAGGCACTAGAATTGCTTTTTCATTATAAGAAAGTTGTAGAGAAAGAGTTTGGAACCTCCCAAACCTTATTTATTGACAAATTGACTAGGGCGATCAGGGGAGAGGATCTATTTCAAGATACAAAAGTAGACCACTAAAAAGTATAATTTGACATTACTAGGGTGAAACATGAATTGGTGGATTTATGAAGACAATGACTTGTTGTGGCAAAGTAATTAAGAAACATGCAAAGGAGAGGTGACGCGCTCTTAAGTCCCTTGCTAGACCCACTTGAGGGTCCAAGTACGTTGAATTGCGGAAAGTTGGGACTTGGGGGCCGCTCTCGATTTCCAGCACTAAAAAGGGGTAGAAGGGCATGCTAGAAATCCCGAGATTAGACTAAGAACACTAAAAGGGGGTAGAAGGGCGTGCTAGAAGTCCCGAGATTAGACTAGGAAGAGGAACAAGTATTATCTCACTTGAATCTGCATCCAAAATCAACCACAAGAAGGTTAATTCACATTTGGGAACACCCTTGGGTGTTGGGACAAGCCACGGGCACTTGGATTCACTTGACTCACCACGGCCTAGACTCGGGGGAAGCCACCACCTTCCCCCATATAGTATTCTCTGTAGCTCTTGGTGGAGGTTACATTCAAATGGCTCTTTTTCCCAGGACTCCCAAAGAGGAGTCCCGAAATCGTCCCGGGTTGGACTCCCAGGACTTTGGGAACTCATATCTCCTGGATCCGACCTCCGATTGGAATGAGGTCTAAACCAAAGTTGTAGCTCTCCTCGAGAGCTTTTCAATGCCATGTCGCACTCCTTCAGCAAACGTCGAGACAAGGTCGATTCCCGACTTTTAGTGGTCGGGAGTCAAACTGCCAGTTTGACTCTCAACCCTTCTTTTGCCCATAACTTGAGCTGCGGATATCCAAATGGCACATGCGAGGCCATTTTGGGCATCTACACTTCAAGACCTTTCCATTGATATAAAGAACATCTCAATGTGAGGTGTTTTGATCCTTGAACTTGAACTCTGAATTTTTGGAAGTCCCGGAGGACTCCAACTCCAACTTCCCACTTTTGGGGGTGTGAGTTTCATCCTCACACTTACCCCAAAGTGGGGTTGCGACAAGAGGGGGGACATCTTTCTAGCCAAAGCCAATGTTACATCCATCTTTCCTTGTGAAGATTGATTAAACCCCTTTCATTGTGCTCAAGGCATGGGGGTTATGCAAAGTTGAGTACAACTATTACAATATTTTAGTAACCTCATGTAGGCACACATGCCATCCTTTTTGTTTGGGTGAAATGTTGAAGATCGAAAACAAATATCTTGTTTGTGGGGAGTTATTACACCTTGAATGAGCTTGGTTTGAGAAGCCTTTCAAGTTGATGTATGCATTTTGATTTTAGACACAAACATAACTATAAACAAAAAAAAAAAAAAAAAAAAAAAATTTAAAAAAAAAAAAAAACAAAAAAAAAAAAAAAAAAAAACACTAAAAAAAAAAAAAAAAAAAAAAAAAA
>Ga0116231_10005995_pt1 | contig 23560 bp, 23 predicted proteins | sample S1TSphgellanicum_2_FD_89695 | JGI IMG/M metagenome (GOLD analysis project Ga0116231, IMG submission 89695) | Host-associated microbial communities from peat moss isolated from Minnesota, USA - S1T2_Fd - Sphagnum magellanicum MG | ecosystem: Host-associated > Plants > Peat moss > Unclassified...
AAAAAAAAAAACAAAGGTCCGGGCAGTTTAACTGACACAGAAAACAAAACCCATCAAAAAAAAAAAAACAAAGGTCCGGGCAGTGCCTGGAAATTGCCCGGACAGACAGACAGACACCACTGTAGCTTTAATATATAAGATTCATATTAGCATGGTATTGATATGGGATCTTTTGTAAAATTTTCATTCCAATTTGGTATTGGGTTTTTTTTTTAAACTATCATTAGTGTCGCTTGTGTTATTGAGCACATATTATAACATAATTTTACAAAATATATTTGTTTTTGGATGATGAAATGAAGATAAATCAACATATGAACCTTCTTTTACAATGTATATGTAATTTAGAAGAGTCAAATATGAAAGATTTTTTTAAACACCAATATGAAAGGAATTTGACGATGTGTTGTGTTTAGTGATATAAATCTTCAAAAGTCGATTTCAATATTTATGAATATATATATTTTTGGCATATTTTGTTTTGGGATCAATATTTTCAACAATCAGACAAATGTTTGAGAAAGTGTTGCATACAATTGACCATGGGAGAATATTGGGGTCCTCAAATTTAAACCGACATGTTTGATGAATTGTCCTTGTGATTTGTTAATTGTCATTGCTATAACAACTTCCAATGAAAACTATTTTTTAGTAAATATAAAAGGTATTTGCAATTGCAAAGTGACTCTTAAAATGAATGTAGTGTCTCCCACATGACTTCTGATTAATATATGTGCTTCAATGACACAATTACTGAAACATGTCATTATTAGTTGTCAACCATTACAAAATTCGCATTTTGAAACAATGTTTCACAATAACATAATTGGTCATCTAGCATTAAGGTGAAGTTTCACATGTGATAATTGTGACAACTCTAAATAATTGAAATGTTCAATAAGGTACATAAAACATTGATCAACAATTATTTTGGAAACATTTATATTTTGAAGTGTTCAAAGCACCTTTGAAACCTTTGAATGATGTCATTGTTTGATATTGTCAACAACATTTCGAGTGAATGAGATGATTCAATCTTTGAAATATTAGTCAATATGTGAGTTTCTCTTTGAGTTGGTTATGGATGAGTAAGAACATTTTTGCTCATTCTTTGTTTTTTAACGTTGTTCACTAAGCTTCTTTTTCCATCTTTCACTTTGGTTGCATATTGTTATTGGTGAGTCCTATATGTTATTTTTTGAATTGCTCTTTCAACATTATGATTAAAGTCGAAACCAAGGTATCTTGGAATTTGGAGGAGGAAAGTAAGGGCAATATTGTTCAAGATGTGATGTGTTAATAGGATAACTTTTCTTATGCACCCCCATACAACATTGAAGCACATCTTTTTTTGCCATAATGGTTGTGCACACCATACAACAATGGAGGAAGCATTATCCTATCTTAATACTTACGGCTTTGGGTGTGCTAAAATAATTATGTTGTTCTTCATTGATATATTGTTTTGTCATAAGGTGACTTGTTGGGTTATACTTTTTCATGTTTAGCTAGCACCCCTTTAGTTGGATTATGTGCTAAATGTTTGTAGCAGCAAATAATATTTGCATATTCCCATTTCATTTGGAGATTTGTCTTCATATGCTAGAAAAACTTTGGTTCTATAGGTGGCATTTCTCAAGGCATGATAAGCTTAACTATAATTCACTTTTTCCACATAGAAGTTTATCAACAATAATAAATGATAAGTGCAACCCTTTTTCAAGAATGAATTAATTGTTGGAAAAAATATTCATTAGTGTTTGTGTGGTGCTAGATTGCAAAACAATATTTGCATGAAATGGAGAAACAAAAGGTTTACATATTAAACACATACCCATTTGTGTCATGGAAATTTGATGTTTTGTTTTGGACAAAGTTTTGGTGAAATTATTAATTGTCATGTCAACAACACTTATGTGTGTAAGTTTGACTTATTATTTGGAGACCTTATCTCTAATAAAATGGTATCATGTGTCCACATGTTTATTACATGAATGGAATTTTGGATTCTCACTCAAGGAATGACACTTTGGCTATTTGAATAGATTATAGTTGGATTTTTTTTTCAAAAGCCATGCTTGTGCAGTAATCTTCTCAACCTATAACTTCAATAGTTGCCTTCACTAAGGCCATATATTCATCATATATATTAAAGCAAACGTGGTGTCTGTCTATCTGTCTGTGTGTTCGTCACAGACACCCGCCCACTAGACCTAATGGCGGCCCGTAGCAACAGCCCGTTGATTTGTGGCCCCAGATGGTTGTGTGAGAGGCGAATCTGCGCAACGCCTGGGATTTGGGCGAGAGGCCAAAAAAAACAGCGCAATATTTCGCACGCACGTACACATGCACGCGCGGTTTCTTCATCCAATGCTCTTTCTTCGCACGCGCACGGGGACCCACCCACAAATCCTCGCGAGCGGGAAGATTTCTGGCCACAATCAGGATCACTGCACACTCACATCTCAAGATCCTTGTGCAAGGCCTCGATAGCACGTCCACATGCTACATTAGTAGGGACTCTGAGTTGGGAGCACTTTTGCAAGCGGTTGCGCTCATTGTGTGGGATGAGGCTATCATGATGCACAGGCATGTTTTTGAGGCTGTCAACAGGTCTTTGCAGGACATCATGGCTGTCATTAACCCAACATTCAAGTTCCTGCCCTTTGGCGCCTTGTTGTGGTGTTTGGCGGCGATTTTTGGCAAATTTTGTCTGTTATGCCCCACGGCACCAGGGGAGATGTTATCGTTGCAGCTTTGAACCGTTCCAGCACATGGCAACATGTGCGTGTATTCAAGTTGCACACCAACATGCGCGTGCAGAGGTTGCTGGCTTAGGGTGGGGCGCATGCACAGGCAGATGCTACACGGCAGCAAACATTTGTTGATTACTTGCAACGTGTGGGGGAGGGCGCAGAGCGCGTGTATCCCTCTATTGGTGAAGACTCCATTCTTATTCTTCATGACATGTGTTGCAATGGCCCTACTATGGCAGATTTGATTGAAGAAGTGTATGGCGCTCTATCATCTATTATTGAGTATGCTGCAAGATCTGCATACATCATTGAACATTCAATTCTTACACCTTTGAATGAAGATGTGGATGCACTCAATAAACTCATCAATGACAAATATGCATTCACAAAGCACAATGGCTCGCCCGCACAACACCGCGTGTATTACAACGCGGATTATGTGGTGCATGGGGAGCAACATGGCATTTAACCCACTGAGTTTTTGAACACACTCAGTTTTTCGGGCATACCACCCCATGAACTGCACTTGTAGGAGGGTTGTCCCATCATATTATTACGCAACATGACCAGCGGCCTGGCTAATGGTACCAGGCTCATTGTCATTCAACTCATGTAGCATGTCATTGAAGCAGAGGTGGCAACAAGTCCTGCAAAAGGCCAACAGTGTTCATTCCACGGCTAAGCATCACACCTTTAGACACAGAACGAATGCCTTTCACTCTGCGCCGTCGCCAGTTCCCTGTCAATTTGGCATGACCATCAATAAGGTGCGAGGGCAGACATTAAAGATGGTCGGCATTTTTTCTGCCCAAGCCTGTATTTACACATGGCCAGTTGTATGTGGCCATGTCGCGCATTGGGTGCCCCGAGGGGGTGAAACTGCTGGTTACAGATGGGTGGGAGGATGCTCATGAAAATGCACTTGCCGATGTGTACACTCGCAATGTTGTTTACACAGAAGTGTTGTAACATGATCGTGTAGACAGTAGAGCTTAACATAACGTTCGGGGTGGCTAGAGTGGCGTAGCCACATGTTACCTACTAGTTTTCAATAAAAGATATAACTATCAATTCTTGTTTCTTGGTTGCTTAAGTACCACACTTTTGGCTATGAAAATTCAATTAATATATGGATGTGAAGTGGCATATATCCTTGTCACCAACCCAATCAACATGTGAACAACCATGTAAGGTTTCAACACCTTCACATTTTTGGTATTCAATGCCACTTTGGACATTATATCTTTAATTGTAATGCATAATTCAGTTCAATGCTTGTTTATGTGTTGCACAAGGACAAGATAAATATTGTGTCAAGTTGATGCCAACAAAAGAACAATAAAGTCTAATGTTCAAAATGGCTTGCATCAAGTTATTAGCCACTTGATAATATAAGTAATTTTGAGTAATACTTTGTTCTTTTTCAATAAAAGGGTTATTTTCTTTGCTCTTGTGATATTTTAATTGCTTTCAACCATCCAAATTGATGTAATAATTTAGCAATAAAATATGTGGTTTGATGCATAATTATTTTTTTTCATAATTCTTTATAATGGCATTGTGAATAGTGTATTGTAATGCCATTAAATATCTCAAATTCATGGAATAAAATAGTTTTAATTTGATGAATGAAAGGCAATTGATTATTAAACACAATGTAATCATCAACATACATTATAAAAAATATGAATCCTCCATCAATTTTACTTTGCGCTATATATTTGCATTTAAATCAAATATTATAAAAGCTTGGATATCAAATAGGACCAAATTCTTGAAGATTGTTTCAATCCATAAGTGAATTTATTGAGTTTATATATTAAATGAAATTTAGAAAAATCATAAGCCTTCGAGTATTTCCATTAAATGTCTTTAATGAAATCTATTCCAAAGTTAACATTTGTGTTTACATCTTGTGGATGCATCCATAATTGTATTATGTTGTTGGGACCAACAAAATTTGAATGAAATTGAATTTCACAAATGAAGATGTTTCAATAAAATCAGTTCCAAGAATTCAAAAGTGAATCCTCATGCTACTAAATGATCCTTATATCAATTTAAATGAAACCATCAATTTAGTATTGATTTTGAACACCCATTTAGAACTTACAAGATGTATGTTGGTAGGAAATGTGGTCAATTGTAATCTTTTGTTCTTTGTTAATGAAGTATGTTCATCTTGTATTGTCTTTTTCCATTGAATAATATCTTTAATTTCAATGATGAGAAATTTTGAAGAACTAGTATATCAGTGATTTTTTAGACTTTATTATATGGTCCTCTTTGGACAATCCCAAAGAAAAATACTTCATTTCCAAGTTTAACTATGTTTTTTTTCCCCTACTCACCAACATGGATATGAAAAGGCAAATTAACATGTATATTTTCATGTCCATGTATTATATTAATTCAAATTAAATTTGACATTGACATAAATAATGATGAGTTATTGGAAACCATAGGAAAACATAAGAAAAAAAGAAAAGTTGATCATCACTATTAATGCATAAAACAAGGATTAAAGGACGCTTGTGTACTATGAATGTAACATTAGCTTTGTGATTGTTTGGGTGCAATGTTCTTTTACAAGTGGTTGCTTGGGCCTTGCATGGGTTTGATCAATCAATTTGGGGGCTTTTCATTCCATTTAGGTCAAGTGTTGCTTGAAGGACTATGTGGTCAACTTCTTGGTCAGGAAAAAAACTTCTCCTACAATGTGATGAGTTTGGCATTTATTTTAGTCTTCTCTTGATGATATGGTAGAGTTTAAGATGTCATATATTAACCTTATTGAGATCGATATTAACATGGACAATGATTGCATCTTTTTCAAGTTTAATGGTCTTTCCCAACTTGTGCATATCGTACTCAAGCTTACATTTTGTATTCTTGAGAGTGCATACTCCAAATTTGGTGGGAAGACTTAAAACCAAATATGTAAAGCATTAGGGTCTTCCTTTACTTTCCCATCAAATAGTTTGATGTTATTTCTCCTTGTCTCATTATTCAATGAGTCGTATTGTCACCCAAAAATACAACTCGCCAATTATTGTGAAGGGTCACGGTTTGCTTGAATGTTACAAAAATGATGAAGTATTTGTCTTCTAATATTTAAAATGCTACAACATTTTGAAACATTTCTATCAACCTTCTCACCTAAATGTACAAATTGCATAATTTTCTATGTGTCAAGATCTTCAAACATTAAAATATATCACATGTGACATTTTTTTGCCCACTTTGGGTTCCAATATATATATATATATGTGGTATTTGGTGAAAAGAAGTTATATATAATAGGTATTTCAAAATTCTACAACCCATTTATAAACCATATGACTACAACTTTAAGAGGATTAATTTCAAACATTAAAAAGAAAGACATTAATGTACATCATACTAAATACATTAAAAGATTATTTCTCCCCATTCCCATAAAGATCAAGGTATTTTTCTATGTGGAAAAAAATGTGAATTGTAGAATTCTAACATCGTAAAGCCTCATCAATATACATAGTTGTGCCAATAAGCTACTCAAAAGATGCATCTCATATATACATAACAAATTACAATATTTGTTCCTTATACAATTGATTCTATTTTAACAATTTTATACATATAAGAGGTATTTCACTATATGAGACAAATATTTTGTGTTTATACAATATTATCAAAATCATTATGTGCATAAAATATTTCAACATTTTTGTGATGTGCTTGTTCCATATTACAAGACTGCAATTTTACATTTTCATTATCACACATTTAACATGTTGCCTTATGTGATATTAAGTTCCAAAGACTACCCAAATAACTACAAGGGATGGTATTTTTGAAACATTTAAGCAAAGCAAGACCTTGCATGTAGTTGATGAAAAACTCTTTTTCATAACACATGTTGTGTGGCTCCAATATCCACATATCGTGTAAGGTCATTAGGTAGCATCTTGTGATGCCAATGCTAAAACATATAACTCAAGTGAAATTTAAGTTTGTCATAATGTCTAATTTTTTCTTATTGAAAGATTTGTTGTTATTCTTACCCTATAATTTTTTTTGGTTTTTCATAGTAAAAACATTTTAATTTCTTCTTGTTCATTTGATGCGATAAAATGAATCTATGTTAGAATGGAGTTAAAATGACCCATGGCCAACTAGGTCTTTTTGTGTATTGTTGGAAAACAATGGATTAATCAATCAATATAATGTGGTAAAATTGGGTTGATTATTTACTAAAGATATTTTTGATTTTTTTTTTTTTTACAAGTCGACAAAAAAACTCTTATGACCAAAAGAAATGTTACACTATATTATTATGTCGAGGTATATTTATAAATTTTCAACAAATATGTCATTTTCATATAATTTCAAGTCCTTTTAGGAATCCATTAAACATTGAAAATAGTAGTTACACTTCCATGGATCATTTTAGTGTGGATTCATTCCATGTTGTTCTTAAATTTTCCTTTCTAATTAGAGATTTGTTTTTAGTATAAAAAGTTAACATGTTATTTGTAATCAAGTTAAGATTCATCTTGAGAGTTTCTTCTTTTATTAAATCAATAATTAAGGATTGTAATGCCACATGGGTTATCTTTTTAAAGAATCAATATTTTTTTAATAACTTATAAGCATGTTTTTCATTTAAAGAACACACTTTCATCATTAGGCACTAGTGCAATGACAATTGATAATTGTTTGAAACACATCTATGTGTATTTATTTCATTTCTTCTCATTTTCAACCTATGTAAATTGTGGTTTAGATATGTCTTCCTCACAACATCATACATGATTCAAACATCTTATTATTCCATGCTTCATGTGATGTTTGGCATGATTGAAGGTGGCAAACAACAATAATATTGTCAAGAGAATTATTAATTAGAGTTAGAGATAAGGTATCTTTTTCTTCACATGCATTTATGTAATTTGTTCCTATGGCAAGAAGTGTTTATGCACCAACAACAATTTGCACTTTTGTGGGATTTGTTTGGTTTCAGTGCATTGCCATTGATTTTGAAACAAAGTTTTCAATTTTGAAAAAAATCAATATAAATTTATGTTTCCAAATATAATGAGTGAACCATGAATTTTTTAAATGTGACTTGTATCAAACTTTTGTACCATTGTTGCAATTTTTTGTTTTCATAGAAGGAATACAAAACCTTCTATGAAAAGGAATTTTGTGTTCATTGTGTTATTCAATTTGAATTCAATTTGCGATTATTCATTTGAATTTTGCCCTCTTGTGCACTACTAATGATGATCAACTTTTTTTCCCTTATGTTTTCATATGGTTTTCAATAATTCACCATTATTTATGTCAATGTCAAATTTAATTTAAATTAATATACATTTCATGAACATGAAAAAAGACATGTTAAATTATTTTTTCATATCCATGTTGGTGTATAGGGAAAAACAGTGAGATAGTTATAAAATGGAGGTAGTTATTAGGAAAGGTGGGATAGTTATTAAAAAAGTTAATAGGAAAAAAAAAGTAGTTATATGAAAGAAATGAAATAGTTAACCTTGAAAATGAGATAATTTATTTCTCAAATTTTCTTTGGAATGGTCCATGGATAACCATACTAAGGATTTCAAAAAAATCCCCCATATACCAATTTCAATTACTTGTCATTGGAATTAAACATGTAGTTACTTAAGTAGTATGAAATGGAAGTAAGAACCACATGATGGAATGGCTTCTTGCCTTACCAAATGACACATTCCATAATACATTCTAAGCATTACAACTTTACATTTTGCAAAACCCTTTCTATGTTGACAAGAGTGTTTCATAAGTATATGAACTTGGCCTTCAAGTTGCTAGGTGACACATGTCATATTGTATGAATGAATTTTGAAAGGGCGCCTTATTTAGCCTAAATTTGAAATTCAATTTTCATTAAAATTTGAATTCAAAATTTTCATTTAATTTCCAATGACAAAATTTATCCAAAACCTAATATTTCTTGCACCTTAGGCTTAAAAATTACAAATCACTCCCATAAAATCTTATTCATTGAAGGTTTTCCATTTATAATAAAAGCATATCCCAATTTTTTTAGAATGTATAATTTTTATTTTATTGAATTTTCAATCACAAAATTGTTCAATGTTCAACAACTCCTATATTATAGGCCTAAACATTTGCAAAACCACATTGTGTGCACCCTCATTCATTAAAAGCTTTCCAACAACACTAAGAACATGGTTTAGGGTTAAGGGATCTCAATGTGACAGAACAAGATAAACAATCTAATTTTTTTAATAGTAGGATTGGTGTGACTTGTGCCATTGGCCCAATTGAATGCATTTTGAAAAGGAAAATGGTACACTTTTTTCCAACTCAAATTTCATTAAAATTTGAAAATTGAATTATAAATTAAATTTGCGATGACAAAAAAACTACTCAAATTCAATTTCTACCACACCTTAAGTCTAAAAAATATGAAACTATCTCCATAAAATCTTACTCATTGAAAACGTTCCAACAATTATCTACACAATGTGCCCTAATTTCTTTCCTTTTAAAAAAAAATAGTTTGATTTCATTGAATTTTCAATGAAGAAATTGTTCAATTTTCATCTCCCTCACATTAGGTCTAAACATTATGAGACCACCTTGGTGCACCCCTACTCATCAAGGGTTTTCCAATAGTACCAAGAACATGGTGATGGGGCATAAGATTTAGGAGGTATCAAAGTGGGAGACAAAACAAAACAAAACAAACTGAAAGAAATTTGAATTGTTAACCATATGCATTAAGTATAGATTTGATTTTTGTAAATATTAAATCAAAATATTTATAAATGTTAATTAAATATGTATCATATTTAATTACCTTGCTAGTTATTCAAGGCCCCTCATAGTAACTAAACCCTAAAGCCTAGAGCCTACACACTCACTGGCAAAAGCAAAATATCTTCAAACTGTGAATGACATACTTCGGAAAACAGAAAGATTGTGAAAATCAAGATCATGTCCTTGAAACTGGTACTAGTTTCAGAACCAAAAAAAAAACCCAAGTGGAAGAAGACATAACAAATATGTCTTGATTGAAATGATTGCTACCGAAAATTCATAAGATCTCTCTGGTTGGTTTGCAACCAGAACGCAAGTGCAAAAAATAAAATAAAATCAAACCTTAGTTTTCCTCACTAATGCTAGGGTATGGGGACTAGGAGCAAGTCAAATGCTATTGTTACTGGTGGCTAATAAAAAAAAGCAGTGAAGAAGACAGAGAAATGGTGTCCAGATCCTATGCCTTCTACAATTGCACTTTGGGTGAACTTGGTTGGAGTGGATTGCAGTTAACACAATCAGCAATTTCACCTCCAATTGTAGCTCCAGAATTTTTTGAGCATAAGATCAATAGTATCACACAGCCAGGACCAGAAAAGAGTAACATAAGATTATAAAAAGCCTTGATGCTGTCTGTAGCTTCAGATTTGCTTCAACCCGAAAGAAAAAAAAACCTGTATAAAAGGTTCTCATGAATGCTTAGACATACCGTATTTGAAAGAGGATATACTGTGTGGCACAAGCTTCATTCTAGCAATGTTCCATGAAGAACAAAGTCTTTGAAATCCGAAGAAGACTGGTTGCTTGCTTATTGATGACAGATACAGGGAACTACTTCTGCCTTATTTTCTCTTCACTGGATCGAAGGTCGAAACTCCTGCCACTGCAATTGTGAGAACAGCAAGAACCACACCACCGGCTACAACGCTCAAGAGCAAATTCTTCAAAGATGGACTAATGCCAGGTTGTGCAGCTTCAGCAAGCTCCGGAACCACAGCAGCCGCCAACAAAGCTAACCCTGTGAGACTGGTAACGTCATGCTCCTTCTGTGAGACACTGCACACAGAAGCAAGTTACAATTGACTTCATCAGAAGTGTGAGTAACGGAAGTTTTACAGCAGCAATAAAGCGTCTCCAATTTTTCTGCCTCACATCACTCCCATTCAACTGCAGCAAAAAAGACAATGTACGTAAAACACCCATCACCGATCGCCCAAATGCCATTGCGGCGGAACGACCCAAAAAGGGAGGGGAAAAAAAACAACAACAAAACAACACCAATACCTCATGGTCACCCTGCTCTTCTTCTTGGTCACAAGCTTGGAGGAGAATCTCTTACTGGGAGAAGCAGCCAGGGTCAATCCCTTGGACACAGACACTGAAGTCTGCGATTGGGTATGAATCGCAACAGGGGTCACACAGACCACAGCTGCTGCGCCCACGGCTGAAGCACACGCCGCCATATCTAACTGCAGAATTGACAAGGGATCGCAGCTGTAAGGAGTCCGCGAAGAGAAGAGATGCAGGCACAGAGAGAAAAATGCGATGATGTAGAAGAGAGGAGCGGGAGAGCATCACACTAGAGAGAAGAGTCTAAAAGTGTGCATAGGTGAGCAGGTGAGTTGGGTGCAGCAAAGCAACGAAGAAGATAAGAGAGAAGCCAATGGGGTGTGCCGAACATTCTTACCGGAGATTATGGCACTTGAGGATAAGATCCGGAAGAAGATCCTCCTCACCCATCACCGAATCCTGCGCTCGTCACTGCACATGACATGCACAGAAACTGGGAATCCAATCCGTCAGCGTACAAGCTCCCCATAGGAACTAAACCCAAAAGCCGAGAGCCTACACACTCACTGGCAAAAGCAAAAATCTTCAAACTGTGATTGCAGAGGATTGAACCCTTGAATGTTCATCAGAGCTTTTCACCACAGATCAAGCTTGCGTCCACTCTTGGAAGCAAAGTAGGGATCCAGAATCAAAAGAACATATGTGTTCTATGATGCAACAACTATGCAACAACACACCTACAGATAGAATCTCCAGTCTGAAAGAAAGGAGCCAACAACAATAGAGATACACAACTGGCAAGCAAAATGAAACCCTCCAGAATCCACAAAATCACTCAAGCACAAAACATGATACCTCAAAACCAAAAAAGCTGTTACAGGATCCTCCTGATCTCTTGTTAGAAGACAATTTTATTTTCCATCGTGCATTCTGAAAAACTGCAAGATTTTTCGCAGCCACCCCAACAAACAATACCTCTTGACAGGATTGAAAGTAAAAGGCAATGATTTTCCATTTCCATAGACTGTCTCAAAATTGTGTTTTATCTGATTGAAGTGAAATTCTCACATTCAGACAGTGAATTGAGTTTTTTTTTTCCTATTGAAATTGACTTTGATTGACAAGAATGCAGTAAAACTACTGTTGGTATCAATAAGGATGGATCTCCAATTGAATGAATGAAGCTGAAGAGGCATGTACTTTGTTGTGAGAACTTTGAAGCTTGCAACAAATTTTCTCACTACTAACCAGCAGGCAGAAGCTCAACGAGGTTTCACTGTAACGACAAGGCAGTTCTCCTGGAACTTGGCTCCAGAGACCTTCCCCCTCATGGTTGTGGGAAGCACTACACTGCGACGCTGGTCACCTGCCTCCACCAGCAGCTCTGATCCTCCTCTCCACTGCACACCACAATGGTCATGGAAAAATTGGTAAAAGTTGGGGGGATGTTGAAAATGTGCTTGACTAGCTCTATGGATTCGCTTTGAACACAGCTGAATCAGAACCCCTGTTCTTGGTGTTCAACTTTGAACCAATGTGCTCTTATGGCCACCACAACATGGATGCAATCTGACCAGTGCTGAAACCACTCACAAACACACACACACACACACACACACACACACACACACCTGTGACAACTTCACATCTGACTTGTTAAAGCCAGGCAAGAAGAGAGTAACAGTTCGAGCTGACTGATCAAAGGTAACAGGTGGAGGGATGGGCTTTGCTTGACTTCTTCCATCCAGTACGTCTTTGGTTTGCTGACTCATCCTTCTTATCACCTCATCCCAGTCTGGAGGAGATTCAAATGAGAGAAATGGGATGCCTGAAATTCTCAGTGGAGAAAATCCTTCTTCTATTGTTGAGGCTAGAGGAGCAGTATCCGTTGCCAGCTTGGGATACAAAGCACCGGCAACATAAACTCCTGCTTGTGCTGCACACCCCCAGTATCGCAAGGCTGTGTCCACTGCTATCTGACTGCATGGATTGGTGACTAAAAAACATGAGAATCTTTGTGGGTCTTGAAATGTCTTCACCACCCTCTGCATTTCCCAAATGTTGGTAGTGATGCACTGACACTCATGCCAACAGGTAGAAAAGAACATATGACAATGTAGAGAAAGGCTTAAAAAAGGGCAAACCTGAGAGAAAAACGTACTTCATCCATGACATTGCTCAGCACTCTACTAGTTACCAATCTGGAGCAGAACACTTACTGAAAGAATGCGATCACCTGCCTCCCAGATTTCATTTGTTGATCGAGGAGTTCCTTTTCCTTCATCAAGAAATGCACCCTCTATCAACTTCAGTACAGATGGGAGGGTTACTCTGCCTGCATCTGTCTTCTCTGCAATGCTTCGAAATCGGCTCAAATACCATCTGTGCATCCATATGATGAAACTAAGTGAATCATTGAATAATTTGGGAGAAGTGTGATTGCACTGTTGCCAAGCATCATCATTGTGTTATTTGATAGGGTAATGGATCTCAGCCTGAAAGTGTTACATGAGTGCATGTCAATGCATAAACATGGCACAGATATGGAGAGACATCTCAATATCTTGTGTTCTCTGCACTTGTTAAAAATTGAAGGGTTTGATCAGGAAAAAGAATGCATCAATGCTTTTGGACATTTTCAGAGAGGATAGACACTGCAAGAGTGTTTTGGAAATCATGCAAAATCACACACCTGGCTCTTTCTGCTGATCCAAACATCCGGAAGATTTCTTCACTGCTGACACCATCATACACCACCACATCATAATCCTTGTCGTCATAAGTCTTGCCCACTCTTTTGAATAGGCCACCAACAAAATCTGCAACACGCTCCAGTGCCCCAAGAGCCAACAAGGAATCCATCCCTGGAAGCACACTCAGCTCTTCACCCACAACCTTTATTCCACCACACAACATCAGCACAGTAAGCAAAACAAGAGAATAATGTAAGAAACTACCACATGCTAACAAACACAAGCAGTCTTCAATGGTCCAATCCCAACAGCAGCATGAGTCTTTTTCAGACAGCAATTCTACTAAAAAACTATCCTCCTCCTTCAAGATCTCTTATAATATGTCAACACACTTTCAATGTTGTTGTTCTGGAACTCAGTTTTGCAGAAAACATTTGTGATGACAGATTGAGCTCAAAGAAAAGAAGAAGGAAGAAACTCATTAAAAATGAGAATGTCAACACACTTTTCAATGCTGTTGTTGTTCTGGAATGCAGTTTTGCAGAAAAAGTTTGTGATGACAGATTGAGCTCAAAGAGAATAAGGAAGAACCTAATCAAAAAAGAGAATGTAAACACACTTTTCAATGCTGTTGTTCTGGTACCCAATTTTGCAGAAAAGATTTGTGATCACAGATTGAGCTCAAAGAGAAGAAGTAAAAACCTCATAAAAAAAGAGAATGTCAACATACTTTCAATGCTGTTGTTGTTCTGATACAGTTAGTTTTGCAGAAAATACAATTCAGGGTGGCAGATTGAGCTCAAAGAGAAGAAGAAGAAGAAGAAGAAGACAACCTCATCAAGAGCTCCTTGACTGAAATTCAGGCGTGCATCTGCTTTCCTGATTTGTACCAATGGCTCAATGAGCATCTACAAACACAATTTCAAACCATGAGCACCAATTCAGTCCCACATTTGAATCAAGAGTATATAGCAATGACTCCCTCTCTCCAAGAGTATCTAGCAATGACTCTCTCTCTCCAAGAGTATCTAGCAATGACTCTCTCTTCAAGAGTACATGGCATTGACTCTGTCTTCAACAGTACATGGCAATGACCCTCTCTTCAAGAGTACATCGCAATGACTCTCTCTGTCAGCCAGATCCATACATATTCTCAGCATACAAGATGCATACAGAAGGTTTGTATACAGTTCTGAGCATGAAAACAGATTGCTGGATTTCTCAAAGGTCTCTAACAAAAGTTTGCTTCAGCAGACAATAATAGAGAGCAGCAGTAGGCATATAATGTGCAAGAAGACAAACCTTTGTGGTTTCCAGCCTGAGAGCTGTAAGAGCTCCTTCCCTGAACGAAGAAGGAGTGCTATTTAGCTTGACACCTAGAAGAACATCAGCAGTAGGATCTTGGGATTGAATCAGGAGGCAGGTGCGAAGGCCATTGCTAGCGTAGTACTGCTGCACACTCCAGCAGCCAGCACAAACCGGTTATGTCTTCTTTCCTTTTCCTCTCTCACTTCTCTCACCTCAAGCTCAGGGCTTACCGGAAACCCCTGCCTGCTGCCACAGTCCTGTGCAAAATTCAGCGCCCCAATCACCTGCTATCCTCCTTGTCTGAATCGCATTCCACGTGAAGAACATCTCGTAACAATTCCACATCCTCATCCCTCTCTTCATCATGCTCACTCTTGAATCCTTACATGAAACTATTGTCCTCGCAACAATTGCAATTAGTGGCAAAAGAGAGACAATCGTTACCAGAGCAGCAGCAGCAAGAATCGCAAAAACGTTCGTTACCTGAGCAGCAAGAATCGCAGAAACTGTCTTCCCGGAGCCACCCTTCCCCACGAATGTAATAAGCTTCGTTCCCTTCTCAGAACTGGCACGCCACTGCAAGGTACGTTTTCGAAGGAGGCACGGCCTGCGTGGTGGTGACCATTGCGAAAATGCGGACTGCGATGATGACGACGGGGAGCTAAGCAACAGGGGCTGTAACAATAAAACAAATGGCGCCATCGCCGACGAAGCTCTCTCCCGATTTTCTTACAAGAACAACTTCTTCTGAAGCGTGTCTTCCGTTCCAGTATGAACGACAACAGACATCGCTACAACAGTACTATCAAATCTGGAAGCTACGCAATTTGTTACGGCTTGAAATTTCTCAGCAAAATCTTTGGTAGTCGTTCTCTTCAAGAGATAAATCTCAAAGATCGTCTACGATTCTCGTCATCTGTACGCCAAGAATGCATGCCATCCTAACCCTATCCTCTTATTACGCAAGGAAAAAGGTGCGGTAGTCTGTAGCTCCCCCAAGTATTGGCAGCACCAATATCATCTCTGAGCACGAAGTTCATGCATCTCGTGAATCTGATGCCACTACTGCATAATTCTCAAGGTTCAAGGATCCACTTGGGCTTCATCAGGGTGTCAATTCTTCTCTTTCTTTGCTCTAGAGATGGAGAGATTGAAATATTTCAAAGGATACTGATAACAATACTAATGACTACTACTGCAATATGTACACTTGCTGATTGTTTTATGGCTTGTTTGTAAAACTACAGCTATGATAATAATGTTGTACATTAGGTAGCAAGTGCTGAAGTATTTATTATTCAGGAGAACATGATGGATTAGATCTGTGCAAATCCTGATATATGACAGTAGGATCAGCATTGCAGCTGTTGGAAAGTTTAATGTCTAGCTGATGTGATTTGCAAGGTGTAGCCAAATTGTATAGCATACTGCTGCAATGTCAATTGTTGTAGTGGTGGGATGCATAATCATCCAGCATCTGGAACTGGGCAATATCCTCTGATGTGCAGACTTGATTTGATTGGGTTCTGAGGTTGAATCTATGTTGGTGGGTGTATGGATACAGCTTTGGAGGAAGGGCAGTACCACATGGTGTGGAGAATTTGGTTATTGCGTCGAGTAGGGGCAGTCACTCTTGAACAAGTGCAGTATGACTGAATTATCCGCACACATAGTGATAGTGATTTCATTTTGCATAATGTAACTCTTACATTGTGGGGTTGGGACCATAAACCCTTCACCCTAAACATTTCATGGGAGTGATGACATGTGTCAGAGGTTCGGCAGAGGTTCTTCACACATTTGTTTGCACTCTATTGTATGAGAAATGCTGATGATTAGTGCTAGGTCCAGGGAGGCAAGACATCTCCTAGTGGGTCAAGTTGTCTTGCATGAGGATTTCAGTTTGTCGATGTACTATATCATTATTTGTGATTCTGCGATTCCAAATGAAGCTGTATTCTGGGTGCAGGTCTCTCTTGAAAATAGACTTGGACCTTTGTTGTTGACAGTAATCAGCAAACAACAAATCTATGTCAGTGCAACTCTGACTAAATTTCTGGTGACAACTAATCCAGATGAAAGCACATAAGATGAGGTTGGAAACAAACACTGCAAATCACTAATCAGCTGTGTCGGTGCTTGAAAACTACCTGTTGAACTTCCAATCGAAGGTTGGGTCTGTGCATGTGTCAATGTATTTCAACCATTAAATTTCAATAATGTGCTTTTTTTTGTGGACAATCTCTATGGTGCAGGTGTTGATCATAATTCGTGAACCATCCAGGGTGGTCATCGCTGGAGCATCTTCCAGTAATGCTAAGGCTCGACTTTGATATCCACATTTTGCAAACTATACTCTATCCATCTGGATACATTGCAGAACACTCCTGCGATACTTGAATGTCAATTGGAACTTGACAGACAACTTGGAAGAGGTACCAGTTTTTTCCATCTCCAAGAAGTGATGCACTAATGTCATGGACAGCAGCTATTTGTGTATTTGGTCGCTGGAATCATTTATTGTCATAGATGATATCATAGATGTTTGCCATCTTGTTGTAATAGCTTTTCTTTTAAGACTAGATTCTATGTCTTGCTCTAAGATGTAATTTCCCTGGCACAAGGTCGATGACATGTAATTTCCTTGCAACAGAGGAATTTTCTTGTAAGGGAATTTGTACCATTTGTGAACTAATGCATCTGGACTGCTCTAATAAGTGTGACCTTGAAATGCTAATAAGAAAATCACATGTGCTCTTACTTGATGTTGAAGATTTGGGATGCTTTGATGTGTGTCATTGTGAGGGATAAAAGTTCCAAAATACAAATTTGAGGTGTGTGTTTGAAGAGTGGTGCGATATTAAGAAATACTAAATGCATTCTTTTCTTTGGACAAATTGCCAGAAATTCAACTTCCCTTTCACTTATGAGTTCCGAGAAATGATATGATGATGAAGGTGCAAGCACCCAAATTGTTGCTACACCCAAAATTGTGGTCTATGATATTCTCTTATCACCACTTGGTGTGAAGGGGAAAATGGAGTGTATTCTATTGGCATAGTTTAATGTCAGCCAGAGCACAATTTTTTTGTATTAACTAGGTCCATAAATGTCTAGATGGTTCTCAACTTTGATGACAACATAGTACCATATGCATGAGGTTTTTTCAATGTGTTGTAGGATGTGTTTCAACATTTAGTTCTAATTCATGCTTCCACTATGAACCATATCATAAACTTGACATTTGACAATTTGGTAATGAAAATTGTGTGAAATTTATTTTTCATTACAAAACATGGATGAAAATCTTTCATCCAACTTGTACATGCTTCATATTTGTTTCAAATATTTGTGTGCAAAAACTATAAAATTATGAAAAACAAATTTCACATGATTTTCATTATCAAATTAAGAAATGCAAAGTTTATGATGCATAACTTGAACTCAATTAGCCCATCACCCAAATTCTAAAATTGTCATCTATATGTAAAGTGTTTTAACTATTAAAACCTAAGGTATAATTATAGTTGAGAAAGAGGTGTTGAGATCATTACAAAATTTAACATTAACAAAACATGCAGTCAATGATTTGGGATACACAAGTATGTTGAATTGTCTCAGCAAGGTTCTTGTACTTTTCAAGGTGCGCCCATGCACTTTGTGGGATGAACCCCACCCCCCATGCTAGAATCCCAATGATGCCCAACAAGATTTCGAAAGCTAAACGTACCAACAAAGGTTGTTTAACATGTTCCATTTGTTGTGCTTGGGCTTGGAGTTCATCCCATTCTAACTTTGTTTTCTTTTTCACTCTATTGGGAACCTTTTTTTCATTCCACTTTTGCCTTGCATATGGGTTGCTCAAAATTCGAGCGTTCATAGCATGGTGATTTTGTTGCCTTGGTCCCCCAACATGAATAAAAAGACGGCCAAATTTGCCTATCTCCATGCGAAGCCCGTATTTGTTGTCCAAATGATGACAAAATAACCATTTAACTGCATAAATGTCAGTGCATCTTGCACTTCCACCTTGACCCTTTGTGCACCTAATCTACATATTCCATTCCATGATTTGGTGGTACTTCTACTTGATCACTTTCATGTGAAGCCACTGGAACCCTTACAAGAACAACATTCAAAATCAAACCAAAAAATAATCCTTAAGAATGATGAAAGTATTGCAAACAAATTAACAATAAAAACTTACAAAATATGAAGGTATTACAAATAGATTAGCAAGAAAACCCTACACAATATGAAGGTAATGCAAATAAACTAATAAGAGAACTCTAAAAATATGAAGGTATTACAAACTAACAAATAAACATTAAATACAAGGAGGGCATTGCAAATAGGCTAGCAATTAAAACCTTCAAACAATGAAGATATTGCTTGGAAAAAATTGGGCAAAAAAATACCCCATCCCCATTCTCAAATAGAGAATGAAGATGGGGTTTAAGGTTTGGATTGGGATTTTTTATTCGTAATGTTTTGCATTACATTCTTTTAAACCCTATCATGTGAAACGTAACATCCATCATAACAAATTTACTTTCAAGAATAGGAATGGGATTAAGGTTTACCTTAAAAAATAGGAATATAAATGATAATTATTTGATTCATTTCAATTTCCTCTTCATTTGCTACAACATTCATTTGTTGATTATTGACAGTCACCTTTCCTTGGCATTTAAGTTTCTTCCGAAGACGTGCCATCCTACAACAAAAGCATTCAAATCCTTAAACAACAATTAATCCGAAAAAGAAAAACAAAAGTTTGAATCTCCCCAACAATAGTGATTGCCACCACTACCCAAGAACTTCAAGCTCCTTTAAATAAACAATTGCAAACAATATGAAAAGGGATAGTAACTTATTTTTTAAAACTTGCTTCAATTTTTTTATACAAAAACAACAACTTGAAATAATAGGAATTGCAAATTTAAATGTTCCAAATATCAATAATAATAATTATTGTTCATTATATTTAATGGCTTAAAAGCCCTATACATTAGAAGTTTTATTTTTGATTAAAATTAATTAATATAGTCTAATTATAAAAGTAAATTATTGTAACTATATTTTCATTATAATTGAATTGAATTAATATAAAAATCATAAAGTTATATCATTAAATTTATTTTTATTATAATTATTTGGTTATATTGACTAATTATTTACATGAATTCATTATGAATTAATTTTTATAATTGAAAACGTATTAATAATTACATTAATTCTTGGGCATGACACGTGGTGCCTTTGTGTACAGTAACTAAAAAAAAACAATGAAGAAGACGACGAGCCCAAATCTTGGTTCATCATTGTCTTTTGCACTTGAGGAAAAAAATCAAGAGACAATAATGAACCATTATGGACCACCACCCCTTTTCAAAATAAAATAGAAGAATTTCTCCTATCTGAAAGAATTATGCTACCACCCATTTTGGAGTGCTGGGCTTTGTGAGTTTAAAATTTTGATGGGTGGCAACTGCACTTTCTCATCTCATCAATCTTTCTTATTGATGGATGACAAATGTTATTCTAAAATTGAACTTTGGTTTTTGCTTTTGAAGTGTGAAGCATTTTGGAAATGAAATTTAGAAACCTTAAACCCTAAAGCTGGTGAAATGCTTACATCAGGTTCCTGATCATTATTGTGCAAACCTTTCTAAGTAGCCAGAATGTAATGTGAACTCTCAATTGATCAAAACTCATTATGGGCTCTTTTTAGAATAACACATCCAACACGAAATTATTTTCTTGGTTATTTTCTTGTTGGCAATGGGAAAACTATTGAAGTAAACACTAACCATGTGAATGACATTACACGTTTTGTTGTTAATGGGGAGTTTAATCAAACTGAATTGAATGGGTTTCCTTTTGACTAGAGTGCTTCAACCAATGGGAGCTTGTACAATATTAATGGTAGTGGTAATGACATAATAAGCTTGAACTTTGGCACCATGGCAAATCCAGGCTCATCAGATGCCACCCCTTTGCAAGACTTTAGTAGCAAGAATGGTGACCAAGGAGGGTTAAATGATTATAGCCCAATCTTTGAGAGTACTTGCAACTATGAGTGAGATGTGGGTTTTGTGCAATAGTTCTAGATATAAATGCGGGGGTGTGGTGTGATAGGAAGGGGGTGGTGACATCCCCACGTACAGGAAGGTATAATAATGATGCATTAGGTGGTGATGCATCCAATGAGCTCACACTTGAGAAAAACCCTAGGAGATGACAATAAATTGGGAGCCTCCCAGCTTGTCGTCATTTTTTACATTTGAGAAAAAAACTAAGAAACGACGAGGAGCTGGGAGGCTCATCGTCGTCTTCTACATTTGAGAAAAAAACCAAGAAATGACGATGAACCTCTCGGCTCTTTATCATCTACTACACCTGAGACAAAAAAAACAAAGAGATGACGATGAGCTAAGGAGGTTCGCCATCATTTGCTACACTTGAAAAAAAAACAAAGAAATGACGATGAGCCAAGGAGGTTCGCCGTCTTTTGTTACACTCGAGGAAAAAAATAAAATGACGACGAGCCTCCTAGCTTGTTGACATCTTTTACACTTGAGGAAAAAAAACAAAGAGATGACGACGAGCTAGGGAGGCTTGCTGTCATCTACTACGCTTGAGAAAAAAAACAAAAAAATGACAATGAGCTAGGGAGGCTTGCCATCATCTGCTACACCAAAGGAAAAAAAGAGAGATGATGACGAGCCTCTTGGCTTGTTGCCATCTTTTACACTTGAAGAAAAAAACAAAGAAGTGACGACGAATTAGGGAGGCTTGCTGTCATCTGCTACATTTAAAATAAAAAAAAAACAAATGAGGATGAACCTCCTAGCTTGTTGTCATCTTCTACACCTAAGAAAAAAAAGAAATAGATGACGATGAGCCAAGAGGCTCGTCGTCATCTTCTACATTTGAGGAAAAAACCAAGAAACTTGTTCTCTCCCTACATTTTTCAACTATTCACTTTGTGTGCACAAAGTTTGTCTGAGAGATGAGGATGAGCCGAGAGGCTTGTCATGGTTTCTTGCAACCTAAGAAAAACCAACATTAAGGTTTTTTTTCTTGGGTTGCACAGGATGATGACAAGCTGGAAGGCTTGTCGTCCTCTTATGGGTTTTTGTTTTGTTTTTTTTTTTTTTTTGAATTGCAAAAGATGACAATGAGTGGAGAGGCTTGTCATTGTCTTTTGCAATGCAAGAAAAAAAGAAAGAAGACAAGGACAAGGTGCGTTCATTGTTGTCTTCTGTCTTGGTTTCATAAGAAAAACAAAAGATGACAATGAAAATTGCATTCGTCGTCATTTTATGTCGTAATTTCGTAAGGACAACATAAGATGAAAACAAGTGCAACACTCGTAATTGTCTTCTTTGCAAGGGAACAAGAGTGAAAAAGAAGGAAAATAAAATAAAATGTTGATGTACACTTACTTGCCATAGATGCACTAGTTATTTTTTGGAGGAGCATTTTTTGCAACACCACTTCAACAATGTCTATTGAAGCACTGCTTCAACATCGCTTCTACAACATCGTTTTTTGCAGCATTATTTCAACATTGTTTTCTGCAACAACACTTCAACATCACTCTGTAGCACCATCTTATATAACATCGCTACTATTCTTGAGTGGTGGTGAAGTTTAGGGTTTCTGGTGGGGTGGAGGTAGGTAGTTGGGGTTTGAAATGCTTGAGCAGTCGAATAGACTTTTTTATGGGTAGCCTTGAAGTAACTGAGGGAAATAAATAAATAAAATGACCCAACCTCAATGCCTGCAGCAGATCCAATGATTGAGATGAACTTGAGTTCATCCCAAACAGAACTGGTGCAGTCACGGAGGCTGGGTCACTCTAGCTTAGCATCTCCACCAGTGCTCAGTATGTGACTCCAGACAGTAAAATTTATTGTGAAAAAGTCAAAATGTGCCGGTTTAGCTTAGGAGATTGGTATTCCTGCACCAAATTTGTGCAGCTTGCTGTGGCGGGTAAAAGGCAGAACACAGTTGTGCACCTCCAAAACAGAGTGTAATAAATTGGACCTGACGTGCGGCTCAATATTTCTCATTGGTCGATCATAACGATTGGTCCAGGTGGTTTGCTATTACTAGTTACCACGTATCTGCAGTTCCAGTTACAGTTTTATTGGTGGGGTTGCCCAAAAAAAAACAGCTAGACTTAGACGTTTAATTTTATTATCCAGAGTGACATACTGAGCACCGGTGGAGATGCTCTAACACCCACCAATGCACCATCCATTGGAAACCCCTTATGTCTCAGTTGTGGCTGAACAACAACTGAGTTACTAACCAAGGTTCCACCTCGAGAACCTATCCTGTAAATCCCTCTTATTATTACCCCCCTCACACTAACTATGTAAACTACGTATGTAACTCGATAATAAGTATCATAGGTAAGTAGGTAAAGAATGTGAGTGGTTACTATGTGTGATAGGGTAAGTGTAAGGGACTTGGTGGCTACTAGGTAGGTAGATAGATGTATGTGGATGGTTTATTTATTTACTAGTGGGTGCCCCGTGCCTAAGGCACAGGTGTGTGTGTGTCAGGGAGGAGAAGCAAATTTTCTTTTGATTTTCCCACCTTCCTTCCTTTCCCTCTTCCTTTATGTTTTTCCTCTCCACCTTCCTAGTTAATGCTTTTCTCTCCAAGCAGCAGCACAAATCCCGA
>Ga0116231_10005996_pt1 | contig 23560 bp, 23 predicted proteins | sample S1TSphgellanicum_2_FD_89695 | JGI IMG/M metagenome (GOLD analysis project Ga0116231, IMG submission 89695) | Host-associated microbial communities from peat moss isolated from Minnesota, USA - S1T2_Fd - Sphagnum magellanicum MG | ecosystem: Host-associated > Plants > Peat moss > Unclassified...
ATATTTCTCTTCCTTTTGTTATATAAATTTTTTGTAATAGGAGTATATGTTGGATTTGTTTTTGTTGGTGGTTTTTTGTTTTTTGTTTTGTTTTTGGGGGTGGGGGGGGGGGGGGGGGGGGGGGCTATTGGTCAACTAATCGTCTTCATGACATTGTCCTTTTTATAATTTTGTAATAGCCAGTTATTCACCTAAGTAGTGGACAAATAACATGTGAAATTCTTAGCCATATGCTCATGAAAATTATGCTTATACCTAGATGTTTTTCTTCTTCTAGCATACAAGGTAAAGGTATACACTATTGACTTAGTGGCAACATAGATACCCATGTTTGTATGGACAAACTTGAATGCAAGTTCTTTTGATGCAAAACTACTAGTTGTTAAGCTGATTATTTATGTTTAATTGGTTTACAACTCTTGTGTTTATTGAGTTTTAATTAACATGGCTTGAAGGATGTAGGCCATGGTGCATGAACTACTAGATATTAAAGACAATTGTGTGGATTTGATTTGATTGCCAAAAGTGACCATAAATATACAAGTTTGTCAACTATTTGGTTTGGTATTGAGGGGCTTAAAAGGCTGGTGAAAGGTTAAGGTTAATATTGAATAGTGGACAATTAATTGTTCTAATTAACATGGCATGATAATTTTGGGGTTTTGTTTTGTGTCCTAATCCATTGACATGACATTTTGCTAGAATCAATTTATATTGATGTAGACCACTAATAATAATTGTATTCAATGGCAATGGGTTGTTTACATACTTGAAAAATACCATAGTAGAAATAGTTTAATTCTCATTCCAATGCGTTTGAACATGTCCAATCATGTAGTTGCTCCACATGACCTTTCAAATCAAGTCCTTACAATTCAAGTTGCAAATGTGTATGGAATGGCCATTGGCACCTCCTTTTATAAATAAGTTAAATACCATTTTAACCCTTGCATCAAGGAATATGATTAATAGATGTTACCACAAAGAATGGATAAGGGTTTTGGTTGGAATGGGGTGAAAATCGGTATGGCGTAATGACATTGTTGCTCCAAAGTAAACAATATGGATAACAACATGTAATGATGATGGGCATAGAAATGAGATTGCCAACTTAAAACTTTAAAATCTACCATGGATTTTTAAAAATATGTTTATAACTCAATTGGCAAGAAAGAATATGCATCAAAGGCCTATAATTTAACACTACCCACTACTAGAAATTCAAAGTTTAAAAAACTATGCACATTGATTAAAAGGTTGTTTTTTATTGAATAACATGTATGTTTTGATTGGAGGCCAAAGTAATAAATGAAATGGGTATGTTTTGACCAATTGATTTGATTATGATGACTAATTTGATTATATGTCAAATAGCCACCTAGTTAGATTCAACCCTCGAAAAACAATTTTAATCAAAATGATTATGCTTGAAATAAGGCCAATTACAAAAAAGACAAATAAACAAACGTAGTCAAAATAATTATTTCCTTAATAAAAAAACCAACCCACCTACCTATCAACCTACACTTTCTCATATACCCAACTTGCGTCGTCATTTACTTACATTTCAAATCACCTTCTTATAACCCATTTAGCCATAAGGTTTACTTGTTAAGTTTAATTAATCATTTTAGCCATTATATTTTATATTAAATTTGGCCATTAAATTAATTAATTATATTTAGCCATTAAATATACTTTTAAGGTTTTAGCCACTTAGTTTATATTAACTAGCAAATCCTTAAATCATTATATAAGTTTAACCATTAGAGTTAATCATGAATTAAATAAAATTTGGTCCTAAATTTAGCCATTGAATTTAGTCATAAAATAAGTATAGTCAATATTTAACCATTGAATTTAATCATTAATTCGATTTAGCCATTAAGTTTTACCATTAAAGTTAATCATTAAATATATTTTTTCACTAAGTTTAATTGTTAAAATTAATCATTAAAAATGTTTAGCCATTGAATTGAATCATTAAGTAAGTTTAGCCATTAAATGTGGCCATTGAATTTTTTTATTAAATAAGTTTAGCCATTGGACTTAATTGTTAAATAGATTTAACCATTAAATTTAGCCATTGGATTTAGTCATTAAATAAGTTTAGCCATTAGATATAATCATTAAATATGTTTAACCATTAAGTTTAGCCATTGAATTTAATCATTAAATAGGTTTAACCATTAAGTTTAGCCATTGGATTTAGTTGTTAAATAAATTTAGTTATTAAGTTTAACCATTCGATATAATCATTAAATATGTTTAGCCATTGGATTTAGTCATTAAATATGTTTACCATTAAGTTTAGCTATTGGATTTAATCAATAAATAGGTTTAGCCATTAAATTTAGCCATTGGATTTAGTCATTAAATATGTTTAACCACTGCATTTAATCATTAAATAGGTTTAACCATTAGATTTAGTCATTAAATAAGTTTAGTCATTATGTTTAATTTTAAAATAACTTTAGCCATTGAATTTAGTCATTAAATAAATTAAAAATAATTTTAGCCATTGTATTTGGTTGTTTAATAAGTTTAGCCATTTAATTTAACCATTTGATTTAATCATTAAATAAGTGTAGCCATTAGGTTAGGTTTTAATTTAGTCATTGAATAGGTTTAACCATTAAATTTAGCCATTGAATTTAATCATTAAAATTTTTTAGCCATTGAATTTAATCATTAAAATTTTTTAGCCATTAGGTTTAAACACTGAATTTTGCCATTAAATTTAGCCAACTACTTTCTTGCAATTTTCTAACATGTGAAACAAACAATTGAACAAAATTTGACATTTTTTGATGGTGTTGTCCATTGGTAAGGACTTGGTTTGATATGGTGAAGGTGAGAGGTTTAAGGTTTTAAAACCTAGGCTATAAAAACTTCAACATGTTAGAGTCTTCAACCCAACTTGCAACATCCACCACTGCCGCAAACTTGTTTGAAAAACAATAGATTTCCCGCACTGCTTTGCTTCCCATGCAAGTGGTTGGGGTTAATGCGGCCATGCAACAATTTTGAGTCTAAAAGAACACTTGTCCTTATATTTTGTTGTGCAAATAAAGTTTTCCTTTCAAGTGGTCACATGTATTTTAACGTTGTTGATTTTTCTAGGTTGTGTGCTTAACAGCAAGGGATGTTTTGATATCTATTTACAACCCTAGTTGGGTCATAAACCCTTAAATGAAAAAAAAAATTCCCATCTAAATCAGGGTGAACAAAAATGGGGGAGTGGATATGTGTTTATGCCCACTTTCCATCTTCTTTGACATGGTCTTAGAAGCATTTGCACAAGGTTGAATGGGTGTCCATATATTATGCGATTTTGTTGTAAAACAAGTATTTAACAATTCTATGTATGTAATGTTTAGTCTTGGCCACTAGATCACATATGAGCATTCTCCTATAGTGTTGTCCCGATCCCAAAGCAAGTCTGACACATCTGACACCGAGGAGGACTTTGATCCACCATGGATGAATTGGAGACAAGTTGTCATTGTGCAAGGGGGGATACAATTACATCGTCTATAGTAAAAGAGCAATCCAAGCCACGGTTGAATAATTCATTTGAAAAATTTCATTTTGAACAATTAATATATATTTTTGAAGATTCAATATTTTCCTTCACAATTTTTTTTGTCAAATTTCAACATTTCTGAAAATAATAGGAATTAGTTTCAAAGCTGCCACGGTGGTAGGGTAAATGTGGAATTTGATTAGGTTTGAAATTATTTTGAAAAGCATCAAAAGCAAACTTAAGTTTGATCATTTTAAACAACTTGATTCAAAACCACACCAAAACTTCACTTCACACAATTTTAGAAAAAATTCCCCAACCAAAACTAGACATTATTCTTTTCAAAAAATTTAAAATAGTAAAGATTGAAGCCAAAGATTCTCATTAAAACCAAGGAACAAGTTGAAGGTTCTATTTAAAACTAATGAATCAACAAAAATTGCTTCACAATTCCACACCTCAAGAATTGATTTTCAAAAAAAAGCTACAAACATTTTTAAAATTTATAATAATTAATAAAAACATGAAAAAGGGAACCATTTCAAAGCATGAAAAAGTCATTTTTAGAAAGTATTAACTATTTTAGGAAAAACATGAAAGAAGAGTCTCCATCACAACCTTGTTTTTGTGTGTGCAATTTTGCCAAAATTTGTAACATATATATATATATAATGATTCTTCAACATATTCAACATTCTAACATATACATATAAAATGATTCTTCAAAGTGTCAATTACTTAGAGCTGCTCCACCCAATGTTTAGATATTCGACGATATTTCTCAAATCCAAGATTGCTTATTATTGTTTTCCAAGCCACCCATAACATGTGAAACCACAAAAGATGAAAAATTACTAATAGCAAACCACCTAGACTGGTCAATCTATTTGCCCAATCCAGAGCAAATGTTGGATTATGTAGTGACTTTTGCAATCTCAAAATCCTATGCAAAAATGTTGGCCCAAAACCAATTCATGAAGCCAAATCAATAAGTTTTTATTGTTCTATCGATGAAATCCATAGTTTTAGGGTTATATGGGAGTCAACATGGGGGGGAGGGTTTGTGTTCCTATCAAATTCTAAATCTAGATGTATCTTAATAAGGCTAATTTGATGTCAATTCTTTAGGCCACGTCAATCCCTCTAAATCCATTTTTAAACCAATTCCAAATGGATTTTGATCAGACCAAATTGATACCAACTTAAATTTTAATTGTTGAATTTTGGACTAATTTTGACTAAATTTTTTTCAATTTCAATTCAAGATTAAAAGGAATACAAAAGCAACTCCAAGTGGGTTGTTGATAATTATGTTTGATGCGATCAAACCTTATGTGGATGATGGTTTAATGATCTATGTGTGTGAGGGCTTGGGGACGTTCAAAATATCATGGTGGAAGTGGCCAATCCCCAAGGTTGGATTTGGAAAGTGTTTGATTTGTGTTGCATATCATGCTCATTCTTGGTGGCCACTCGTGAAGTTGCTAGCTAATGAAGGGCCTTTACATGGAGGTCAAGACCCAACATGAGCTTCTAACTTATATTGGAAAGCTTGCCACCCATTGCATTGTTAATGTGGTGTTGGGTATGTTTTGAGGGGTTGGTGACTTGAACTTTTTGCATTTTTAATTCTCTATTGGCTTTCTGTTCATTTCTACCCATTATGTGCATTGTCTCCAACTTTGTCCATTGTGTTTAAATTGATCTATTTTGTCCATTTCTATTCATTTTGTCAAATTTGTCCATTTTATCCATTATGTTCATTTCTATTCGTTTTGTTAAATTTTGTAGGTATGTTTATATTTTATTTATTATTTATTTTTATCCATTTTTACTATTACAAGTTAATTGTCAAATTTATTTATTTTGTTTAATGTAGGTTTAAAAAAATTGTGAGTTTTGTGAGTCTTTTGTTTTGCGAAATTTTTAGTTTTTGTTTTGTGTCTTGGTTGTTTATTATGTGTGTGTTGGTTGGGTTTATTGTTTGTCCATGGTCCATTGTGCTCAAAGGCCCTTTCTGAAAAATTATTTTGCAAAGTTGAAGGTGCATCTAACTATAATGTTGAAAAAAAAAAAAAGGCCATTTTCAAGTAGTTGATCATAGGATGCTAAGACTTTGAGTTATAGATTAGAGTTTATATATATATATATATATATATATATATATATATGGTTATAACATATTATGCATACATGTAATATATATTTTAATATATATTTGTTATTCTTTTATAAGTTTTGTGATAATGTATGATGCGTAGAAAAGCTAGATGATGGAATCCATATCAATTTGAATCAAATGAAACTTTTTAAATTATAACTCTAAATCTTAATCATACTCAAAACATCCAACTTCAACAACCCTATATCCAATAACCGCCATGAGTTGAAAAAAATGAATTGAATTGTACCCGTAGGTTCTAAAATATTATTTTTAAAAACTCAAAACATTACCCAAAGGGTAATAAAAAATTTAAAAAATATAATACCCAGAACGATATGTTCTTTTAAAAATAAATACCCACATAATGCAGGTTGTTACTAGTGGTGGGTGGTTCTTAGAAGGAGGGACAAATACCCATCAATTATCAGCCCGTGTATATGTTGAGCTAAACCGGCGGTTCTTTAAAATTTCAAAGAACTGCCCTAAACCCTAAACCTGGGGGCAGAAAGCCCAAAACCCTCGTTCTCTCCTGCCTTTTTTTTTCTCCTGTCTTGGAGTCGCTGGCTCGACTCGGCGCTGCTCTGCTGTTGTTGCTGCTGCACAGTTGCGGAAGATCGACATCGGCATTTCGACGCTTGCTTGCTCTGCACCAACGGTGCTCGGCTTTTTTTCTAGCACCCAAATCTTCTGTCGTGTTAGCAATGGCTTCCGAGGGAGTTTTGTTAGGGATGGGGAACCCTTTGCTCGACATTTCTGCTGTGGTGGGCCACGAGTTTCTGGACAAGTACTAGATTTTCCTCTGCAGCTACTACTCCACTACTTCCTTCATTCCTTCCTTCCTTCCTTGCTTTGTTCCCCCTTTCTGTTTCTCGAGTTTCTGGAATCAATGAAGCTGGTGATGATGATGATGATGACGCTTAAGTTGATGGTGCATTTGTCTACTGTTGTCCACATTACTCTCTAGTCTCTGCGAGTGTGCATTGCAACATTGCAGTGATAGAATTCTTCATCTGTTTTTTTTTTCCAGATCTATAAAGTCCAGATCTATAATGCTGATGAGGGGGAAGTGGGAGATATTGTTTGTTGATTACTTTCTTGTAAAGACCAAAATAAAGTAGAGAATGAGAGAATGGGTCGCATTTTCTTTCCTGTTCCAGCATGTGATTCCCAATCAGAACCTTTGAGCTGCTGCATGGAGTTTGGAAGTCGAGGAGGCATGTCATCCGCAGTGTGGTTCAAAAGTGAGATGTTGGGTGTGCCACAAACACAGAAGAAATGATCACCTGAGCCACTAATAAGTGCCAATTTGTAGCTGCCACCCAGCACTCAAGAGGATCTGAATAATATGGGATGTGAAAAGAAGAATTCTGTATCTGGCTTGCTTGCAAGGATCTGGGTAACATGGAAGCTGAAAAGAAGAATTCAGATCTGTCAAAGCTTTTCATGAAACTTCTAATGAATTGTGTTGCTGCTTTTTGCTTGTTAGGTATGGAGTGACACTCAATAATGCAATTCTTGCCGAGGAAAAGCATTTGCCCATGTATGCACACATTACAATTCCACCTCTCACTGCTGCATAAGGAACCCATGTTTCCTGGTTAGCTTTTGTAGTCATCAGTGTGAGTTATGGACTTGTTGGGGGGTCTCAGGATGGATCGGGAGGCATTTCTTTCCTCTGTATTTTTTTCCATTCATATTAGTCTGAAGCATGTCAGTCAAATGGTGTAAAGCTATCAGCTGACAGAGTAGGCTGAATCCATGGGTTAGCTAGCAGCTCCATGAACAGCTGCTGCAAGTGTTTTTGTGGAAGGGATGGGATTTGGACCTTTGGAATTGTACATTTGCATCACCACAAGGTTGTTCTGAGAGATGACCCAACAGTTCTTGAGGGCATATGCTATTGCATATGAAATCAAACCTATTATTGATGGTTGTATGTTCCATTGCATACATGTGAAAGAAGCAGTAGCAAATCTTGAGGTTGAAGGTGGTTTTGTGTATTATTGCATTTCATTCCCACAGGTACAAGGAGTTGGCAGCAAAGCCTGATGTGGAGTACATTGCAGGAGGTAAGGAAAGCTGCGTGGTGTCAGTTCATATTCTTGCAATCTTCGCAAGGCCTATATACTAGTATGTGCTGGGTTTTTGTTTCTGTCAGTTATTCATTTTTGGTTTGACAGCAGCTCAGAGAGTTTTCAACAAAAGTGAGTTGTGAAACTGGAGTCTCAGAAACCCAAATTTCATTTTTAAATTGTGGTTGTTGTTGTGTACCAGGTGCAACTCAGAATACTATCAGGGTGGCCCAGGTAAACTGGGCTTTAGTCTTTAGAGTTTGTATCTTGACGTAAATATCATTTGCATTGGGTCAAAGAGAAACTCAATAGCTTCTTTGTGCAATCACACAAATGTAGTGCTTTCTATGGAATCAAGTGGTGGAACTGATCTTTGAGTCACTTTGACTTATGCCAATTTGATTCCTTCAAGATGGGCTACTGGTGGACAGAGGTCTGTTATGCTCAGTGCAACTTTCAGCTGACAGACTAGGTGTTTTTCAATTGTCTTTCAAAAGATTAGCTAGAACAGTCAGAACCGCTGGTGTAGTTTTGAATCTGTCAGTGTAAAAGAGGTTCAGGGACAGGTCTTTTTTCTTGTGTAGACTATACATTCTTTCTGTTTCTTGTGCTGTCTGCAGTGGATGCTTCAAACACCAAAAGCAACCAGTTATATTGGTTGTATTGGAGATGATGAATTTGGAAAGCAGATGGAGAAACTTGCCTCTGAAGGTGGAGTAAATGTAAGTTGCTGCATCTTACAAGCTTCCTTTTCTATGCCCATCTTCTGTGACAATTTCATATTTTGTCACAGAAATGTTCAAGAGGAAAGGATGAGTCCAGGGAAAAAGTTCAGAGCTGCTATTGAACAAGTCAGAGTTTTTTTTTTGTTTGGGGTCCATGTTTGAACGGTCTTTAGAGCTGATCCATTTTCTTTCTGGTGTGCTGTTTGTGATGCTGAAGGTGCAATATGACATTGACCAAACTACTGCTACTGGTACCTGTGCTGTTCTTGTGGTAGATGGCGAGAGGTAACTTAAACCCCTAGCAGAAGCTTGTTCTCATAATGCTGAAATTGTGGACCTTATAACTACCCACTGATATACACTGTCAGAACAATATAATTTCTCCTCTGGCTGTGCTCTCTTTCTTGTTCCAATTTCCAAGGGATTTAAGTGCTATGAGGTGGATCTCTCCCCTCAGAGTTCACAGCACTCAGGAGCTTGTTTCCTGTTGGATTTAATGGTAACAAAACTGTTTTCTCAGTTCTCCAAATCAAGTGACTTGGTGGAAAGTAGAGCTGCCCACCAATTATGGTTTTCTATATCTCTGGTTCTAACAGATGCAGAAACGTTTTCCCATGAGTGTATCTCCCAGGTCCTTGGTGGCAAACTTGTCAGCTGCCAACAACTACAAGATTGAGCACTTGAAGAAGCCAGAGAACTGGGCTGTTGGTACGGAAAAGTTCTCAGTACTTATTGACATATTCTACTTCTGGACATTGATGCTGAGTTTGGTCTGTGCATGTCTAAGTACTGGGTTAATGGATCCTTTGTTGTGCAGTTGAGAAGGCAAAATTCTTCTACAGTTCTGGTTTCTTCTTGACAGTCTCACCAGATTCTATGCTGCTGGTAGCCAAGCATGCTGCAGAGACAGGAAAAGTGTGTTCTAAACCATTACCCAAAGTGTTGAAGTCTGGGTTTTTATGTCCATTAAGCATAATCTCTTTAACCCCCATCATGCAAGAGAGATGACATCTGGCCTTTTGTTGTTTATTATGATGATGAGGGGTTCAAAGTTTCATATCGGGTGGGGATTGTGGATGGGTGGTGATGATAGTACTACATGGTAAACTTGGCTGCTCCATTCATCTGCCAATTTTTTAAGGACAAGCTTTTGGAGGTTGTCCCGTAAGTTCTCCCTCTTATTCCAATCTTATGCTGATGTTATCCTGCAGCAGGTCCTTCTTTCTGTTCTCGAGATGTTATCTCAAAGTTTTAGTACTGAAAATTGAATACATGTTTCCTTCATGGAAGGAAGGTGCTTTTCTTGCATGTGTGGTTGGATTAGTTAGCACACTCTCACTTTTCATTCATCTTACCTTAGCTTGCTTATTTGTGCTGATCCAAACACAGTATCTTGCCTGAACACTGTGAAGGGCAGTGAGATCCTCTGATACTTTTTTCTTTTAACCATAGATGGATTATATTGTTGTTACAGCTATGTGGACTTCCTCTTTGGGAATGAGACGGAGGCTAAGACAATCTCTTCAGTTCTTGGCTGGGAGGTAAGCTTCACCCTATTTACATTCTTGCTGCAAGATGGAATAGGTTCTGTCTGAACTCTGTGTCCTTAAAATGTCTCTGCAACATCTAGCTTGTTGATTGGGTGTTTTATAATTCAAGAAACTGGTTTCCATGTTGCAGACAGAGGATACAGAAGTGATTGCCTTGAAATTGGCAGCATTGCCCAAAGCATGTGGCACACATAAGCGTGTTGTGGTCATCACACAGGGTACAGATCCCTCAATTGTCGCTGAAGATGGTGAGGTATGATAATGAAACTTGCCAGCAACAAACAGACAAACTCGAGTTGCTATTATAGTCAGGTTTCTGGAAGCAATGGTTTGGCAAGAAACTCCTCTGCTCCAGTTATCAAATACTTTAGGAAGAAAATATGAGCTTTGTAGCAACATTTACAGGTCACCTTTTGCCAGTCTTCTTTTAAGCAGAAACTGCTTTTTGTGGGAGTGGTGTCCTAAGGAGTTTCAACTAGAACTGATTGGTGGGTTTCTTCACTTCTCAGGTCACTAAGTTTCCAGTCATCTTGCTGCCAAAAGAGAAGTTGGTGGACACTAATGCAGCTGGTAAGGAACTGAACAATGATCTGAAGTAACAGTGTGCCACAGCAGTAGAATTCATGTTTTGGCTGGATGTGTTCTTATCAATCTGTTTGGAAGCTGTAGTGTAATGGGTCAGTGTATTTGCTCAAAATTCTCTAATGCTGCAAAGGGCTGATAGATCATTGTGGCTTTGGCAGGGGATTCATTTGTGGGAGGATTTTTGTCACAATTGGTGCTGGGAAAAAGCATTCATGATTGTGTTAGTGCAGGAAACTATGCTGCTAATGTTGTCATTCAGTGCCCTGGCTGCACATTCCCAGTGAAGCCTAATTTCCATGCAGATTAGTGTGCTCTGCCCTCAAATCTTGTGTTTTTTTTCAAAGGTGAGAAGCTGTGACCTCTGAAAAAAAAACAAATCCTTTCATAAAGTTGGAGTGAAACAAAACTGAAATATACATTAGCAGCTTCTGTTAGCCAAACAAAACTAGCAGTGCTATTCAACAGGCAAAGATCTTGTTTAGATCATTCCAACAGGGGCTCTTGGATATTTATTTCATGGGTCACTTGAGGTTGTGATAATGGTGTACTATTTAGATGATGATAAAACCCTACTATTTAGAAAACAATCCCTGATCAGAAACTGGGTCATGGGTTGTAGAGATTAATACACATTCAATCAACAATTTTCTTTCACTTTCTAAGTTCCCAGTGGTGTGAGGTTCCTTTTGTCAAAAACCATGGTCCATAGAAATACTTGTCATGGACCAAGATACACCCATTCCAAAACCAGAAAGTTACATTCCAGAAGTAATTGCGGAAGTAAATACAAAAGTTTACTGCCACTTCTCTGGAGGGAAATAGACTTAGTTTTGACCTCCTATCTTCAAAGATGTGATGAGCAGAACTCTGTGAAAAATTGGAACTTTCCAATGCCTACTTGTTCATAAAGTAGACTTTGGTTGTTTCTGAAGCTCAAAGCTCATCTCTAGTTGCTTCTTTGGAAGAAGCTACTGCTGATAATTCAGGTGATGCATCATCACTCCTATCGCTCCTGTGCTTGTTCACAAAATCAGCAAGGTCTGCTTTGCTACGATCACCTTTGTAAGGGATGTTCTTGCCATTGGCTGTATGCAAATACAGAGTGGGAAATCCCTTCACCTCAAATATCTTTCTCGGTACATCATTGGTTGTTGCATCCTGTTTGGTACCATAGAGAAACCAACCAACCCATACAGGTATTAATTACCAAAAATTGATGACATTTTTTTCCTCTTCGAAAATAACAAGAAGAAATTCACAATTATTTCTTTTTGCTTTATATTTCTGACGACATCCTGCAAATTGCTTTTAGGAGGGTTATGCTTGAAGTTTGCTCACAAATTTGGCAATGACAACTTTGTCATCATCTTGGAAATCAATGGCAAGCTCCTCCAAAGTGGGTGCTAGCTTTTTGCAGTGACCACACCAGGGAGCATAGAACTCCAGTAACACTGCAATAAAGAACCCAAGAATTCACATCCATCAACTCCTAGCTACCCGATGTCAATTCTACAGCATTAACCGCTAAACCACATACCTAGCTAGCACAATGATTCTGGTCATACACTTTAGATACAAATGAGCTTGAACTCAGAAGCAAACTTGGGAGACTGCTGCTTTCCAGATCATATCTGACAGTCAGCTTTTTGGCATACACAAGATGAGCAAGGTAGTGGGGAACTAGAAAGTTTCATAGTTGTGGGAAAAAATAACAAAAAAACCCCCTGCACATACCATTCTTGCCAGATTCCAACACCATGTCATTAAGGGACTTCCTCACGACAACCTTCACAGGCTCATCATTTGTTTCAGGAATTTCATCAGACTTTTCATGTGGCTCCAACTTTCCATCCTGCTCACCACAACCAAAAACGAAGTTACTGCACCTGTTTGGAGTTAAACTAGGGGATAGGACCAAGAGCTAGGATGTTCATAGCTTTCAAGAGCCACCCTTCTTGGCTATGATTCTGCATCCATCATCACAGCATGGGGTCTGTATCATATGGTAAGCACAGTATATCATCTATGCTGAGAATGAGCAGCAAAGAAAAGAGATTGGCTTCAGTGGTTCAAGACAAAATGAGAAGAAAAAGCTTTATATACCAAGCAATCTTGCAGCCAGTGGTCAAGCTCTGACACTTTAATGTCCAGTGCTAGATACTGCTCACCATTACTTTCACCTTGAACCACAATTGCCGGCACCTTGTCTTCCTTTATGCCAAAAAACTGCTTTCCAATACACCCCAACACATGAATGGCCCCAATCACCGAATTAGTTCAGGCTGGAAGGCAGTGCCAAAAACAAAAATAAAATGAAGTACTAACACTGTCAGGATTAAAACTTGCCTTCAATGCATTTTCATTTTCAGCTGCATCTGCAATAAGAAACTTGAGGACTTTTGGGTGTGGTGCTTTTGCCAGATTGTGATATGCAGTTTGGTACTCATCTGCTCCCTCACCCTTCAAGTCCAGGAAAAGAAAGACCTGTGTCCATCCATCCATCACCACCATATCACTTTTGATTGTTAGTTGAATCAACAATGCACTGCAAAAACGTCAGGAGTCATGGAACAATATGAGGTTCAGCCCAGCTTACCTTGGTGCCCACACCATTGAAAAATTTCACCAAAGCAGCATGGTTTGCAGGGTCTTTGTTCATTTCTACAACAAGAGGCACACCCTTTGCATCCAAGAAACTCTTCAAGCCATCTGGGGACAAATCCTGCAACTCAAATTTCCACCAGCATACTAGGGTTAGGTTCAATGCAATATGGATCAAGAGTTGGGGGGACAAAATTTCATGCATTGGAAGAGGCAATAAAAACTCACACTGGCATCATTGAAGCCCTCGTCAAAATTCTTGTACAGGCGGACTGCAGGGGCAGAAAGATCAACTCCTGTTTTGGGCACATATGAGGTATCAAAGGTATGGGTAAAGTTGTACTCAGAACGAAGCTCATCTGCTACACTAAGAAACTCTTGGTACTCTGTGTTTTCAAGGTCATTGAACACACCCACCTGCACAAGACCCCAATTGACAAGTGCACCACCATTCACATAATCAAAAAATAAAAAATATAGGGTTGATTATCACAGCAATCATGCGCACTCATTGGAGAGTGAATCCGCAACCACTTGCAACCTGCCACAAGTGCTAGCTAGCACTAGGCGATGATGAGCTTGACACAAATCAGATATTGAAAACAAGCACAAGATTTTGTATGTGAAATGTTCATACCACAGTAAGTGGGTTTTCCTTGACAATAATCTCAGCTTCCTCCAGAGAGGAAAGTAAGTGTGAGGGTGGACCAGCCATCTGCTTCAGGTATGCTACAATTCCTTGTGCATCACGTGGTCCATTGTAATGCCTGACACTTTCACCACCATCTCGGAAGACCTTAAGTGTTGGAAAACCCTGTACACCATGCAAAGATGCCAACTCCTTGTTTTGCTCATCATTTGCATCCACCTTTGCCAATATGATCTTGGGATGATCATGGCTCTTGAGCTCTGTTGCTGCCTTGGCATACTGCCAAAAAGACACACCCAAAAAAAAAAAAACCACCTGTTCAATCCCGCCGTGGTTGAGAAGAAGGACGAATTGCAGTAAAAAAAAAAGCATCTGGGTGGTTGCTATCTGCATCACTGGATGATTCTTACCATCTCAGATCCATCAGGAAACAAGACCACCGCATGAAAAACAAAATTAAAAAAACCTCACTATGAAAGGAAGTTGGAGCATTCCCATATTATAAGAAAACAAAAGCGAAAGAAAAATGAACATGCAAAGAGTTTGAAGTAGACAGACAGACAGTTGATGATGATCATCATCTGTTTACCAACCTCTGGAGCTAACCGCTTGCAGTGCCCACACCTGGAAACAAAACAAACCCAAAAAAAATAAAAACACGCATTGTCACAATAGCAACTGACACTTTTGCAAAATAGCAAAATTGCGCAACATCATCCGGGTGTGCAAACTTCTTCTTCTTCTTCTTCTTCTTCTTCTAAATAGAATCAATTCGCAAAAACCCAAACCCAAAAAACAGTTGGAGGACACACCAGGGGGCATAAAACTCCACCAATACAAAAGCGTTCTCTTCGATGGTTTGAGTGAAGTTTGATGCATCTAGCACCAGGACATCCACGTCCGACGGTACATCCACAACAGGAGGAGCTTCAGCTTCCGATGATACTCCCATATGCACATGACCCATTAACAAAGCGACAACCAAAACCGCAGCAAACATCATTTTCTCCATTGAACAAAAATGCCAAACCCAGTCTCCTTAAACCCTAAACCCCCAACCCCACCAATGCTTTCTTTTCCCAACTTTCTTTCCTCCAGGAGCTGGTGGTGGATCGTCGATGTTCGATCCCAGCTCTGCACGCAAAATGGGAATCGTTTCTCAGCTGCGGCAGCAGCATCAGCGGAGGACGAAGGCCGAGAAGAGGAAGGAAAACAGCGTCGTCGTCGTCGTCGGGGAGGGTGCAAACCCTAGCGTGGCGCTCACCTCAGGCACCTGGCCTATACGTGCAACAGGATTGCTCTTGCTTATTCAGTTTTTCTAGGCATTTCTAAGCTGGGTGGTTTCAGTTCCAAATGGCTCTTTCTCAGTGGCTGGAAAACATCACTGGGTTGAAGTTTTGAAAAACCTCGTCTATTTTTTTAATTTAAAAATAATTAATTTATAATTTATGATAAACCAATAAATACTTATTTATTTAAATTTAAATTATTTTTATTTTTTATATTTTCTAAATTTAAATAAAATTATTATTATTATTATTTTACAGACAAAAGGTTTTCTTGTATTGTTAAGTTATTAGTTTACTGTACCTATGACTTTCAATCCTTGCTTCTTTTTTCCCCCAATATTTATTTATTCATTTATTTATAAAAAAACGAAGGTTTGGCAATTTCAATTTTTTTTTCTTTTTTTTTAAAAAGAATATGAACTGTTCAGGAATACGTACACAAAGTAAGTAATTACACCTTTGTGTTGTGTAACTATAGTTGTAATAGAAATCCAATAGTTGGGATTTTTAAAAAGAGCAAATTTTCACTACTTGAGAGTTTAATTCTTAATGATTTTGAAAAATATCATTAAGAATTTTCCTTTTTATTTTGAGCTAGATTTTTTTGTGAATTTTTTTTGTGTTGAACATCAATTATACATACAATATTAATGTCTACATAAGGACTTGGAATCAATCGGCTTGAGGCTAAATGTGTAATATATATATGTGTGTGTGTGTGTTTTTTTTTGGGGTTGATCATCAATGAATTGTCGAGAATTGAATGCTTGGGTTGTTTTCTTTGTAATTGGTTTATTTGTTTTTGGTTAATTACTCATTTTATTTGTGTAATATGCTTTAATGGTCAAAAAACATGCATGTTAAGAGACATGCAAGAGCATGCATGTCTTTTTAGAACATGCAAGGGAATGTCGTGTGTGCATCGAAGATTTTCATTGGAATTGTGTGTTGTAATTTGAATATTTTGAAAATCCATAAGGATTAACTTTTGACTATGTTTTGGAGTTGGGATTTGCACCTTGTATGAGGTAAATTGTATTTAATTTTAAACTAATTTGAGGAATAAGTGTTTAACAAGTCAATTTATGATATTATAGCAAATAATATCATAAAATTGAGTGAAGTGAAAAGACTTTGTGTCATGTGTAAATATTGTTCTTATGTTGTAACTAGATTCATGAGGATTGTCTTCGAATTTACACATAGTCGTTGGTTCGAGCTTTTATTCATGTTACTTTAAATATTTTATAATTTTTCATTATGCATATGGTTATTTTACTTTTACATATTTCATCTAGTTTTGTCAGCACTATAATATTTTATTTGACATGGCAAGGTCGTTGAGATAGTCTCATTCCAATTCCTTGAGTAGCATTCGACACAAAGTTGTAACACCATGATTACCATAGTACCTTTTTAGGTTCAACACAAATTATATTACTTTCATTTTTGTTGAATTTTTGAAAAAAAAAATATATCAAATGTCAAAAATCTCAAAAATTCAATCAAGGTGACCAATTCAACCCATGACTAATTCAACAAAGTAATGAAGCCTTTCATCAATCTAGCCAAAAGCATAGTAGGAAACTGATGAAAACATTAACGATATTATTGAATTTAATCATTATATGCTGAAATTTATAAAATTAGAAATTCAAACATTGAATCAAAATCTTCAAATTATATTAATTATTAGGCACATTAATGCCAAACCTGAAAAGGTACTACAATATAATGTTGCAAATCTTCTTGTACAAACGTAAAAATGCATAGATTTTCTTTTTACATTTGATTTCATGTTGACATTTTATGTTCTTCTTGTTAGTTCTATTATTTCCATGTAATTCCGTGTGAATTAGCCTTCTTTCTAATTACATGGCCAAATCACTTTTTCTCCACACGTAGAAGACATGTCTCCATATCAACATGAATGTCTACTCTTGAAAAATAAAAAACTTTTTTTTTTTTTTTGGCTATAATGTTTTTGAAAACTTAAGGCATTCATAGTTGAATGAACTCCTTTCCATACATATGGTGGATTATTATTGTGATTTATGATGAAATTGACAATTTAACATTTTGTGAATGCCACTCATCAAGTTATGTCACTCATTATCATGTTATGTTCAATATGTTATTGTGGAATATTCTTTGCAATTTCATGGATATATTCATCGTACATATGTAGAGTTTTCATTATTATGTGACACATATCTTGTTTATGTAACTAAGGAGGCATAGAAAATCTTCATTTGTGAATCCAAATGTTCATAGGTTGGGTTGGGAGCTTTTTCAATTAACTTTTTTTCTCATTTTTTACATTCACACATCACTAGGTGGGAGCTTTCATGTTGGTAATTAAAGAATGGCTAAGACATTCTTGTCAATTGCAAATCTTATATCATTTTTTTAGGTTATGGTGTTGGTAATTGCATCTACAAATTCCATTACATTTAAAATTGTTACAACAGTTTTAATTGTTGCTTTGATTGTGGTCATCATTATTGCCAAGAATGTAATGTTTTAAGTTTTTTATTTTGATTTCCAAAACGTTGACCTCATTTCCCATTTAATGTAACAAAAGGTCATTCAAAATTGCTTATGTTTGAACATGTCAAAAATTGGTGATAGGAATTTCACAAGTTCCTTACTCACATCATAAATGATTTTTAAACCATTTTTTTTTCAACTTTAAATAACATACCTACTTTCCAAGCTAAGTGCATAATTTTTACCAAATTTTATATTATTTTCCTTTCCTTGTAGGATGATGTGCATTTTTTGAAAATAATTAATTTCTGTGTTTTGGTGAGTTCAAAGTTTTCATTTCTTGTCTTCAATTCCATTTCTTACCTTTGTTGTTGGCCTTGGCTTATAAGGCATGGATATTGTGTTGAGAATCATTATAAAATATAGTAGCTTTAATGCATTTTGCCCCCCATAAACTAGGTGAGATGATTCATCCTGATTTGGTTATAAAAAAATTCACATCATTTTTGTTTGTTTTTGCTACCTCTTCAAATGTGCATTGAACCCAATTGACTTTGTCACTAATCCATGACCCACAAAATTAAATATGAAAATGCTTCTCCAAAAATGGTTATGGCACCCATCATATGCAAAAATTCAAGTAGTTTTTTCAAAATGTGACAATATGATTGAAATCAATCAAATACACATGTCATGAGAAGTCCTTTTTTTTTGTTTGAAATTTTGCACAAATGTGAAAAATAAATATGAAAAAAAATACTTTATCAATTTTTTGAAAAAAAAAGTCATTAAATTTGCAAAAAATTAAAAAACATGTTATGACATTTCCCTATTGAGTTTGGTTTGGTAACAAATTTTTAAATGTTAAATAGGTTCTTAGAACATGTCATCATTTCATGTGTAATCATTTTGGGTTCCACATAATTAATGTGATGTTAAAAAATGAAAAAAAAATCGTGATGTACATTCAAAATTTTCTTTTACAACAACATGATGTACATTAAAATATTTTTGTTTTTATTTTTTCATTAACTATGCCCAATCTTATATATTAAAGCAACAGTGGTGTTTGTTTATCTGTCTGTCTATCCGGGCAGTGCCTGAAAAATTCTTGGAGCTTCTCCAGATGTAACTTCCCCAAATGTAACTGATTCCAGAAAAAAAAGAAATCAGGGGCAGTCTAATTTTTTGAGGCGCTTCCCCAGATGTAACTTCCCTAGATGTAACTGATTCCAGAGAAAAAAGAAATTAAGGGCAGTCTGATTTTTTGAGGCAAAAGATTTGGTAGACCAGAAAAAAAATATTTAGGCCTTGGACAGCCCAGAATTATTATTATTATTATTATTTTGTATTGACCAAGACTACCTTTTTTTTCTTTTAGCTACTGTCCGTTCTGATTAAGGGGACGGATGAAATGTTCGTTCGGCTTGATGACGAAACGGATTTAGGGGAAGACCAGAAAAAAAATATTTAAGCCTTGGACAGCCCAAATTTATTTATTTTTTTTTGTATTGACCAAGACTACCTTTTTTTTCTTTTAGCTACTGTCCGTCCTAATTAAGGGGATGGATGAAATGTCCGTTCGGCTTGATGACGGGACGGATTTTGGGGAAGCTTTTTTTCTTTTAGCTACTGTTCGTCCCGATTAAGGGGATGGATGAAATGTCCGTCCGACTGGATGATCACAAAATAATAATAAAAATAAAAAACACATAAAAATAAATAAATAAAAAAGTTAAAAGTTAAAACGCGAACCAAGTTTAAAGAAACCAGGGGACTTCACAGTGGCCAAAGGTCATAAGCACCCACTAGTTTATTATAAATATCAATTTGTTGATATTAAACTAATGGCAGGGACATTGTGTATAACACACCTTGTTTACCATTGTAACATGGAATGGTGACAAGGAATTTTGACAAGTGTGAAAATATAAAAAGAACAAATTAATTAACTTATGGAAAATGATCGTCAACAACAAGAATGGTTGAAACCCTATCACTTTAAAAGTTTGTTAAAGGTGGCAAAATGTAGATTTATGGGATTGTGCTTAGAATAGAAACTATATGTGGTATTTTGTGAATGTGTCAAATGTTAATAAAGGTGGAAACAATGGAGAAGATGTTGTTAAATTGATTTTTATTTTGCATTCTTAATTGGTAATGCATGGGAGTGATGGTGAGAAGGATGTGTGTGAGACAAACTTGAAAAAAATATTGACTTATTAGTGGTGTTAACATGGCAAAAATCTAGAAAGCTAAAATTTTAAATTTGTTATTGTTTTTCCTCATTGGACATGTTGAAAGTAAAAAGGAGTTGAATTTTTATGTGAAATAACCATTTGTGATAAGACAAATGATTGTCTAACAAAAGTGCTAAGCATTGTTAAATTGAGATTTTGGGTTATTTGATGATTTTCACTAGACAAAGGACTTAGAATTTTATTCATAATGTTTAATCGATAAGAAAGATAAATTTAAGGATTGTTATGGAAGTGATAAAAACTCGTAAGAGATTCTGAACATGGTGAGGAATTGTAACAATGCATTAAACATGAGTCAATTTTGCAAAGGATTATCAAAAGGACTCATATAATAAAACACAATTGATGGGAAGTAAATTAAGAGGTTGAATACCTATTAACCACATTTTAAAAAAAATCATACCTTAAAATATGTGGAATCCTAAAACTTTAAAAATTCAAAAAACTTTTCAAAATTGATCTAAAATTTTAAAATTTCAAAAGTCCTTTGCCACACATAAGTGGGGTAAAATGTACATGATGTGTTGAGAAAAGTTATAGTTTGTTATATAAGAAAACATAAAAATGTAAAATAAAAAATGGTTATGATTGGTAATTATTATCATTTTTAAAGATGAAACAATAAATTTACAAATAATCACAACATTGTCAAATCTTCATATTCATTAAAAAATGATGAAGAAAAAAACATGTCATGTATTTGGACAACTATAAGCACTTATTATAAAAAGTTGTAAGAAGAATTGTTCTAAAATTCATTCATTAAAAAAAAAAATTTGAAAAAAAAGACATGCAATCCTTTTAAAAAGTAATCACATTTGTTCATTATATTTGTTCATTTGCACCCTTCCTTGCAATTTATATAAACATTTATATATGTCCATATTCTAAAACTAAGTAGGAGTCTCCTACAATAATAATGTAATTAACAAACAACTTACATATAATAGATTCATCATTAATATAACATTAAAATGCGATATAAACAACATATAATAATGATATTCAGCCACTGTTGTTTTGACATAAATGTTATATATATATATATATATATTTCATATTTTAAAAATTGAGTAAACATATCCTATAATTACATCCAACTTATAAGCAACATACACAAATTGTCACATGATTGATTTATGAAGAAAATCTAACACGAACAACACATCATACCATATGATGATTGAATTATAAACTACATTTATATAAAACTATTTAGTTTCAAAATAAGGTGAATTTGAAATACATTAATGTTGAATTCCCCACATGTAGATGTAAAAGTTTGTCAATTTGCCTTCATTGTTTTAACATAAATGTCTATTGAACTTGGATGCCTTAAGACTTATGACATCAAAATTCATGTAATTAATAATTCATTTTAAATGTATAAAAATTAACAATCTAACCTTCATGTTCCTATGCAAAAGAACAATGGATGATGATTTAAATGCATAAAACAACATGAGTGTTGAACAAATAATTTTTATCATTACAACCCCAAATTAAAAGCTTTCGTAATCTCATACAATCATTATAAGATTTTGGTTATTTCAATCAACAAATAAACAAAAAATGTTGAAACAAATAAGTAAATAAATAAAATCATGTTTTGATTCCATGTTGTTTAAATGAGAATGAAAATTTTGTAATTTAACTTGAATGTTTCATTTTCTAAAATTAAAAAATATATATTGGATGAAAATTGTCCATTGTTTTTATATGTGTTTCAAACATGTTTTAAATGCACAACATTCATATAGAAAAATTACAAACCTATGAAAACAGGATTTCACACAATTTTGATTATATATTTTGTTGAATGCAAAGTTTGTGATGTTACACCATAGTTGCTTGCTACTTCCATACAAGTTGCAAATAAAATCAAATAATGTTGATTAAAATAATATAATAGGTGGGTATTACAATTGTAAGAAGGTACCACTATGACTATTTTGCAATAACAATGAAATTTATTGAATTTCAATCATGGCATTTTATTTATAACTCCATTGTATTAATTTAAATAACTTGTAATAAGATATACATTAGTTGCAAAGGACATTTAATAATTCAATTTTTGTGAACACAATTTTTTCACAGGGAAATGGATTTCCAATTTTAGTTCAAATGTTTTGATTAGTTTCCATTGTTGATGATTCATATCAATATTTACAAATCATGAAAGGTTTTGAAGAAGTTATAATTTGTTCTTGCATGTTTAATGGTATTTTAGTTTTATTTTTGGATTTTTATGATTTGAATATTTTAAAAAATCCTAAAAGTTGTGAAACCATTCCATTACGCCATCTTATTCATGGGTGTTCTTTCCTTCCTTGGGCGACACATACGATTCATTTAAGTTTGAATGGAATATTTTGATATGATCATTATGACACAAAACAAATCAATAGTTGGAATTTACCAAAATGTAACCAAACACATTTTGAAAAAAAATAATATAAGTGCTTTTAAACCCAAATGGTAAAGTTGACAAAAACAAATTTTCCTTTGTTTGTTGATTTACGAGAATGTAATTTTGGGCTTGTTCATCTTTTAGATTTGTAACTAATGGTGATCAAAATTCAAGTTCAAATATTGTAAAAATATATGGATTTGTCCCTTATACATCATTCATATTTGCTACCTAAAATGCATTTGGCTAAAATGTATGCTATTTTATTTTTCAACACATAAATAGGTGTTATAATTTAATGAAAGAATATTAATTTGAATTCCCAAAAAAAAGGTGAAATTCATGGCCTTTTGTACAAATATTAATTTTATTTTATACCATAATACTATTTTAACTATTAGGTTGTTTAAATTGATAATATGAATGTGACATGTTTTGATATTAATAAAAATTTATAATATTTATTTATCTTTTAATCATCAATGCATAACATTTTCGATGGTTTGGCATTTGCCAATGATTAGGGTATTAAAAGGTTAAATTTTAACAAATATTAATTTGATCTTGAACAATTCCCAAAGATGGCCTCCTTTTACCTTTTCATGAAATATCTTAACTTCTTATCAGCTGATGGATGGATGAATTGACCTTAAACCCTGATGGATGGATGGATGAATCGACATTAAACCCTAATACAATTAATTTCTATGGATTTTGTTTTTAACATCATTCAAATATTTCCTTGAAAACTTAAAACCATTTTGTTAAAAATAAAATGTTTGTTTACTTGTTTTTCTAGGGGGGTTACATAAGATCTTGGTTTTAATTTGGACAATAAAAAAGAAACAAATTAAATTCCAATGATAATGATTCATTGGAGTTGGTTTAAATAAGACAATTTTAAATTCCATAATTTGTAAAGTTGTCATTTGAATAATTCCAAACTAAAACATGTTTAACCCAATCCAAAGTAAAAAATGAAGAAATGTCTTTTTAAATTTGTGTCATTTTGAATTAATATTTTTTTCAACATCATATTCAGAAGCACTATTACAAAATGTGGGTGTATTTCACTAGTTTCAATTCATTAGAGTAGTGAATTCAAAACATTCTCACTAGGTCCTGTTCATTACAACTAGTGAATTCACTCAAAATCCAATGAAATCACTTGACATACATCATGTTCATTGCAACTAGTGAATTCACTCAAAATCCAATGAAATCACTTGACATAC
>Ga0116231_10005997_pt1 | contig 23559 bp, 17 predicted proteins | sample S1TSphgellanicum_2_FD_89695 | JGI IMG/M metagenome (GOLD analysis project Ga0116231, IMG submission 89695) | Host-associated microbial communities from peat moss isolated from Minnesota, USA - S1T2_Fd - Sphagnum magellanicum MG | ecosystem: Host-associated > Plants > Peat moss > Unclassified...
TGCTTCTTTAATCAGCATATTTCCTTTATTAGGCATAGATGCTTGCATATACAGGGACATGCTAAAATGAAATAAAAGCTCTTTCCTTCAGAAGCTTGTTGCAGCTTGAATGAGGATACTATTAACTTTTTTGATTAGCAATGTCTCTTGAGTGCTACCCAACATCACGTCTGAGTCTTCCCATTGCTTCTGGAAAGGCAACAGAAACTCAGGACACAGATTGTGTATAATGGTTTGCCCAAGTTTTTGGGCAGATTATTATATGCTTATCTACACCCCACTGTTGGGAGCTGATGAACTCAGTGGGTAGTCATGGCAGCTCGTCACTGCTGTTCATGATGAAGGTGATGGTCTGTCACTTTGTGAGCAACTCTCATGAGGTTATGACTGCACTCACTGTTGTGTGACCTTTAATTGTTGTTTTGGAGATTTCTCTGCAACTTAATCAAGCTTTAATCAGCATATTTGCTGTTTAAACTATCTGGGTAGAATTAACATACTAGAAGGTGCATGTGTTATGGTATTGGAGAATTCCTTGATTCTATGTTGGGGTTGGAATTGTCACTTGCAAAAAGAGGAACTGGAAGTATTACCAAGTCTTTTAGGGATGAACAGCCACCATATGTTCCCAAGGTTTTTTTTGGTTTCTCAGTGTTTGCAGGTGCCATTAGAAGAGGATTTGAAGACAAAATTGCAAGATCCCAAATGGTCAGTGCTTAAGAGCTCTAGATAGTGAGTGGGCTATAGCTAGTTTGTGCACTTCTTACAAGTCTCATTAACCAGGCTTGATCTTCTATGAGACTCATGAAAGATTGTGGTTGTTACAATGGCTGTCATCATATTACCATGTCCCATATGCTAATCTCAAACCAAGTTCTAGGAACTCAAAATTCTTATGTAACTTGTGTGCAGGTAAATCAGCTGTTGCTAATAGGATAAGTGAGCTCACAGCGAGAAATGCAGCACAAGCTGTGAGTGAATCAGATGTTCCTCAAGGCAGTGAAGACAGTGGATCTGTTGAGGAGGGAGTGACAACCCCTTCTCGGCAGCTCAGTGTAGCAGAGAGAGAACAGCGCCGTTTATTAGGTCTGAAAGCAAGGAAGGATTTTATGTGCATGGAACGAGTTGATGGCAGACTCTTGAATGTGGTTGAAGGGCTTGAGCTTCATATGGGGGTATTTAGTGCAGCAGAGCAGACACGATTGGTAAACATGGTCTATGATTTTCAAACCAAGGGCCGTCAGCAACAACTCCGAGGTAAGCCAAATCTTAACATCAAGCAAACTGGACTGGATGGTTGACCTCATAGATACAGTTGAGGTTGAGTGTTGCAAGACAGTGGAGTACAAGTCCTTGTTTTTTTGTCATGTATGAAAGACCTTGGGGTCACAAAACAAGACTGAATTAAGCAGGTTTTATTGGAAATGGTAAACCTATGTACCAAGCTGACATTCCAAGCTGAATCCTGGCCTCTAACAAGGGGTTAATGATGCAGAGCGAACATATAGTGAACCCAGGAAGTGGATGCGAGGCAAGGGCCGAATCACAATACAGTTTGGGTGTTGCTACAACTATGCAACAGTGAGTTACTTTTATCCTTCCTACAGCACCTTAGAGGCTTGTGTCCATTGCATGCTTCAGGCACATTGCCACTATCAGACACTTGCTGAATTTGACACCTTAAGTCTTGGATTTGATGATCACCTATGCCGGATGATCATTCTTCTTGGGATTGACAGAGAACTACTTGTTTTAGTTATATCAAAGCAGTTCCTACATAATTGTCTCAACAAGGTGAAGAACTTTGGATCCATGATCAACAGGATAAGTATGGAAATCCACCAGGGATTTTGCATGAGGAAGCTGTTGATCCACTTCCACAGCTTCTGCGGAATACTATCAAACGGTTAGTGAGGTGGCATGTTTTACCAACAACATGTGTGCCGGATAGTTGTATCATCAACATTTATGATGAGGGTGATTGCATACCACCTCACATCGACCACCATGATTTTGTGCGTCCATTTTGTACACTCTCTCTTCTCAGTGAATGCTGCATTCTCTTTGGGGGAAATCTCAAAATCATTGGCCCTGGGTTGTTTGATGGACCCGTCTCCATTCCTCTTCCTGTTGGGTGAGTTTTCCAAGCAACAGCTTTGTTGAATTTGCTTTTGTATGGACCCCAATACTTTGATGCGTGCTGATCTTGTGGACTGAATTTTTTGTGGTCCCTATATGTACCATTAAGTGTTATGGCTTTGGACATGTCGATGGATGGTGGATTTGTAGGTCAGTGCTAGTGTTGAAAGGAAATGGTGCAGACGTAGCAAAACATGCTGTTCCTGCAGTACCAACTAGGAGGTAAGCAATAGACTGGAAAAATTACTTCAATTGTCCTTTTCATGCCATTTGAAAAGGATTTTTGAATGCTTCGGAAATAAGAATGAATCCCAGTACATTGGTATCTCAGGTTGTTCTGAATTCAAATAAAGAGTTCTCTTTGTGAGACTGAAGTTGAGGTAGGACCTGAAAATTGTGGTGGTATTTTATTGTTGATTGTGTGCAGAATATCGATTACATTTCGAAAGATGGATCCATTAAAGGTACCACTAGGGTTTGTGGAAGACAAAGAATTGCAAGGTGTGTGTCCAGCTGTTCTCCCTTCACCCCAACCAGGGAAAGAGAACTGCTGACATCTGGCAGCAGTCACTTGAGCTTTGGGTGCTGAAAGTCCAAACGACAATTCCTAGCATTACCACAGCCTCACACAAAAAGCAGAGTTGACTGATGAATCACAAAAATCTCTCATCAACAGAGATTGTCAAAGTCGCGTGACTGCCAAAGTGTCAGGTGTGACACTTTTTGAGCAGGCTGATTTCCCATTGTTAGATTTGCCACCATCAGTGAGAAAGGGCCATACAAGTGGGTTGTTCAAGCAGGCAGACCTAACTTCCTACTTTCTCATCACAATGGGCACAGTATGAGAAGTCTGGCAAGGAATTTACAGCAACCGTTTCCCATTCTCTTATGTTCCTTGATCAATTAGGTCAGATCACCTCTTGCCACAATCTTGAGCTTTACCTGTTTCAGGAAGTGACTTTTGTATACAGTTTGTCACCTTTGTTGACTTGCCTGGACATGCAAAGTTCTCACCATGCTCTTGTGTACTTTCACTTAAGGAAATCAGTCCATGACTGCTGTAAAACCCTGACATAGACTGTTTTTCCTTATCACAGGAAACTTGTGACACAGTTTTGACTAGAGTCCTACAGACTTGTATGCACATAGTTTTCTCACTAACCACATGTTTGCTTTCTTGTATCAAAGTTGCATCTCACCAAGAGTCACAAACTATAGTGTGTCAACACTTTGTCCTTCTTAATGCAGCAGCATGCTTGATTGCTATAGAGGAGGATTTTTTTCTTGGGTTTTCTTGGAAAAGCTTTGGGGATTACAGACTTAACTATCTACATCATTTTCTCAGGGTTTTCAATGTTGTCATGGCATGGTGAATGAAATGCTCTTGCTGTGCACTAGTGTATGTTGTGAGCTGCGAAGAACTTCATCCACTAACTTTCCATTCTTATTCTCTTGTTCTTTGTTTGAATTGCGTTGTTTCTCTCTTCCCTTGATATGTTGCAAGAAGATTTGCATTTTCTGTGCCTTACAGGACCTTGCTGGCTGCCACCATTGAAAGTCACAGAGGCCAGTTCCAGAGCTCTTGGGGGAAAGAGAGTGAGTGGATGTTTTGAGATGACTTGAAATCTTTTTCCTTTACTGAACAAATTTCCATTCCATAATTTTGGCAGATTTTGGAGGGTGACTCATCTTGCATGCTTGATGATGTGGTGCAATAGGTGCATCGAACTGTGAGGCTTTTTTCTTGCCTGAATACTACCTTGAGTGTTTTTGTGTGAAGGTGCACTTTGTGACTCAACTGAGCTGAGCCCTGCTTGAAAGCAATGGAGAAAAAAGGATTTCACACAATGGTTCCAACCCATCTGGTAATAACAATGGAGGACCTGAGAACATATTCAGGAAATGGTTTGGATTGTGAACCAACCCTGACTGGTAAGTATCATTCATTTTTGTCTCTTTTTTCCCCTTTTGAAAACCTGGAAGGTGTCTTCCATGTTTTTTGAATGTTCATTTGAGAGTAACCATGCTTAATAGAGAGAAAAAGAAACTTAACAATGAACCTTCCAAAGAATTCTGGAGGTAGAAGGCTAATATTGTTGAAAAGAGAAAGGTTGGTGTGGATGTTATTGACTTGACATTTGCCAAAGTTGTTTAGAATTGAACTCCCATCTTGAACCATTGGGTTACTATTACAAATACATAACACAATATGAACTTCGCATGCTTATTCCTCAATTGTTGAAATTCTGAAAAACTAAATTTGAAACTGCTGAACCTTAAGTCTTCTAAAATCAAAAAAAAATTTGACAAAGAAATGCTGATTGTTAGTTGTAGGTACTGCTCTTGGTTTATGAATTGTTGAGTGCAGCAACCAAAAGAATCGGTAAGAATTGTGACTTGATTTCAAAATTTTAAAGCTTGATTATGGCAAGAAGGTTTCACATAAGATGAAAGGTATTGATTTGCATAGGGACTTTTGCTCTCGTGGATGGAAAGGGCCATTAATTGAGTTGCCTCCCAACACTCCTCAAATAATTATCTTTTCATTTGAGATAAAGCCCATTGTTACAAAAAATATATTCTTTATTTGTGGTATATAACTTACACTCAATGTTTATGTTTATGTTTTTTGTTTTTGTTTAAATGCATTCATTGATCAATTCTCTTGAACCCAAGACCATAATATTTCTTTATAAATATGTCAATGTTGAAAATTAAAAATGTTGTTTCAAATATATATTTTGGGAAAACGAGTTGATAAATCCTTGGCACTTAACTATTGAATTTTTTTAAAAGGAAATTAAAATGGATTTAAATGAAGATTAAATCTCAAGAAAGGGTCATGGCAAGTATGCTAGAAATGTTTATATAATAGACTCCACGTGTCCTTAGAAAGTAGGCAGGGGACACTAAACTTTGGCCTAAAATTTCTAGGATCATCTCAAGTTGATTCATAGTTTTTAGGACCCTAAACCCTTTTAACTAGTCCTTAAGTACCCCCCCTAATTTAGGTAGGTCCTTACATAGCCCCCCCCCCCCTATGTAACCCATCTATGTAGACCCTTTTATAACCCTTATTTAGATAGCTCATAATCTAGGTAGGATATTAGTCGATCTTTATGTAGTAGTCCTTAAGTACTTTCTCAAATTGTCACTTAGGTCAAAGCCCTCTTAAATAACCCCTAGGTATCCTTTAACCTAGAAAATACTTTTTATGACCCTATTACAAAAAAAACCTTATGTAAGGTCCTAAATAATTCCTAGGTGTCTCCTAAGGAATACATAGGCCTTATATAAGGTAGGCCCTAATTTTTTAATAGGTAGGCCCTAAACTAGGTAGGCCTTATGCAGACTTTTCATCATCCCTATCTTACATAGGTAGGTAGATAAATAAGTAGATAAGTAGTAGATAGATAGATAGATACCCCACGGGCAAGTAAGTAAGCCATGAGTAATAACCGGCGGGTCTACATTTTTTAGATTTAAAAAAATTATAAATATAATAACCTACCCAGCTGGCCAACAAACCTGGTCAGAGCCCAAACCAAACCTAGAAAACATAGGTACCTTCGAACTTGCTGCAGCGCCAACAGGTAGGTTCGGAAAATACCAAGTCATGGACCAGGCTAGTTTTCTAGGTTTGGAAGTAGGCTCGGAACGAGGTTCGTGGCTGTTGTGCACGCAAAGGGAAGGTTCGGATTGGGCGAGGGAGCTTGCGCGTGCGCGCTTTCTGCGCTTTGTATTTTGCGTTCGTTCGTTGGTTTGTTTGTGTTTTTCCGGTGAGGATCACTTCTATCCTCCATCGCTTTTGTAGATCACAAGTTTTGCCGTGTTAGAAAGTGTAGTGTTGCACAACAAGGCTCTTCTGTGTGTGCATGTTTTGCGAGTTTTTTGGGAATCGGATTTGGTACTTGAAGACGCTCGCGTGGCACAAAGAGAAGAGGGAGGAGGAAGAGAGACACAGAGGAGAGAGACAGAGATATACAGAGACAAAGATAGACAGACAGAGGGAAGGGTATGGTGGTGGAATGTGTTAACATGGCTGCTTCCAACACTGTCTCTACCGTGGATGCGCATGCTATCCGGCGTCGAGGTGGTGGAAGCCAGAGCGGGTTTCAGCAGCAGCAGCAGCAGTTGGAGGAGGATTTGGTTCGGTTGCATTCTGGGAGCCGAGAGCAGCAGCAGCGCGAACATTCTCAATTCATGGGGGAATTCATGAGCGCTAAAGACGTCTGCCGGCGGAAGAAGGTGAGAGTTCTCGTTGCTCTTTTAAGGGTGATAGGGATGCCGTTTCTTTCCCGGCCTGTTTGTTTGTTGGCCAGGCCATGTGATATGGACATGAAAGCGGGGGAGGGCCGTGTGTGCGGGGAAGAAGGGGGGAGGGTTTCGCATCGAGGGTTTGGATCCACTTTTGTTGTGGATCCCGGGGCCAGGCATGGGATAGCTTGTCATTGTTGTTCTCTAGATTCCTCTGTTTTCTCTTCTTCATTAGCTCTTGAGATGGATCCTGACGATACATTCATCTTCTCTTGAGTCTTGTGGAGTCTGGGTTGCAAGTCGACTGCAGATCTCTCTTCTTCTTTTTCAGCCTTTAGGAAGAAGACACTCAAAAGCTGCCAAGGAAGGAGGGTTTCATGGCCATGCCTCGCTCCCTGCCACATCGAATAATTACCACTCTGACAGTTAGAGAACTTAGAGGAGGTGGTTCTGTCCCAGGGCTTTCTTTGTCTGCTGTGTGAAGGTCACTGTCTCCATTGTAAATCACATTCCTATGGAAGAAACCTGTTCTTACCATATCCGATTATGAGATACAGGTGAACAGGACTGCAAAGTTGAAGCAGTGCAAGCTGGATGTTCGACGAGAGCAGTGGCTTTCTCAACGTTCTCAAGGTGAGTCCCTCCTGTGCACTCATATGATGATCCTTCACATGTTGATTGGAGCCAGATCTACAGAATTCCAAAGGTCATAGAAAAATCAATCTGTCCTGCATGCATTGCAACTGATGAGTTCTGTGGAGATCAGATCAATTCAGTTCTCATTTCTTGCAGTTATGGAGCTCAATGTACTTATGCCATTTGAAATGCAGCAGCCACTTCTGTTTTGTTCCTGGACACATTTCTGCATGTCTTAGGTTTAGAAGAGTTTTTTCTGGATTTTATGGGCAAAGTTGGGTTGGAAGATGATGCTGAGGTTGTGGGGTATGACTGATGGTGGTGTACATATGGAATCAACTGCAACCTTAATTTGGGCTAGCGTTTGTTTGTGAGGGCTGACAGTCTTAGGGAATAACATTCTTCTGGCCAGAAAAATCCTCTTGTTAGGTTGGTCACCACATCCCCAGCTCGCACCACTCATCACCCCACCTCACCACCCACCCATACCCACATCTGAGCTACTTGTAGCGATAGGTATATGAGTTATTTGACCTCAATGTGTGCTCTGGCTAGCTAGCATGGGTTTTCTCTAGAAGGGCTGGCATATCTACATCTAGAAGGGCAACAATCCTACTTGCATTTTCCAGCAGACCTAAGGGGGTTCACATTGGGTTGACAACTTTCATTTGTGTTAAGATTACAGGGGAGTAGGAATTGAAAAGGTCATTGGGCTTCATTCTGCTCAGGGTACCCTCATGCTGCAGCTGAACAGTACTTGGTCTCACTTTATCATTGCTGTTTAGAGGTAGGCAGGGTCTTTGAGCTTAAGTTCCAATTAGCAGTCTAGCCCGCACACATCTACCTGCCAACACTACTACATTAATAGGGTGCATTAAGCAGTTTGATGGGGCCCATGTGTAGGTAAGCAAGGGAGGGCAGAGCCACAGCATCACCATGAGCCAGGTGAGGTAGATTGTGCAGGGCAGGAGAACATTGGGACATCAGGCCAGAGTCACAGTCAGGCATTTGGATCAGGTGTGACTACCAATGATCACATACCTGCAAGTTCACCTCCAACAAAATCCCAATCAGCGGTCAATGACTCTGATGGTGAATGCAAGCACACAAAGAAAGAGGTTTCCAGGTCAGAACATGGTGAAAGTTGTCCCATGTACTTTGAAAGTGGGGAATTGCATGGAGGAAATGAACAGAAGCAAAGTTCAGTTGATGGATGGTGTTGTGATGAGAGCAAATCAAGGTCTAATGGCAGTTGCACAAGTAGCAGCTACACAGGAAGTGGGTCTGATGACAATGAAGATACACATGATGCAGAGGACGACTGGGAAGCAGCCTTTGATGCATTGCACATACAGGGTGTAGAGGGTCATCATAAAGGACCCAGTTCAGATCGAATTCAGCGCAGTGAATTGAAGGATTCACATGAGAGGAAGCCAAATGGGGTTCATCATCTGGATCTGCAGAGTGCTCAGCTCAAACCAGAGTACAGGTATAAGAATAATGGATTTGGGGGCAGAAGAGGAAACAGTGGCAGGGCTTGGAGACCAGATGACATCTCACGGCCACCTGTGTTACCAAGGCTGGCAAGACAGCACACTCATCCTAGCCAGCAAAACAGACAGACTAATCATGGGTGGGGCTCTATACATGGGAATGTGTGGGGCCCTCCTTCTAGTCCTTCCTACTGTCCTATCTGCACTGAAGAGCTAGATATGACAGACTCATCATATATCCCTTGCAACTGTGGATTTCAGCTGTGTCTTTTCTGCTATCATAGGATTGCATCTGATGATGGGCGCTGTCCTGGTTGTAGGAAAGCTTACAGTTCAGAAGGGGCTGTGAAGCTATCTCACTCTTCCAGTGTATGGCTTCGTGTGTAATCTATATGATGGTGGAACACTGCATGGCCTAATAAACAGCATGCTGATAATTACTTACTCTATAGTAACCCTTCTTCTCTGTGTTGGTTAAGTTGAATTCTTGGATGTGAAGAAACTCCACGTTTAATTGTTTGGCTTTGCTGAACAGCATCAGCAATACACTTTTGTTCTGCTGTGCACTCCTGGATCAGAATTCTGCCTTCATAGATTTTGCATTTGTTTTCTACTGACTGGACATTTTCTGAACTGCTACTGAGTGTAAGAGTAGCTTGCCTAGAAGTACACTAAAAGTTATGTGCATGCAGATATTTCACTGCAGCTGATATACACTCAAAGTTGACTTGAAACCCAAGTTTGTCCTGTTTACAAAGTCATGGGGCCTTCTGATGGGATGGAGGGATGTCATATGATTTGTCATTTGTGCACTAATGTTTAGTGACTTTGATGACCAGAAGCATCTCCTACCTGGGCTGAAGGAGAAAAGAAATGTTCACACCCAGTTGCTGGATGTGTTCAAAGAATTCAGGATCCTTCAGGGGGTTCTCTCAGGGCAGACTCACCTAGCCACTCCTGAGTTGCCTTTCTCGACCAGTACTGGATTTCTGAGAAGAGACGACAGTGTAAGCTCCCTTACAAACAACATTGCCGCACAAACTAAGAACAGGACAACAAACAAGTAATGCTACACATGTGACACCATCTCTTCCCTGTTCTTGCCCTGTGTGTGTGTGTGTGGCATTCTCTCTGTTTCGCTGTATCTGGGTTGGGCTGTGCTGTAATAGATTGTATTTGAATTCCCTAATCTTGTAAGCTTCATTCCAAGTCTAGTATTGATTTTAGAAAGCAGTTTCCATTGACTGGTATTTTTTGAAAGATGTTGTACCTCCTCACTTTGATATTCTTGCTATTCAAGTGAGAATCTGAATAGAATTGAGATAGAGATTTCAGATCCAGCAACATAATCTCATTTGGAAACAAGCCTTTGCTGTGTTCAATGTACTGCTTGTTTGTTTGCCCTGTTCAACATACCAAGGCTTTGGTAATAAGGGCGGGTAGTAGATGTAGGGAGTAGATCTACTGCCTACCTCTACTACCTACACTTTCAGCTGAATTGAGGGAGGGTCTTATTCTTGTTGTGTGCTTGGGCAAATTTCTTGAGACTCTTGAAGACAAAAGATCTATCAAACTTTGATAGGAGATATGAGAACCAGAGGAGACCCTAAACCCTGAGATGTGTATTCTCAATAAGACTTAAGAGCATACCTAGCGATAATGGGCATTTGAGCCTCTACCAATATTTAGCATGAGATAGAAACAAGACACATAACAATTCGGGTAGCCTAAGATCATTGAAATAAATAATAGAACATGAGATTTATTGTCTCTAAGTTGTAACCTACTTTTAGAGCTTTTTCAAGTCCAAATTACATAGTTTAAAATAAATTTTAAGCTAGTTTAAATTGTGACTTATTTTATGTACAAGTGTGCTTTAAAATCGCCTATTTCTATACATAAGGTGTAATTGAATTATAGCATTAAGTTGGCACAAATCAAAGTAAAGCCATAGTTCTTGCCTAAACATGAGTCAACATCTATATAATCTCACAAAGTTTATGGTAGAAATATAGAGCACATTAACATGAGAAAAGTTTGTCAAAGGTTGAGACTTAAACCATGACAATTATAAAAAGAACTCACTTTTTCAAAAGGTTTCTATTTAACACTGTAATGTGAAATGGAGATGGAAATTGGGGAGATCTAGCTAAACTATTCTTCACCTCCAAAACTTGAAAAAAATCTTGTTGTTCCTTTCTTCATCTCCATTTGGTGTTTGATAACACCAACAATAAAATTGTGCCCAGTATGATTTCATAGGTGCTACTCGTGCTTCACTAGAAGAAACAATATAATTTTTTTTATTTTGTTTCGGATCTCCTCCAAAAAAAAATGAAGCACCTTGGACTTAAGCTTTTCTAAACATGCATCCTCACTAAGGATCTTGTTAGAAATGAGTTATTCAAAATTTTGCTCTTGCAAAACAATGTCACTTTCTCCACTTTTTCACTCTAGTAAATTCTAACTTCTAAGAATCCTCAAGTGGTGATCTTCTAAAATACACTTTAAAAAAAGATTGAAAGAGAAAATAGAAACGTCTAACAATTTAAGTATTAAATACTAATTCCAAAGTCGATGTCATCCACCATTTGTAGAATTACAAAAGTGTGCATTGTCCTTTTCACAAGGGCAATGTTGGCCTTAAAACTTCAGTAGGAAAGTTTGATGATTCATAACTTCTTGAAATAGATTCCAATTTCAAGCTTTAATTGTCCATTTTGTAGCCCTTGGAAAAAACCTTCCATTGAAATATTAATCACTTCAATTGAAGTTCATCTACCCTTTGAAATTATAAAACATATTAGGCAAAAAAACTCAATAGGCATTTTCAATAACATTTGTTACTATTTTTGGTATTGATCTTCAATAGTTCATAATTATTCTTGGTAAATATCTTGTCTAACTTTCTAAGTATTTTTGTTGCTTAATTTCTACAAGTACTTTTCATAATTAATTAACATAAAAAGTTTACTTCAAAATTGTCCCTTTAACATTTTTTTTTTTTTCATGTTTTTAAGAACTATGACACTTGATACCCAAAAAACATTTGAGGTTTAAAAAAAGCCCACTTTCTCCTTTCATGCTCTTGAAAAATCTCACGTGCTTGAAAACCCTCACAACACACAAAAACATTTTTTTATCACATTTACAAAAACTCTCACACAAACACATGAAAGTTTGAACTTTGTTGAACTTCATCACCTTTTTTACATGAAAACAAAGATAGGGGACCAAATTAGGTTCACTACCAATTTTGGTGCAAAAACCAATTTGAACCGTGTTTTTTTTTCTATGTTTGTCACCTATATTACAAATTTCATCCCCTAAAATGCCCAAATTGGTTCATTTTATTCTTTAATCAAGATACTTGATGGATAATTTTAATGTCATTGTACAATATTCACATTTCTTGCTAACCCAAAATGGTAGAAGTTTAGAACACATAATACTTGCACTTTTAAATGCAAACCCACATATTATAGTACCTTTACCATTTCAATAGTTTGTTGTCAAATAATTAATTAAATTTCAAATATTAACTTCGGCATTTGGTTTTTTAATTCAGCAATTTTCAATAATAATGGTTATATTAAAAAATATATACATGCTATTGGTAGAGCTATGGAACAATTTAGTGTGTCTAAACCTTAATTAATTAAAGTCTTATTCCTAAAAGGTCTGTAGTTCAAACTTGATAGTCAAAAAAAATTATTTAATTAAAATTTCGGCACAAAAACAAATAGTTTTTCAAATTTTTGGCAAAATCAAAAAACATTTTAATTTATGCTGAAACAATATTTAGAATGGTAGCATGTGTAATAATTACATGTGTAGGTAGGACCATATAGGTTAGTTGTATATATAAAAAAATAAATTAAAAAAACATGTAGATGGTCAATATGTACATTAGGGTGAATGGCCTATTAGTTGGTAGGTAAGGCCAAGAAGGTGGTTAATAGTTAGTTAAAGTGTAAAATTGCAAGATTTGACAACCTAATTACCATCAAGGAAATGACTATCAAGTATAAAAAAAATAACAAGAAAAATGAAAAGACATGAAATGATATCTATTTTTTATTTGCCCATTGTCCTATAGTAGTTATCGTCTTGTAGTAGCTATTATCTTGCAACAACTACCATCCTTTAACAATTACCATCATGGTGCACCTATTGTCATTTGCAAACTTGAAAGAAAAACTAGAGTGTTTGTAAACCTTTTGTAGTTAGTTCCTACCTTGTGATACCCATAGACTTCTTATAGTTGTTGTTTACCATCTACAACATTAATATACCTTTTATAACTCTTAAATCCAATGGCAACTTTCATGCTAATGCTCTTTAGTGGGCTCTCTAGTGGCAGCTACCCTCCTATAATATCCCTACCTTCGTATTCAAGTAGCAAGTACAAAGAATACTTTCATTGCAAAAGAAAAGAAGAATCAAACTAAAAAATCAATATTCTACATCAACTAAGTTTGTGTCATCAACAAAATGTTGGCAATATGACTCTCCTTGTCCTTCAACATGTTTTTCATGTAGTTATTCAAGTTGTTTTTTTTCTTTTGTTGCAATTTTGTCATTTTTAACATTTGCACGTTTTTTACAATTTTGAACCCAATGTCCTAGTTATTCATAATTGTGGCAATTGTCAAGTCTTTTTAGGTGTCTTCACTTCACTACTGCTTTGTTGTTGGTTGGAAGATGTTGAAATTTCAACATTAGAGCTTTGTCTTCTTAGCGTTTTTCTACACAAAAAGTTGGTCAATGATTTTCTTGCAACAATTTGCCTTAAATCTTTTCAATTGATGGTCTTTCATCTTGCAAAATAATGCCTTACAAAAAACTTTCAAATTTGGATGGCAAGTATTTAATACAATTAAGACAACATTTTCGTCATTTATTAAATTGCCAATACCTCCAATTTGTATCGATAAAATTTTCATTTCAAGCAAAAACTCCTCCATGCTGCTACCTTTTCCATCTTTATATTGTAAAGATGGCTTTTCAACATCAACCTTCTAGTTATGTTTTTGGACTCGTAAAGGTTATTCAACAAAATCCAACGTTCTTCCAGTTCATCTACATCTACAATACAAGGAATCACTTCATCTTTTACAAATAAGTTGACCATAAATAGTGCGTGCATCTTCTATTGAATTGTAACTACATCATCCATCAGAGCTCTAACTGCTTGAGTAGAGTTTAGTGACACAAAATGCCACAACTTGTCTCATGACGATGTTTTTAAGTTTGAATTTCCAGCTCTAACAAATTTATATTGTTTATGATAAAAATATTCTCAATGTTAGCCATTCTAATGCACTCAATATGTCTTGAAAATCCTCCTTCTAAGATAGATTTCTCAAACCTTATGTCACTTTCACTCTTTCCTTGGAAAAGGTTTTGAACATGATCATCTTGATTCCTTTCTCTCGAAAAATCACAAGACTCATCTACATTGTAGTTACAATACCACACAATTCAACTTTTTAAAGTTACCTTGATTTCTCAAGTTGACTCCGTCTAAGAGAAATGAATAGCTTTGATACCATGTAAATTTTTTATAATAGTGCAAATCTTTATTTTATGATATGATAGAAAAAAATTGTATAGAGGAAAAATAAAACATTTATATGCATATTTGAGTATTGCTACATTTAGCTGATCTATTTGATCACCATCATGTTGACCATTGTGGCAATGTAACTTACAAAGACTTAACATGATTCAAGTTTGTAACTAGCACTTCTGAACAATCTTGTGAAATTTTGATGCAATAATGTATTTAGATCATCTTTTATGACATAAGCACATCTTATAATTATATTATGTTATGTGTAATTCTTCAAGTTACAAAAAGATGAAAATATGATGGGTAGTAACATGTGTAACATATTTCTCAACAATCATCCTTATGCATTCATAAACATGCCAAAGTTTGGTTGTCCCTACAATCTAAGGTTTATGGAATAGCACAAAGGTCATGCTTGTGCTAAGCCTTGGCCCATTCATGTTCATCCAATAAGAATTCAATATATCCCCAAAAAATGACTATTAAACCAAAGAAATGTTAAGTGAACTCAAAATTATTGGTACTTACATGTGATCACACACATGGGATTTTATCAATTGCTCTCTCAAACCTTTAGGTCTAATTGTCCATGCATATTTAGCCCTCCATCATTGAAATTTTGCTATGTCCAAACATGCCCATACAACAAAAGCCTAAGCTTATGTAAAAAGCTTAGGCCCAATGTCAAAAGTCCAAGCTTGATGGAGAAAGCTTGAACTCAAGCCCGAGTTTGAGCCCCATGTCAAAAGCCCATGCCCAAGTCCAAGAGGCCCAACCTTTAATTTATCGACTTCATTAAATAGATTTTTTCAAAGAAACAAGAACAATTTTCCTTAGAAACCAAATCTCTTTGCAAAAACCTATTCATTGAAGCCGATAAATTGAAGGTTGGGCCTTTTGGGCTTGGGCTTTGGACATAGGGCTTGACCTTTCTACACAAAGTCCAAGCTTTTGACATGAGGCCCAAGCTTTCTCCATCAAGCCTAAGCTTTTGACATGAAGCCCAAACTTTAACCTAGTATGTTTGGACTTAGCAAAATTTCAATGACCTATGGCTAGATATGCATGAATAGTTAGACCTAGGGTCCAATGGGACAATGGATAAACCCCATGTGTGTGAACAACCACATGCAAATACAAATGAATTTGTTGGCCTTGCCTACCAAGGCAAGGCTATTGTTGTGTTTAGATTCATTATAGAGTATAGTAGCTCAAGGGATTTGGGCCCCTAGGTAATAATAATAGGTCTATTTTTATATAAGGATTTTTGAAAGATGATATTTTGGCTTGTGTTGAAACTTGAGATTAGTTATAGAGTTATAATATCTTGAAGGATTTTGGTTTCTTTCAGAGGATTATTTGAAGATTATGTTCTTGCATTGTGAAATATTTGAGTTTCCATAATTCTTCTTTTGCCTTAAGATACTTTTAAATGTAAATGGCAAGGCCACAGTGTGACACACCCTCTAGAGTTCATTTTTTAAAGATACTAGATTCCTTTTGGATTCTGTTGTAGTTCTTCTAAATTTTGGATGCCATTGAAGAAGAAGAAGAAGATGAAATAAACAAGCTCAATGTGCACTGGACAGACACACTCTTCCCCTGGTGCTAATTTTAGGGTTTAGGGTTCTTTTGCTCTTTGTTTTGGACTCTTGTAAGGTGCGATCCCTATCTATTGCAACATAAAACACTGCCTGGATTTTTCCTTTGTATTTTCAGCTCCCTTACCTGCCTGAAGACACTTGTTTTCAGCAAGCGGGATCTTCTGCTGTGGAAGGTATCAGCCAACCTGTCACTATTTCTAAAAAGTGAAAAAATCCTAGCGCTCATTTACTTAGGAAAAGGACCTGAGTACAGGCCCTTCTCCTATACAGAAGAGAGAGCCAAAGTATCTACTGCTGCCTACATCAAGAGCCTAGGGTTTCCAATTTCTGAAAAAAGCTTTTTGCATTCAGGTGCTTTATGTCACAATTCTCTTGAGGAGTCACGAATTGTGAATGGTGAAGGTGTCGCTAGTTTTCTGGCACTCATGCAGCGTGCAAAGATCTGTTGCTGTGGCAGGGTTTAGGGTTCAGATTGTGGGACACACCTGTAAGCTCTTGACCTCGATCTACCAGAAGTAGGTGCTTGGTATATTCATTTTTTTGGGAGCTTCAAAAGACAAGTTCTCTTCTGCTGTGGTGCTCGCTAAATTCAACGATGCTGTCCTGAAGCTTGATCTTCTGCTCTGGACGAGCTTGCAATCTAGATGTTTGCTTGCTTTTAGGGTTTTAGGGTTAGGGTTTAGGGTTTACGATGGCAACTTGGTTGTAGTTTGGTTGTAATCATAGCACCTGCTTGAAGTGCAATGATATGATAAGCTGCATAGCATCTATACAGACAGGTACAGAGACTCTCCAGACTTCAAACATAATTGCAAAGAAGGAGAAGCCCTATGGATGATGGAGAGTCATTCACAACATATAGTAAATGGGTGAAGAATAAGGCCAAGTTAACTGCCTTACCACAAGGGCAAGCTCAATCTGGCGATGGCTTCACCACTTGCATACATGGTGAAGCAACGAGCCAAGATCACAATGGACACTATTCTGTAGGTCATGCTTCCTGAGTGTGATTTCATTCATATATCTTTCACTGGAGCATTCTCTTCGAAGTAGAGGACTTGAATCTTGAGCATCAATGAGAACTCTTTTGATATTCTGAATATTCTTTTGTTTTTTGAGGTTTTCCTAATTTTGGCACATTTTTCTTGTGGAACAGGACACAGGTCTTCATGAAAAGTTCAACTGGTGCTAAACATAGCACTTCTACATTCCAGACCACTGTAATAAGAAGTGGAACAGAGGGTGTGAATAAGAGCTACTCAAATGGTGTCAGGGCATTGAGTAGGGAAGGACTAGTCAAAGATGTGCAACATGTTTTGCATCAGCGAGGTATTCCGGTGGATTCCTCCACTTATGTCCGTCTTCTACGGAGATGCATTGATATGAAGGATGTGGTTGTAGGGCAGCAGATACATGCCCACATTTTGCAGACTAGATTCAAATCAGACACTTACATACTCAACACTCTCTTAGATATGTATACCAAATGTGCTCATTTGGTGGATGCACGCCAATTATTCAACAACATGTCCAGGCGAGATACATTCACTTGGAATATGATGTTGACAGGATATGCCAAACATGGCCATGCAGATGAGGCTTTCAGAATTTATGAGCAGATGCAGCAGCAAGGGGTTGCACCTGAAAGGATGACCTTCACTAGTGTTGTGAATGTGTGTGCCAGTCTAGGAGCTCTTGGAAAGGCCAAGAGGGTTCATGCTGACATACTGCAAACAGGAATCACAACAGATATTATTCTGGAGAATGCTCTCATTTACATGTATGCCAAATGTGGGAGTATTAAGCATGCACGTGAGGTTTTTGAGAAAATGCAGAAGAGAGATGTGGTTTCGTGGACTGCATTGATTGTAGGTTTGGTGGAGAATGGTTGTGGTGAAGAGGCGTTGGAGATTTTCAGTCAAATGCAAGAAGGTGTGAAGCCAGATAGGATCACATGCTTAAGCATCCTTAAAGCATGTTCCAGCCCAGCAGCTCTGAATTCTGGCAAGCACATTCATGAGCACATTGTCAAAGCTGGATTTGACTCAGATGTTCGTGTGATGAATGCACTTGTCAGCATGTATGCCAGGTGTGGGAGTTTAGATGAGGCTCAGCAGGTATTTGATGACATGGATATCAAAGATGTTGTCTCATGGAATGCAATGATTGTAGGGTATGCAGATCATGGTCAATATGCTGAGGCCTTTGATGTATATCATCAAATGCTGAAAGAAGGCAAGACACCAAATGATGTCACCTTCTTGAGCATTCTCAAAGCATGTTCGAGCCCAGTGTTCTTGAACTTGGGCAAGCAAGTTCATACTCATGTCAACAAAGCTGGATATACAAGAGATGTACGAGTGGGAAATGCTCTTATTTGCATGTATGCAAAGTGTGGAAGCATTACTTCTGCAAGAGAAGTGTTTAACAAAATGGCAACTCGAGATGTGATCTCATGGACTGTGATGATCCAAGGATACACTGAGCATGGCCACTACCAGGAGGCTTTTGCAGTCTTCAATGAAATGCAAGAGCGACAGGTCAAACCTGATGGGATCACTTTCATGAGCATTCTGAATGCATGTTCCAGCCCTGCTGACTTGAATGGAGGAAAGCAGCTTCATGCCAGGGTTGTGGACGCTGGATTTGGATCTGATGTGAATGTTGTAAATGCCCTTGTTGGGATGTATCTGAGGTGTGGGAGTTTGAAGGATGCACAACAATTGTTTGATAAAATGGAGACTAAAAATGTGATCTCATGGAATACAATGATTGGTGGTTATGCAGAGCTTGGTAACAGTGACCAGTCTTTTCAAGCCTTTCACAAAATGAAACAAGAGGGTATAAAAGCAGATATTGTCACTTTCATTAGCATTCTATCTGCAGTACACAGCCCAGCGGCCGTGGAGCAGGGTAGACAGCTCCATCTACTCATTGCTCAATCTGGATTTGATTCTGATGTACGTGTGGGAAATGCCCTCATCAACATGTATGTTAAGTGCGGAAGTATCAAGGAAGCAAGACAAATGTTTGACAACATGGCGAGCCGTGATGCAATCTCATGGAATACGATCATTGGTGGATATGCTGAGCATGGTCCTTCTGAAGAGGCTTTTAGGATCTTTAAGCAAATGAAACAGGAGAATATCACTGTCAATAGCATCACTTATCTGAGCATTCTGAATGCCTGCAACAACAAAGCAGCTTTGGCCCAGGGCAAAGAGGTCCATACCTACATTGTCAAAGCCGGTCTAGAGTCTGATGTTCGTGTGGGGAATGCCCTGGTGAGCATGTATGCCAGGTGTGGGAGCATGAAGGATGCACAGCAAGTCTTTGACAGTATGGCAAATCGAAATGTCATTTCATGGACTGCAATGATTGGTGGGTTTTCTAAGGATGGTGATGGTGAAGAAGCCTTTAGTGTCTTCAATCAAATGCAACAAGAAGGAATTGTTCCAAATACAATCACCTTCATTAGCATCCTCAAGTTATGTGCGAGTACAGCAGCCTTATTAGCAGGCAAGCGGGTGCATGCCATCATTAACCAAGCTGGGTTGCAGGCAGATATCTGTGTTGGAAATGCGCTTGTTGACATGTATGCCAAGTGTGGAAGTATTGTGGATGCACAAGAAGTATTTGACAAAATGCATGAGCGAGATGTGGTGTCGTGGAATGCCATGATCACAGGATATGCTCAACATGGGCTTGGTGACGATGCACTTCAACTTTACGATCAGATGCAACAGGAGGGGCTGAGTCCAGATAGCACCACATTTGTGGGTGTTCTCTCTGCATGCAGCCATGCAGGGCTTGTGTATGAAGGCCTTCAATTGTTCAATTCCATGTGCCATGACTATTCCATCATACCAACTGTGGAGCATTATGGATGCATGGTGGATCTTCTGGGTCGTGCAGGGCTCTTGAATGCAGCTGAGGGTTTCATAAGGAACATGCCATTTGAAGCAGATGCTTCAATTTGGACAGCTTTCCTTGGAGCTTGCAGAATTCACAGCAACGTCAAGCTAGCTGACCATGCTGCAAAAATTCTTCTTAGAACAGAAAATCAAAATGCTGCAGTTTATGTGCAACTTTCAAACATTTATGCAGCAGCTGGCTTGTGGGATGATGTTGAAAAGGTGAGAAATTCAATGAAAGATAGAGGTGTAAAAAAGGAGCCAGGTCGCACATGGATTGAGTTAGGAGATCAGACTCACTCATTCATGATAGAAGACAGATCACATCCACAGTCAGAGAAGATATATGCAGAGCTAGACAGATTGGGTAAGCTGATACAAACAGCAGGGTATGTGCCAGACACTCGCTTTGTTGTGCATGATGTAGATGAGAAGCTCAAGGAAATTGCACTCTGTTACCACAGTGAGAAGCTAGCTATTGCTTTTGGCATCATCAATATGCCCTCTGGAACACCGATCCGTATCATTAAGAATCTTTGGGTTTGTACAGACTGTCATACCTTCACCAAGTTCATCTCCAAAGTCACTGGCCGTGAAATTGTTGCCAGGGATAGTCGTCGCTTCCATCACTTCAAGGATGGGCTTTGTTCATGTGGTGACTTTTGGTGATATGATTATAGTCAAAAAGGTTGCTTCTGTTTTCTTTCCAGGGATTGGCAACTGTTGATGGGTTTTGTAATCACTCATGAAGTCAGGGATTGACCGAGTAACTCTTCATAGGTTCCTGCACTTCTGCGAAGATTCTTGGGGAGAGCTTAATGGTTAACCCCATTATGTTGCACGAGAGTGCAAGTTGCCATTTCAAGTTTTGGAAACTGGTGGCAATCACCTGCAGATCCAGGCAGCTGTAGAGCAATAGTGACATATCTGTCAAGTTTCTACAGAGAGTCTGTGTACGAAACATCATTTAGGCACTGGGAATTCAGGTCCAGAGAATCCTGCTGGTAGTAACAAGTGGGATCAAAATCTGGGTATCATCTTGACTGACTAGCAAAGAATGAACTGTATTTTGCATGAAATTGACATTTGGAAGCCTTAGAAGCTTTCGATGGACTACCCAAGTGAGCTCTCGTGCAGACTATCTTGTGTTGATCCCCATCAATTGTTCTCGTTCAACAACAATTGCTGTTGGAGGAGAACGATTGGTTTAGTATAACCCCAAAGATATGTAAGGACAAGGGGAAAAGGTTTCTTCTTAATGTCAAAGTGTGGACCTATGTCAGCTAGGTAGCCCAGCCTTGGATATGAAGTACCTACTTCAGTTGGGTGGGCATAAGCCTTTTTTTTTTAAAAACAGCCAGATTTGGCTAAATCTTCTTTATAAAAGCATTTCATTTTTAAAAAATTGAGCTTAAAATAAAAGGATTTTTTTTTAGCTAAAAAATTGCCAGATCTTTATAGTTGGTTTCTAGTGTGTAGCCAAATATATAGAAAGATGATTTTTAAAATTGTACTTCATATTTGGTTTATAGCCAGATTTGGCTAAATCTTCCTTAGGATGATTGCCAGTTTTCCTACATTTTTCCATGGATGGTTGCCACTGTGTCTCCAAAAGAAAATTCCTGAAAAAGACACTGTTGGGCATCAAGGTTTACTTGGGTACCATGTGCCTTATACTTGGGCATCAGATCTTGTGCTAAAATTTCCCAAATAGGTAGCTTGGCAATCTAGCACCTGGGCATAAGGTTTGGTATCTGTTTCAATTGTCTGTCAAGGGTTCTTCTTTGGTTCAAAACATTATGTCTTTTGTGTGTCCAAAAGATTCCACTACTTGGTAGCAAGTGCTGATGGAGCTTGGAAATTTAGTTTTAAACTAAACGGTGTATCAAGTTCTTTGAAAGACAAAATTATGTCAACCCCAAGATTGGGAAGAGCCATTTTCTTGTGTTTGTTCAACTACACATCAACTTAACCCAAAAAAATAGAAATTAGGGAATAAAAGAATTCACAACCAAAAAAAATTGATGGCGGGGGAACTGAAGCATAAATTTTACATGACATACCATACCCATTATACCCATCACCAATGTTCAATCTTACATCATTTTCAACAAGACAAGACAAGTATTTGTGTTTTTTATGGCAAGCTTTTGCATACTAGCAACCAGAAAAAAGAGAAGTGGAAACATTCTGTTGCAAATTCCATGTTTCTCAAGGGAAAAAAAATTGTCTCCTTTTTGAGAAAAAAATTGAAGGAATTTTTTTGCCACATTTCAGTTGAGTTTTTGGTTTGGACGATGTTTGTCAAATTTTTATGGTTTGGATAGTTTGCTAGGGCAAGCACTAAGCAATACCAAAAAAAATGCAGCTCATACTTTGATGCCCAAGGTATGATATGTGATTGAAACTGATATATGTATGCTTGTGTTGTCAAAACTTGTCTCTTCCAAGTGCCTTCTATTTCCATGCCTAAAAAATAGGGCAAAAAAAGGCTACATATTGGAGTAAGTAGTTGGCATTCAAAACCCTACAAACCCTAATCCCTCTCGCCAAGCGTGGTGAGCCCACAACAGTCCCGGCCATCAGATGGCTCCATCAAGCCGTCCAATATCATTGTCTATTGCTGACCATTTTCCTCTTTCACCAAGTCTACGATGGCCATCATCTTTTTTTCGCTACTTGTTTTCAAGTACAAAGGTGGGATCGCAAGATTGTATAATTATGAAGGTTTTAATTAGGATTTGGTTTCATGATGTGCATTGTGCACATTGCAATGGGGCATGGGCATGGCCCATGGCTTCAAGGATTTGATGACTTAGTCAACTGTTCAAGAATCACACCATGTCAAGCCTGGGAGTTGAGAGGATTTATGAATCATGAACTACAATCCATAGAGTGCCATTGCGCATTGAAAGGCTATAGCCTATGACATGTCATTGCGTTATGTAACTTGCAAGTTGAAGTTGTCATTGGTCAACAATTGTTGTTAATCATTACCAAAGTCCAATTGGACTCTAGAGAGATATGATTTTGATTCCCAAATCTTAACCCATTATGATGTTCATTGTTGCCCTAATTTTCTCTTTACAAGTTGCTAGTAGTTACAATTTGTGCCTCTAGATTTTGAAATCTTTAATGTGCACACTATGTACTATGTAATGTGATGATCATTGGTGGTTTGCATTGTGCAATGTGCGTTGGAGTTTGGTGGTTCATCAATTTGTGTGCACACATTATTTTATACTTTGATTTAATAGTAATTATTGATGGACAAATTGCAATTATGGATTTTGGAATTGATTACTATCTTGGGTTTACAACGGGTGAATTGGCAAGCGATGGAAGTATTTTTAAAATATACAACATTTTCCAGTAGCTTTCAGTTTGAACTCTCTTCATGGTTTTGTGTGTGATTAAAAGGTCTTAACTTTTCGTTGAGCTTCAATTAGGTAAGTTGTAAGAGGTGACGCACCCCCAAACTCCTTAGTGGACTCAACTACAAGTTTAAATGTGAAAACAACAGAAGGACAAAGAGTTGGGGCACGCTCCTTAACTCGCAGCACTTTGGGGGTAGAAAGGCGTGTTAGAGCTTCAAGATGGGGACTAGGAAGAGTGAAAAACAATTCAATTACTCACATGGACATGTATAAACCAAACAACAAGTTGGTTAGTGCATAGTTGGAACACTTTTGGTGCACGGACAAGCCACGGGCAAACACGAATTCACAAGATTCACCATAGCCTAAATTTGGGGACTTACCACCACCTTCCCCCTTATAATATACTTTATGCCTGGCCACGGTACCATCACCCAAATGTCATTTTTTCCTGGAACTCCCAAGTGGAAGTCCTGAAATTCCTAAATTCTCAAAATTAAAACTTCCACGACTTTGGGGGCCCATAACTTTGTGTGAAGACCTCCGATTGAAATGAGGTCTGAA
>Ga0116231_10005998_pt1 | contig 23557 bp, 20 predicted proteins | sample S1TSphgellanicum_2_FD_89695 | JGI IMG/M metagenome (GOLD analysis project Ga0116231, IMG submission 89695) | Host-associated microbial communities from peat moss isolated from Minnesota, USA - S1T2_Fd - Sphagnum magellanicum MG | ecosystem: Host-associated > Plants > Peat moss > Unclassified...
CGCGCGCAGGGGCGGCTCACCTGCCATCACTGCGATTTTGTCGCCGCCATGCCGATCGTGTGCCCGGCCTGTGAGGCGGCGCACAGCTTCGTGCCGATCGGCCCCGGCGTCGAACGCATCGCCGAAGAGGTCGCGGCCCTCTTCCCCGAGGCGGCCGCGCTGGTGATGGCGAGCGACCTGATCGCGGGCCCGCAGGCCGCCGCGGCGGCTGCCGCGCGCATCGCGGCGCGCGAGGTGAATATCATCATCGGCACCCAGATGGTCGCCAAAGGCTGGCATTTTCCGCATCTCACGCTGGTCGGCGTGGTCGATGCCGATCTCGGCCTCGGCGGCGGCGACCTGCGCGCAGGCGAGCGCACCGTGCAGATGCTCCACCAGGTCGCCGGGCGGGCCGGACGGGCGCAGGCGCCGGGCCGCGTGCTGCTGCAAAGTTTTTCGCCCGAGCATCCGGTCATCGGCGCGCTGCTCTCGGGCGATCTGGAGACATTTCTGGCGCAGGAGGCAGCCCAGCGGCGGCCCGGCCACTGGCCGCCTTACGGAAGGCTGGTCGCCCTCATCGTCAGCGCGACCGACGAGCGTCTGGCCGACCAGGCGGCGCGCGAGCTCGCCCGCGCCGCGCCGCATTTGCCGGGCATCGAAGTGCTCGGCCCGGCGCCTGCTCCCTTCGCGCTGCTGCGCGGACGGTTCCGGCGGCGGCTGCTGCTGAAAGCGGCGCGGCATGTGGCCGTGCAGCCGGTCGTCCGAGCGTGGCTGAAGCGCGTCAAGCTATCCCGCGCCGTGCGGGTGGAGGTGGATGTGGATCCCGTGTCGTTCATGTGAGTCAGCAAAATGCCCGGCGGGTTACCGAAAACTCATCGGCTGAAAAATACCCGGGCGCCAGCCATGTTGCTATGCACAATTTCCGAAGGGACATTGTTTGCAAAGCATCACCGACAACCTCACCCGCGCCGGCAATTTCTACAACTGGTTCATGGGCTGGATGCCGCATCCGCTGATCGGCGTGATCATGATGGCGCTCGCCGGCGCCATCGCCGTCTCCCTCTGCCGCCTGGTCGTCCGCCGCATCCGGCTCTACGCCGCCCGCTTTGGCACCGTACCGCCCTTGCTCATCGCCCGCTGCCAGGGCCCGAGCTGCGCCATGCTCGTGCTGTCCGTGCTCGGCGCCGTGCTGCCCTTTGCCCCCTTCTCCGACCGCACCTCCGACATCATCGGCCACCTCCTGCTCGCCGCCTTCGTCGTCGTGGTGGGGTGGAGCGTGGTCAACACCATGGACCTGTTCGCCGACCTCTACCTCCGCCGCGTCCGCATGGACGTCGAGGACAACCTGCTCGCGCGCAAGCACGTCACCCAGGTCGGCATCCTGCGCGGCGCCCTGCGCACGCTCATCGTCCTGCTCACGATCGGCTTCGCGCTGATGACGAGCGCCTCCGTCCGCCAATACGGCGTCAGCCTGTTCGCCTCCGCCGGCGCCGCCGGCCTCGTCGTCGGCCTCGCCGCCCGGCCGCTGCTCAGCAACCTGCTCGCCGGCATCCAGATCGCGATCACCCAGCCGATCCGCCTCGAGGACGCCGTGGTGGTCGACGGCGAATGGGGCTGGATCGAGCGCATCGGCTCGACCTACGTCGTCATCCGCATCTGGGACCTGCGCCGCCTCATCGTGCCGCTCAGCTACTTCATCGAGCAGCCGTTCCAGAACTGGACGCACCAGAGCGCCGACCTGCTCGGCAGCGTGATGGTGAATGTCGACTACAGCGTGCCGGTCGACCTCGTGCGGGCGCAGCTGCAGGAGATCGTAAAGGACAATCCGAAATGGGACGGCCGGGTCGCCGGCGTGCAGATGACCGATCTGCCCGACAACATGGTCCAGCTGCGCCTGCTGGTGAGCGCGCGCGGCTCCGGCCTATTGTTCGATCTGCGCTGCGACGTGCGCGAGGCGATCGTGGCGTGGCTGATGCGCGAATACCCGCATGCCTTGCCGCGCAATCGGACGGAGTTTTTGGAGGCAGGGAAGGAAGCACTACTTTTTGTAAACAAAAAGTAGCAAAAAAACTTTGATATTCTGGGCCGTGGGGGTTGGTTCCGCCTACGCCCATGCTCCCGGGAGCAACAGTTTTTGGTTCTTTTTTTCAAAAAAGAACCGCTTGCTTCTGTTTTTTCCGCCTTGTACAAAAATCCTATGATATCAATAGGATTTATAACGATAAAACTGGCCTACGCCGTCTCCGGGCTGCTGGTTGGTCTACTCGTGGGCATGACCGGCGTCGGCGGCGGCTCGTTGATGACACCTCTGCTCATGCTGGTGTTCGGCATGCACCCTTCCACCGCCGTCGGCACGGATTTGCTGTTTGCCTCGGTGACCAAAACCGTCGGCACCACCATCCACAGCGCCGGCAAGACGGTGGACTGGCAGATCGTCGCGCGCCTTGCGGCAGGCTCCGTGCCTGCGACGATCCTGACGCTGCTGGTCATTGCGCATGCGGGCGTCAACAGCAAGCATGTGACGGACGCGATTTCGTGGACGCTGGGGGTAGTGCTGGTGATCAGCGCGGTGTCGCTGCTGTTCAAGGACTGGATCATCGCGCGTGCGAGCAACCGCTATCCCAGCCTGCGCCTGCACAGCCCTGTCTGGATGACGGTGCTGGTCGGCCTGGTTCTGGGTGTGCTGGTGTCGCTCACCTCGGTCGGCGCCGGGGCGCTGGGGACGATCGCGCTGTTGCTGCTGTACCCGAAGCTGCCGATCGTGAAGATCGTGGGCTCGGACATCGCGCACGCGGTGCCGTTGACCCTGCTGGCGGGGCTGGGACACTGGTATCTTGGCACGATCAACTTCCTGATTCTGGAGTCGCTGCTGGCCGGCTCGGTCCCGGGGATCATCCTGGGCAGCCTGTTCGCCCGCCGCGCGCCGGATCGGGTGATGAAGGTTATACTCGGGGCGATATTGGCGGTGGTCGGCGTTAAGATGCTGGCGAAGTAAGAACGCGCTGCTGTTTGCTCGGCCACGCCATGGGCGCGGGCGCGGTCACGCCCCTAACCCGAAATCCCAAAGTTCTTTGCTACTTTTTGTGAACAAAAAATAGCGCTTGCGTCCTTACTTATCCGCCTGTCGCCCCGGCAGCGCATCCACCATCGCCTGCGCTGAAATCAGCCGGTCGGATGCCTGCATATATGCCACCGGGTCTGCTATGTCGACGGCCTCGTAGGCCGCCTTGGCGTCGCTCAGCGCTGCGTCGGCATCCGCCTGGTTGAGGTCGGCCTGGCGGGTGATGCTGTCGGCCAGCACCGCGCAGCGCTCCTCCGTCACCTCGGCGAAGCCGCCGGAGACGAAGAAGCGGTCGGTGATCTGATCGTTCGCATAGATGTCCACGAGGCCGCCGCGCAGGCCCGTGATCAGCCGGGAGTGACCGGGCAGGATGCCGAGATCGCCCTCGGTGCCGGGGATGACGACCATGTCCACGTCCCGGGCCAGGAGGAGTTTTTCGGGGCTTAGGATTTCGAGGGCGAGGGGCATTCAGAGGGCTCCAGGTAAGCGGTCGCTTTCAGGAAAAGCTCCGGGTACGGACGTTGAAACGGTCTCGGTCTGAAGGTGCAAAAGTTTTCGCGGAGCTTTTTTCAAAAAGCGACCTCTTATGCTTTCGCCGCCATCTCCTCGGCCTTCTTTACCGCATCCTCGATCGTCCCCACCATGTAGAACGCGCCCTCGGGCAGGTGGTCGTACTCGCCGGCCACGATGCCCTTGAAGCTGCGGATCGTGTCGGCCACGTTCACGAACACGCCCGGCGTGCCGGTGAACACTTCGGCGACATGGAAGGGCTGCGACAGGAAGCGCTCGATCTTGCGGGCGCGCGCCACGATCAGTTTGTCGTCCTCGGACAATTCGTCCATGCCGAGGATGGCGATGATGTCCTGCAGGGACTTGTAGGTCTGCAGGATGCGCTGCACGTCGCGCGCCACCTTGTAGTGCTCCTCGCCGACGATGCGCGGGTCGAGCGAGCGCGAGGTGGAGTCGAGCGGGTCGACCGCCGGGTAGATGCCCTTCTCCGAGATCGCGCGGTTGAGCACCGTGGTCGCGTCCAGATGCGCGAAGGAGGCGGCGGGCGCGGGGTCGGTCAGGTCGTCGGCAGGCACGAAGATCGCCTGCACCGACGTGATCGAGCCCTTCTTTGTGGAGGTGATGCGCTCCTGCAGCGCGCCCATGTCGGTCGAGAGCGTCGGCTGGTAGCCGACCGCGGAGGGGATGCGGCCGAGCAAAGCCGACATCTCGGCACCCGCCTGGGTGAAGCGGAAGATGTTATCGACGAAGAACAGCACGTCCTGGCCTTCGACGTCGCGGAAATACTCGGCCATCGTCACGCCGGAGAGGGCGACGCGGGCGCGGGCGCCCGGCGGCTCGTTCATCTGGCCGTATACGAGGGCGACCTTCGAGCCCTCGGTGTTGCCCTCGTTCAGCTTGATGACGCCGGCATCGATCATCTCGTGGTAGAGGTCGTTGCCCTCGCGGGTCCGCTCGCCGACGCCGGCGAATACCGAGACGCCGCCATGGCCCTTGGCGATGTTGTTGATCAGCTCCTGGATCAGCACGGTCTTGCCCACACCGGCGCCACCGAACAGGCCGGTTTTGCCGCCTTTGAGGTACGGCGCCAGCAGGTCGACGACCTTGATGCCGGTGACCAGGATCTCGGCCGAGGCGGATTGCTCGTCGAAGGCCGGCGCGTCGCGGTGGATCGGCATGCGGCTTACCGCGGGCACCGGGCCGCGCTCGTCGATCGGCTCGCCGATGACATTAAGGATGCGCCCGAGCGTGCCGGGGCCGACGGGGACGGAGATGGCCGCACCCGTGTCGGTGACCTCGGTGCCGCGGACCATGCCGTCGGTCGTGTCCATGGCGATGCAGCGCACGGTGCGCTCGCCGATCTCCTGCGCGACCTCGAGCACGACATGGCGCTCGCCGACCGTCGTGGTCAGGGCGTTCTGGATGTAGGGCAGCTCGCCCTCGAATTGCACGTCGACGATGGCGCCGAGGACCTGCGTGACGCGACCGGTATTATTGCTTGCCATGTGTATCTACCTTCAAACGGCTTCAGCGCCGGAGATGATTTCGATGAGTTCCTTGGTGATGTTCGCCTGTCGCGCCCGGTTGTAGCTGAGCGAGAGCCGCTTGATCATGTCGCCGGCGTTCCGCGTCGCGTTATCCATCGCCGTCATCTGGCTGGCGTAGAAGCCGGCGGCGTTTTCCAGCAGGGCGGCGTAGATCTGCACGGCGAGGTTCCGCGGCAACAGGCGCTCGAGCAGCGTGCCGTCATCGGGCTCGATCTCGTAATTCTGCTCCGGCGCATTGTCGTTGGCGTTCGGCACGGCGGCCGGGATCAGCGGGGTTTCCGTCACGGTCTGCATCATCACCGAGTGAAAGCGGTTGAACACCAGCGTGCAGACGTCGAACTCGCCGTCGCGGAACATCTTGATGATCTGCTGCGCGATCGCTTCCGCGTCGGTGAATTCCAGCGTTTTCTTGCCGACGAAATTCTTCGTGCCGATCAGGCGCGGCCCCATGTCGCGGCGGAAAAAATCATTGCCCTTGCGGCCCAGGGCGAAAATTTTCACGGTCTTGCCTTCGGCCTCGAGCGCGTGGGCCTTGTTGCGGGTGGCGCGCGCGATGTTGCCGTTGAAGGCGCCGGCGAGCCCGCGGTCGGCGGTGATGGCCAGCAGCAGATGCGTCTGCTCGCGCCCATTGCCGACCAGCAGCTGGTTCGCGTTCGGATTGTCGGCCTCGCTCGCCGCCAGGGCCGACATCATCTGCCCCATGCGCCGCGCATAGGGGCGAGAGGCCTCCGCCTGCGCCTGCGCGCGCCGCAGCTTGGCCGCCGCCACCATCTTCATCGCACTCGTGATCTTCTGCGTGGATTTCACGCTGTTGATCCGGTTGCGCAGGATTTTCAGGCTGGGCATGCGCGCTCAGCCGAAGGTGCGGAGCAGGTTTTCGATGAACGCGATCAGGCTCTTCTCGGTCTCCGGCTTGATCTGCCGGTCATTGCGGATCGCCTCGAGAATGCCGGGCTCGCGCGCCTTGAGCTCGCTGATCAGCTGCGCCTCAAACGCGCCCACCTTGTCCACGGGCAAGCCGTCGAGATAGCCGCGGGTGCCGGCGAACACCGAGACCACCTGCTCCTCGACGCTGAGCGGCCGGTATTGCGGCTGCTTCAGCAGCTCCGTGAGACGCGCGCCGCGCGCCAGCATTTTCTGCGTCGAGGGGTCAAGGTCCGAGGAGAACTGCGCGAAGGCCGCCATCTCGCGGTACTGCGCGAGGTCGAGCTTGATCTTGCCCGCGACCTGCTTCATCGCCTTGACCTGCGCGGCCGAGCCGACGCGGCTGACCGAGAGGCCGACATTGATCGCGGGGCGGATGCCTTTGAAGAACAGCTCGGTCTCGAGGAAAATCTGCCCGTCGGTGATCGAGATCACGTTGGTCGGGATGTAGGCGGCAACGTCGCCGGCCTGCGTCTCGATGATCGGCAGCGCCGTCAGGCTGCCGCCGCCGAACTCGTCGGACATTTTGGCGGCGCGCTCGAGCAGGCGCGAATGCAGGTAGAACACGTCGCCCGGATACGCTTCCCGGCCCGGCGGGCGGCGCAGCAGCAGGGACATCTGGCGGTACGCGACCGCCTGCTTGGAGAGATCGTCATACGCGATCAGCGCATGCATGCCGTTATCGCGGAAATACTCGCCCATGGCGCAGCCGGTATAGGGGGCGAGGTACTGCATCGGCGCCGGGTCGGACGCGGTGGCGGCGACGACGATGGAATACTCCATCACGCCCTGTTCCTCGAGCGTGCGCACCAGCTGCGCAACGGTCGAACGCTTCTGGCCGATCGCGACATAGATGCAATAGAGCTTCTTGCTCTCATCGGTGCCGGCATTCACCGTCTTCTGGTTGATGAACGTGTCGATCACGACCGAGGTCTTGCCGGTTTGCCGGTCGCCGATGATCAGCTCGCGCTGGCCACGGCCGATCGGCACCAGCACGTCGATCGCCTTGATGCCGGTCTGCATCGGCTCGGTCACCGATTGCCGGGGAATGATGCCAGGCGCCTTGGTCTCGACCAGACGGCGCTCGGTGAACACAATCGGGCCCTTGCCATCGATCGGGTTGCCCAGCGCATCGACAACGCGCCCCAGCAGCCCCTTGCCCGCCGGCACGTCGACGATCTGCCCCGTGCGGTTGACCGTGTCGCCCTCGCGGATCTGCCGGTCATCGCCGAAAATCACCGCGCCGACATTGTCGAGCTCAAGGTTCAGCGCCATGCCGCGAATGCCCGCACCCGGGAACTCCAGCAGCTCACCCGCCATGACGTTGGACAGGCCGAAAATCCGGGCAATGCCGTCGCCGACACTCAGCACCTGGCCGGTCTCGGCCACATTCGATTCGGTGTCGAAATTCGCGATCTGGCTCTTCAGAATTTCGGAGATTTCGGCGGGACGGATCTCCATGTCAGGCAGCTCCCTTGAGAGAATATGTTAGCCGGTTAAGGCGTGATTTGAGACTCGTATCATAAAGCTTGGCGCCGATTTTGAGCACCAGGCCGCCAAGCAACGCCGGATCAGTGCGCTCGATCATTCGCACACTGCCGTGGCCCGCCTCGGTCAGGCGCGCGCGCAGCTGGTTGCGCTGCAATTCCGTCAACGCATGCGCGGACGTCACCTCCGCAACAACCTCGCCGCGCTTGGCCGCGACATAAGCCGCAAACCCCGCAATCAGCTCGGGCAGCCGGGACAGCCGGCGATTGACAATGGCAACGTTCACGAAATTGGCGATCAGCGGCAGAAAACCGCCTGCCTCCAGCGCCCTGGTCAACACCGGCGCCGCCTTCGCCCCATCGGTCAACGGATTGGCCAATAGCCGGCGCAAATCCGCGTCGTCACGGATCAGCCGGCCCAAAGCCTCCATCTGCCCCACAACTTCATTAAGGACATTTTGCTCGAAAGCTAACGAATAAAGCGCCGCCGCGTAACGCGCAGTCAAACCCGTCTCAGTCGTTCCCGTGGTGTCGACCAATATCCGCTCGCCTGTTGTTATTGCCGTGGTCCGCAAACCGGTCCCCCGGTCCGGGCGGGCAGTAACATAGGGTTCCGGGCGCAGCAAGCCAGCCAAGGCAAGGCCAGGGGGTTTTGCCCCGGCGCGCCTTCGGCGCAACGCTTAATATGTCCGGCGCGCCTTCGGCACGACGCTTAACATGTCCGGCGCGCCTTCGGCGCGACAGGACAGAGCCCCTTGGCCTTGCTTACTTGCCGGCCCCCGCCCGGAGCACGACGTCACCGTCCTCCCGGTACCCGTGGCAGGTGTTGATCAGCGCGGCGGGGACGCCGTTGGCGGCTTGTGTCTGGCGCTCGTGGCGCATGGAGAAGCTGGTCTGGAAGGCGACGGTTGCGAGTGGTTGCAGCAGTTCGCGCAGGTGTGTGCAGCCTTCGACGCCGCCGAGGCGTTGCATGGCGGATTTGAGGAAGCCGCGGCCGATGGTGAGGCCGATGAGGCGTTGGTAGTTGGGCGCGACGGCGGGGCAGATGGCGAAGGGTGTGCCGTCCATGGCGGCGTCGACCGCCTGGATTGTCATGTCCCGGTCGATGGTGAGGCGCATCCACATGTCGTGCAGGGGGTCGCCGGCGTTGATGGCGCCGCGATCGTGGTTGGACCAGCTATAGGTTTTGATGTCGGTCATGCGGACTTCGATGTCGAACATGCCGTCTTCGCGTTCGTAGCCGCGCAGCTGGATGTCGCGCATGTGCAACAGCTTGCGGGCGGTGGCGCGGGGCAGCGGCATTGGTCTTCGACTTTCATAATCGCGCGCATGGCAGGGATTTTTCGCCATGGCCTTGTCTATTGGGGCTGGCCGGACACATACCGGTAAACGACTTTACGGATTGATATGATGCCCGGCAATGATGACAGGATCCCGGAGGCGGCCGCGCGGGTCTATTCGCATAGCGAGCGCATGCGGGTGGTGACCGGCATCATCATGTGCATTTTGCTGGCGGCTCTGGACCAGACGGTGGTGCTGCCGGCGATCCCGCAGATGGCGGCGAGCCTGCATGGCGTCGGGCATTTGTCGTGGGTCGTGTCGGCGTATCTGCTGACGACGACGGCAACGACGCCGATTTACGGCAAGCTGTCGGACCAACTGGGCCGGCGGCGCGTGCTGGTGCCGGCTCTGGTGTGTTTTCTGCTCGCATCCGTGTTCTGCGCGCTGTCGACCTCGGTGTTCATGCTGATCATCGGGCGGGCGCTGCAGGGTGTGGGGGGCGGGGCGTTGATGGCGGTGTCGCAGTCGGCGGTGGGGGATGTCATTCCGCCGCGCGAGCGGGGCAAGTACCAGGCCTGGTTCGCGGGCACCTGGGCGGTGTCTTCGGTCGCCGGGCCGATCGCGGGCGGGTTTGTCACGCAGCATCTCTCCTGGCGCTGGATTTTCTGGAGCAATCTGCCGCTGGGGCTGGTTGCGATGGTGTTGTGCTACCGGGGTCTGGCCGGGCTCACCCCGGCGGGCTTGCGGACGCGGATCGACTACGTGGGCGCGGTGCTGCTGGTTTTGAGCGTGGGCGCCATTCTGCTCGGGATGAGCACGGGAGGTGTGGACTTCGCGTGGGTTTCATGGACCGAGCTCGCGATTTTCGTGGCGGGCGGGGTGCTTCTGGCGGCCCTTGTGGTGCAGCAGCGCCGTGCGGCGGCGCCGCTGTTTCCGGCCGGGTTGCTGGCGCAGGCCGCGTTCCGCAACGTGCTGGAAATCTCATTTCTGAATGCGGCGGCGATGTTCGGGGCGATTTTCCTGCTGCCGCTGCTGCTGCAATGGCTCTACCACGCGAATGCCGCGCGCTCCGGGCTCGACATTGTGCCGCTGCTGGCGACGACGACGTTGGGCGCGTTCGCCGCTGGTCAGATCACACGGCGAACCGGGCGCTCCCGCCCCGTGATGGCGGCGGGCGTGGCGCTGGCGGCGGTGGGGTTTGTGGTCATCGCGGTCGCGCCGGGCGCTGGCACGGCGCTTTACCCAATCGCGGTGTCCGCCGTTTTCGGGCTCGGCATCGGTACGGTGATGCCGACTTCGCTCGTTGCGGCGCAGAACCAGGCCGGGCGGCGGGACATGGGGGCGGCGACGGGGACGCTGCTCCTGCTGCGCGCGATGGGCGGCGCGTTCGGCGCAACCATGGCGGGGGCGTTTCTGGCGATCGCGCATGCCAATATGGCGGAGGGGTTCAGGCTCGGGTTTCTGGCCTGCGCGGCGCTGCAAGCCATCGCGACGGTGGTGGCGTTGCGGATGGAGGATTTGAGGTTGAGGAGCGGGGCGGAGGCGGTGAAGGCGTAGGTACGCAAAAAACCTGGACGTTTGACCATGGGCTGTGTGCCGTCGAAGCCCATGGCCTGGCGTGGCAAAAATTTTTTGCTTCTTTTTTTTAAAAAAGAAGCGCTTGCTTCCCTCACTCGTGCGCCGGATACGCCGCCATCAGTTTCTTCTGATACTGCCAAAGCCCGAGCAATTTCAGCCACCCCGTCGGCCGCAGCCCGCGCCGCCGCATTTCCGCGCCGATTTTGAAACTTTCGCCGTAGTGGAAAAACTGCGTCGCGTAGGCGTCGCGGATCGTCATGTGCGGGTCCCAGATATGGGTCGCCTCCGAGCCGCTGCCGTTGAATTCAATGATTTTGAAGCCCTCCCCGGCCCGCAGAGCCTCGAGGCTCTCGTAGCGCAGGTCGATGCGCGAGAAGTACAGATCAGGCACGTCACGGGCGATCTCATCGATGCGGGCGGTGAGCGCTGGGGTGACGATGTCCAGGCCATCCTTGAATGTCGAGCCGCGGCAGTGGTTGCCGACGAAGACGAGTTTCACCGTTTCGCCCGGTGCTGGGATCATGTCCGCTTTGGCCCCGAGATGGGGGATCAGCAGGTTTGACACGGCGTTGAGCCGGGCATCCGCGGCAATCAGCGCGCGCACGCTCTGGCGGCCGTCGCCAATCACGGTCGGCGGGTATTTAAGGGTGACCGAGGTGATCCGCCCGGTGCGCTCGCCGGGGTGGCGGATGTAGAAAATACCGGCTTCGCCCTCATAGGTGACGAGCGCCTGCAGTTGCAGGGCGGTCGCGCGGGGGAAGGCGCGCAGATAGTCTCCAAGGCTCGCATCGTCGCGGATGATGCGCACGCCGACGCCGTTGCAGCTCATATCGGGCTTGGCGACGACCGGGTAGGTGAGGCCGGCGCGCGCCATGGCCGCTTTGGCCAGCGCCAGGTCGTTGCCTTCATGGTGGCCGGAGGTCGTGACGGCCGCGTAGTCCGCGACCCAGGGCCGGGCGACGGGGCCGGCCAGGTCGAGGATGGCGTTTTTGGACTCGCCACAGATGCCGCCCGCCTCGATCCGCGGGTTGGCGAGCGCGGGCAGGGTGATGCTGCCGTAACGCAGGGCCTTGAGCGCCCAGAAGGCGACGACGGGGGCGTAGAACAGCCATCCGGGCCAGAACTCAAAAAACGAAACCGGGCTGCTGCCCCGCGCCGCGCGCGACTGGGTGCGTCGCGCGCCCAGAGCCGTAGGGAGCGACGTCTCGCTCATGCGTTGGTCCTTTTATTATATAGCGACGTGGCGTAACGGCCCACGAGTACGATCACTATAAGGAAGACCGCAAGCCCTGCCCAGCGCCAGACCCCCAGATAATGCATCATAAGTAGACCGAGTTTGAGACTTATGAAAAAAAGTCCCGAGGTCCAGACCAGCGTGGCGCAAATTGCCGCCGTAGCGAATTTTCGCAAAGGGGCACGGAGGAAGCCGAGGGTCGTGTAGGTCGGCAGGCGTAGCCCGGGGACGAAGCGGCTGACGAGCACGAGCGGGAAGACGCGCTCGGAGACCCATTTTTGCCCCAGATTGCGCCGGCGTCTGGGCACCATGCGGCGCGCCCAGCGGTTCGAGGCGGACAGCATGCCGAGCGTATACAGTCCGAGGTCGCCCAGGATGATCCCGGCATAGAGTGCCCCCAGCGCCAGAGCGAGGGGCAGCGCGCCGGATGCGACCTGCATGGCGGCGAGCAGGGTGGCGGCGTCCTCCAATATAAAGGTGCCGACGATGATGGTCGCGGCCTCCAATGGCTTATTGCCGCCGGCTGCCGACAGCAGCGCCGAGAATTCCGAGGTCATCATACCGCTGTCACATAGGGTGCGCGGTCGCATAGGGAAAGCAAGGGCTTCTTTTTTGAAAAAAAGAAGCAAAAAACTTTTGCAACTCGGAGCCGGTGGCTTCGGCGGCGTCAGCGCCCACGGCCCAAGGTTATAAAGTTTTTTTGCTACTTTTTGTTCACAAAAAGTAGTATTTTCTAAACCTTAGGTGCCAAGCTTATCCGGCGCATCCCACGCCGCCAGGTGGTCGCCGCCCGACGGCGCGACAACATGGCACTGGTCCCCGCGGGCGGTGAGCGCCTCGCAGGTTTCATGCGCTGCGCTCAGGGTCAGCCCGGCGAGCTGCGCTGTCCATAGTATCCGTCCGTGGCTTTGCACGCGGGCGATGCGGGGGATGCCGATGCCGCGCATGTGATGCACGGCGATCGCCTCGATCCGGGCACGGCTCATGCGGCTGTACAGGCCGAGCTGTGCAGTCCAGCCGCCGGCATCGGCGACGCGCGTGGTGCCGCCGAGGGCCAGCGGTCCACTCCGCCGGGGGGCCGTCATATCCACGCTCTCGACCGGAGCGCTTTGAACTGGCGGGACCACCGGCGCGGCGTTGCTGGCGACATTCATGGCCGGGGCGCGGGGGCTGCCGCCGAAACCGTCATCAAGCATCGCGGTCATCTGTTCGTAGCTCGCCCCCCAGCTCGGCTCGTGCAGGACGACGCCGATGAGCACGCGGCCGTCATGGTCGGCGCTGGTGATCAGGTTGTGGCGGGCGAGGAAGGTATAGCCGGTCTTCATGCCGGTCGCACCCGGATAGGTCTTCAGCATGGCGTTGTTGCTGTAGACCTGATGCCCCTCGAAATCGAATTTCTGGACCTCGAAGAAGCCCTGGTATTCGGGGTAGCCGACGACGATGTCGCGGGCGAGGATCGAGAGGTCGCGCGCCGTCGTGATCTGGCCGGGGTTGGGCAGGCCGGAGGCGTTGTAGAATTCCGTCTGCGCCATGCCGAGCGCGTGGGCGCGCAGGGTCATCATCTCGGCGCAGCGCGGCTCCGAGCCGCCGCCCAGAAACTCGCCGAGCGCGGTCGCCGCGTCGTTGGCGGACATCGTGGTCATGGCGAGGATCGCCTGGCGGACGGTGATGGTGTCGCCGGGTTGGAGCCCGAGTTTCACCGGCTCGACGGCGGCGGCGTGGTAGGAGATGGGGATCGGCGTGTCGAGGGTCATCCGCCCGGCGCGCAGCGCCTGGAAGGCGAGGTCGAGGGTCATCAGCTTGGTCAGGCTGGCGGGGTAGCGCGGCACGTCGGCGCCGGCTTCGGCCAGCACGGCACCCGTGCCGGCGTCGATGACGATGGTGCTGGCGCCGGCCGAGGTGGGGCCGAAGCCGGCCGAGGGCGGGGCGGCCATCTCGCGGGGCGCGTAATACTGGATGTGCAGGCGGCGGTGGTGATGCTCCGCGCGGGCGGCGGCCGGGGTGGCGGAGAGGGCGGCCATGCCGAACGCCAGCGCGGCCAGCGGCAGGCAAACCCACCGCCGACGCCTCGCCGGCGACCGGCGATCGCCCGTCTGGCCGGTCGGGTTAACACAAGCTCGCATCAACGCTACCTCAACTCGAAACCTGGACCGATGTAAACGTCCAGGTCATCGCGTGTCCAGCCAAAAATCATGTTGTTAGTGCGAGAAAGAGCCGAAAACCCAACATGTTAATAGGATGTATTAACGAAACTTATCAAACCTGCCGGCGTCGTCGGCGTAAACGGGCGCGTTCTATTTGGAAAACGCGGCCTACACGGCAAAAATTTGTTACGGTGCATTTTTTGTGCGGCGCACAAAAAATGGTTGACCCATGAGTGTCGCGCGCGTATAGGGACCTCGCTGCATCGCGGTTTTTACCGCTGCGCTCGCCGGGTTGGAGCTGTGCAGCCAGTCAATTACGCACCAGTTTTCACTCTACGGAGCACGCACATATGAGCAGCACCAAAGCGAAAGCCGCGGCCGAAAGCGCCGCCGCCACCATCGAGCACACCACCGAAGAGACCGCGAAGGGCTTCGACAAGACCCTGACCGCCGTGAAGGAAGGCATGGAGAAGGCCGCCAAGGGTCTTGAGACCTCGCAGCTCAAGCTGAAGGAAGGCGTCGAGAAGGCGATGAAGACCGCTGAGGACATGATGGCGTTCAGCCAGGGCAACATGGAAGCGCTGGTCAAGGCGAGCCAGATCTACGCCGCCGGCTTCCAGGACATCTCCAAGCACATTGCGGCGTCGAGCAAGGCGTCGGTCGAGGAGTCCGTTGCGTTCACGAAATCCCTGATGGGTGTCAAGTCTGTCAAGGAAGCCGTTGACCTGCAGACCGGCTTCGCGAAGGCCTCGATCGAGAAGGCTGTCGCCGAGACCAACAAGATCACCGACGCGTCGGTGAAGCTCGCCGAGCAGGCGACGGCGCCGCTGACCGCGCGCATTGCGCTCGCCGTCGAGACGTTCGGCAAGACCTCCGCCTAAAGCGTCTGCCCCGCCGCCGCCGCGAGGCAAAGCGGGGCTGATCATCGGAAACGACGCCAAGGCCGGCACCCGCGAGGGGGCCGGCCTTTTGCGTGCGCGGCCTGCGCACAGGCGCGGATTTTACGCGGAGGCGAACTTTGCCGGCGCCGCCTGCCGTCCAGCGCCTAAATTTGATGTTCATAAAACCATGTTTTTCTGGACAAGCCGAAAATCGCTCTTTCACATCCGCCGAAGCTTTCGATATGCTGACTACAGGAGTTGCGGTGAAGCGCGGGCCGGAGGAGGCCACGTTTCGGGTGAGGACCCCGGTCTGGGATGGCCCCTCCGGAGGGACCATAGCCAAAGCCGCGGATAAGTATCAGGATGCCGATGATGAGCGAAAACGACAAACGCCGCGGAACCGAGGGACCCAACACAGGGGTCGTGGTCAAGCCGCGCCCGAAGACCCGCAAGCCGACCATGTACAAGGTCCTGATGCTGAACGACGACTACACGCCGATGGAATTCGTCGTGCATGTGCTGGAACGGTTTTTCCAAAAATCGCGCGACCAGGCGACGCAGATCATGCTGCACGTGCACAGGCGCGGCGTCGGCGTGTGCGGCGTCTATACCTATGAGGTCGCGGAAACGAAGGTGACCCAGGTGATGGACCTGGCGCGCCAGAACCAGCACCCGCTGCAATGCACGATTGAGAAAGAATGAGCGTGTATTGCGGAGCTGACGCCTTATCTCAATTACAGCCGGCAGGCCCTCGTGCCGCCGGCGCAGGAATGCCGGCCGGGCAGGCAGCTCATACGCCCGGAGAACAGAGCGCCGTTATTCGGCGTGAAGGAACGGTTTAAAACCATGCTATCTCGAAATCTTGAACAAACCCTGCACCGTGCCCTTTCGCTCGCCGCGGACCGCAAGCATGAGTACGCGACGCTTGAGCATCTGTTGCTCGGCCTGGTCGACGACGGCGACGCGGTGACCGTGCTGCGCGCCTGCGGCGTCGACATCGAGAAGATCAAGAAGGACCTGACCGAGTTTCTCGACAAGGACCTGGCCGGCCTCGCGACCGACCGCGCCGGCGACCCGAAGCCGACCGCCGGCTTCCAGCGCGTGGTGCAGCGCGCCGCCATCCATGTGCAGTCCTCCGGTCGCGATGAAGTGACAGGGGCGAACGTTCTCGTCGCCCTGTTCAGTGAGCGTGAGAGCCATGCCGTGTACTTCCTGCAGCTGCAGGACATGACGCGGCTCGACGCGGTGAATTTCATTTCGCACGGGATCGCGAAATCGCCCGGCAAATCCGCGCCCCGCACGCCGACCGGCTCGGCCGACCAGAACGAGCCCGAGCGCGAGGAAAAGAACGCCCCCAAGCGCGGCCAGGACGCGCTGTCCACCTACTGCGTCAACCTGAACAAGAAGTCGCAGGCCGGAAAGATCGATCCGCTGATCGGCCGCGAGCAGGAGATCGAGCGCACGATCCAGATCCTCTGCCGCCGTACCAAGAACAACCCGCTCTATGTCGGTGACCCCGGCGTCGGCAAGACCGCGATCGCCGAAGGCCTCGCCAAGCGCATCGTCGATGCGGACGTGCCGGAAGTGCTGCTGAACGCCACGATCTTCGCGCTCGACATGGGCGCGCTGCTCGCCGGCACGCGCTACCGCGGCGATTTCGAGGAGCGGCTGAAAGCGGTCGTCACCGAAATGGAAAATTCTCCCGGCGCCATCCTGTTCATCGACGAGATCCACACCGTCATCGGCGCGGGGGCGACCTCCGGCGGTGCGATGGATGCCTCCAACCTGCTCAAACCCGCGCTCGCGCAGGGCACGCTGCGCTGCATCGGTTCGACGACTTATAAAGAGTTCCGCAACTACTTCGAAAAAGACCGCGCCCTCGTCAGGCGCTTCCAGAAGATCGACGTGAACGAGCCGTCCATCGAGGATGCGGTGAAAATCCTCCGCGGCCTGAAAACCGCGTATGAAAAACACCACAAGGTTCGCTACACCGACGATGCCATCCGCGGCGCCGTGGAACTCGCCGCCAAATACATCAACGACCGCAAGCTGCCCGACAAGGCGATCGACGTGATCGACGAGGCCGGTGCGGCGCGCATGCTCCAGCCGGAATCCAAGCGCCGCAAGACGGTGACGCTCAAGGATGTCGAGGAGATGGTGTCGAAAATCGCGCGCATCCCGCCCAAATCCGTGTCGGCCGACGACAAGGAGGTGCTGCGCACGCTCGAGCGTGATCTGAAATCGATGGTGTTCGGCCAGAACGCCGCCATCGAAGCGCTGTCCGCCGCAATCAAGCTGTCGCGCGCCGGCCTGCGCGACAACGAGAAGCCGATCGGCAACTATCTGTTCTCCGGCCCGACCGGCGTCGGCAAGACCGAGGTGGCGCGCCAGCTCGCCGCGACGCTCGGGATCGAGCTCACCCGCTTCGACATGTCGGAATACATGGAACGCCACTCGGTCTCGCGCCTCATCGGCGCACCGCCGGGCTATGTCGGCTTCGACCAGGGCGGCCTGCTGACCGACGCCATCGACCAGCACCCGCATTGCGTGCTGCTGCTCGATGAAATCGAGAAGGCGCATCCGGATCTGTTCAACATCCTGCTGCAGATCATGGATCACGGGAAACTCACCGATCATAACGGCAAAAAGATCGATTTCCGGAATGTCATCCTGATAATGACGACGAATGCGGGGGCTGCGGACATGGCCAAAGCGGGCATCGGCTTCGGCCGCCAGGTGCGCGTCGGCGAGGATGAGGATGCGGTCAAACGCATGTTCACCCCGGAATTCCGCAACCGTCTGGACGCGGTGATCCCCTTCGCGGCGCTCACGCCGGAGATCGTCGGCCGCGTCGTGGAGAAGTTCGTGATGCAGCTGGAAGCCCAGCTCGCGGACCGCAACGTCACCATCGAGCTGTCCTCGGCCGCGAAAGAGTTCCTGGCGGAGCGCGGCTACGAGCCGCTCTACGGCGCGCGCCCGCTCGGCCGCGTGATCCAGGAGCTGATCAAGAAACCGCTGGCCGAAGAGCTGCTGTTCGGCAAGCTCGTCAAAGGCGGGGCCGTGAAGGTCACGCTGAAGGACGGCAAGCTCGCGTTCGACGTGACCGAGGCCGCATTGCCTGCGCTCCCGCGGCCGGAGAGCGAGGGCGACGATGGGGCCGAGGAGCGGCGGCCTGAGGAAGTGCAGTAACGGGAGGAAGGCGAGGGGCTCTGCCCCTCGACCCCGCTGGGGCCGAAAGGCCCCGGCCCCCGATAGTTTTAAACACATTGTTCATTTTACTTGAGTAACGATAGGTTCGGTTTATGCCGGACCTTTTTTTGTGTGAATGTGGCTCGGGGCTCAGGCGGGTCCGGTGCTGCGGGTTGGATGTCGCCACCCTCAGCCCCGTGGAAGCGCTGGCGCCGCTCCTTCCACTGCTCGAGCAGGGCACGGAGGCCGCCATCCTCGCCGTGCTGGAACTCGCACCCGGGTACGAGGACGCCCTGATCGCGCTCTACCGGCTACGGCGGCACGAGAAAAACACCATCGCGGCACAAACGCTCATCCGCCGCGTCGTCGCCCTCAACCCCAATCATTTCTGGGCCACCAACGAGCTCACACTCCTGCTGCTCGCCCAGGGCGCGCTCGGCGAGGCCGAACGCCACGCCCGCAACGCCGTGCGCATCGCGCCGCAAAACCCGCAGGCGCATAACCTGATGGGCCTCGTGCTGACTGAAGCCAACCGCCCCGTCGTCGGTGAATACCACTACCGCCGCGTGCTGGCTCTCGCCGGCGCGCCGCCGCCCATCACCCTCGCCAACCTCGCCTGGAACCTCAAAACCCAGGGCCTGATCGGGGAGGCCCGCGGGCTCTACCAGCAATCGATGGCCCTGCAGCCGGACGTGCTGCAGACCATCCTGGGTTTTGCCAAAATGGAGGAGGCCGACCGGAATTTTGCCGCGGCCCTGGCGCTGCTCGACCAGGCTGCGGCGCTGCATCCGGGCCATGCGAGCGTGCAGCTGACGCGCGCCACCGTCCTCGCGCGCCAGCAGCAGCCGGCGGCGGCGCTCAAACTGCTGCAAGGCGGCGAGGCCGATCTCGGTCCCGCCGAGCTTTCGGAGCAAGGCCGCCTGCTCGACCGGCTCGGCCGCCACGATGAGGCTTTTGCCGCCTTCGATGCCGCCAAGCGCCAGGCAATCGCGCGCGGCGCGCCGACCTACGCGGCGGGGGCGGCGGCGGAACTCGCCGGCCGGCTCAAAAACTTCTTCAACGCCCGGCGGCTCGAAACGCTCCCCGTGGCGGGCGCGCGCGCCGATACGCCGCAGCCGGTGTTCATCACGGGCTTCCCGCGCTCGGGCACCACTCTGGTCGAACAGACGCTCTCCGTGCACGAGCAGATCGCCGCCGGGGACGAGCTCCCGTTCATCGAGGACCTCACCCAGATCATGCCCCGCCTGCTCGGCAGCCCGCTCGCCTATCCGGAGGCGCTGGCCGAGCTTTGGATGGGCGACCAGCGGGACGCGCTGGATGACCTGCGTGACCATTATCTGAACCGTGCGGCCAAAAGTGGCATTTTCCGCCCCGGGGCAGCCTACTTCACCGACAAGATGCCGCTGAACGAGACCCATCTCGGGCTGATCGCGCGGCTGTTTCCGAACGCGCCGGTCATCCATGTCATCCGCCACCCGCTGGATGTCGTCCTGTCGGTCTACGCCAACCACCTCACGCACGGCTTCTGCTGCGCCGCCCAGCTGGAGACGATCGCGCATCACTACGCGCTCATCGCCGATCTGGTCGCGCATTACGCGCAGGCACTGGACGCACGCCTGCTGACGGTGCGTTATGAGGACATGGTCGCCGACCAGGATGCGACGATCCGCAGGCTGCTCGCCTTCATCGGCGTGCCGTATGATCCGCGCTGCCGCGATTTTCAGCGGAACAGGCGCTATGCGCGCACCGCGAGCTATGCGCAGGTGACGGAAAAATTGTATGACCGGTCGCGCTATCGCTATCGGGCCTACCGAGCCCATCTTAAGCCTGTGATCGCGGTGCTGCGGCCCGTGATCGCGAGCCTTGGTTACGACATAGACTAACGGAGACGCCCGATGTTCCGCCAGCCTTTCACCGTCGCCGTCCTGCTGACGCTCGCCGGCGCCATCCCGTTTGTTCTGCTCACCATCACCGTGCTGGGGGACCCGCTGGCCTCGCCGATCGCGATCCAGGTGCTGATCAGCTATGGCGCCGTTATCCTGTCTTTCGTCGGCGCCGTGCATTGGGGCTTCGCGCTGCGCGACAGTGCGCACCCTGTGAACGGCGTGCCGCTGACGCCGGCGGTCCTGGGGGCTGAACGGCAGTTGCTGATTTTTGGCATCGTACCGGCCGTGATCGGCTGGATCGCGCTCTCCGCGATGCTGCATTTCGATGCGCCGGCGCTCGCGATATTTCTGCTGCTGGGCGGTTTCTTCGCGGCGATCGTCGTGGAAACGATCGGCCGCGGCCGCGGCGTGGTGGCAGGCAACTACCTCGCGCTGCGCTGGGCCGTGTCGATCATCGTGCTGCTATGCCTGGTGATCGTATTGTTCGCCATCTTGACAGGGATGAGGGTAGGGTAGGCAAGCGCTTCTTTTATGAACAAAAGAAGCAAAAAACCTCGCTCCTGAGTGCCGTAACGCGGCCACATCCACCGGCCCAGCTGATCAAAGTTTTTTTGCTACTTTTTGTTCACAAAAAGTAGTTCGTCCTTTGCTTCAAGCTGCCGCTTGAACCGTAAACCCCGCCCCCTCGATCGCTGCCATGTACTCATGCGGATCGCCGGCCCCGCCGATGACCACGCGTTTGGTTTCGAGATCGGCCGAGACGCTGGCTTTGGCGTCGACGCGCTGCACGGCTTCGGTGATGGATTTGACGCAGGATTGGCAGTCCATGTCGGGGATGTCGAACTGCAGCGGTGTGGAATCTGGCATGGCGGTGAACTCCTTCGTTGACGTTTGATAAGGGTTGCTCACACGGCAAGGTCAAGCCTTGACCCTCCCATCATGGGAACCCCTATATCTGCGTCATGGATGAGTTTGCGGCGTTGCAGGATTTTGACCTCGCGATTGGCGGGATGACGTGCGCGAGCTGCGTGGCGCGGGTGGAGCGGAATTTGAGCCGCGTGCCTGGAGTGCGGGATGTGACGGTCAACCTCGCGACGGAGATGGCGCATCTGCGCGCGCCCGCGGGGACGGCATTTTCGGCGCTGGTTGCGGCGGTGGACCGGGCGGGCTACCGCGCGACGCCGCGGGCGCAGGCGTTGGCGTATGATGGACGGCGGGAACGCTGGGAGCTGGCGGCGGCCTTCGGCCTCAGCGCCCCGCTATTCGCGGCGATGGCGTTGCCCTTGCCGGGATGGTGGCAGCTGGCGCTTGCCACGGTCGTTCAGGTCTGGCTCGGCGCGCGGTTCTACGTGGCAGGGGCGAAGGCGTTGCGGGCGGGTGCTGGCAACATGGACCTGCTGGTCGCGCTGGGCACCTCGGCGGCGTATGCGCTATCGGTGGTTGATTTCGCGCATGGCGGGCCGCTCTATTTCGAATCCTCGGCGGCGGTGATCACGCTGGTCCGGCTCGGCAAATATCTGGAGGGCGGTGCGAAGCGCGATGCGGCGCGGGCGGTGTCGGGCCTCGGCGCCCTGCGGCCGGCGCGCGCGCGCGTCCAAGGCCGGGGCGAGGTGGCGCTGGCCGATATCCGCGTCGGCGATGTCATCGACATGCGGCCTGGCGAGCGGGTGCCGGCAGATGGCGTCATCGTGAGCGGCAGCGGCAGCTTCGATGAGAGCCACATCACCGGCGAGCCGCTCGGCGTGGTGCGCGGCCCGGGCGAGGCCGTGCTCGCGGGCGCCCTGAACCTGGACGCGCGGCTCGACATACGCGTGAGCGCCGCGGCGGGCGAGACGCTGCTGGACCGGATGGCGCGGCTGATCGAGGCGGCGCAGGGCTCCAAACCCCAGATCCAGCGGCTGGCCGACCAGGTGGCGGCGGTGTTCGTGCCGGTCGTGATCGCGCTGGCGGCGGCAACCGGGCTCGGCTGGCTGCTCGCGGGCGCGCCGCCGTCGCGCGCGATCATCGATGCGGTCTCGGTGCTGGTGATCGCCTGCCCCTGCGCGCTCGGCCTCGCGACCCCGGCGGCCCTGCTGGCCGGGACCGCCGCGGCGGCGAAACACGGTATTTTGATCCGCAATGCGCAAGCCCTGGAGACCGCCGCCGGTGTCGACATGGTGGTGTTCGACAAGACCGGCACGCTGACGGAAGGCCGGCCGTGCCTTGCCGGCATGACGCTGCTGGGCGCAATGGCGGAGCCGGACGTGCGGCGGATCGCAGCGGCCCTCGCCGCCGGCGACAGCCATCCGCTGTCCTCCGCCCTGCGGATCGACGGCGTGCCGGCGGCGGCGGACCTCACGGCGCTGCCCGGGCGCGGCCTCGCGGGCTCGGTCGGTGGCGTCGGTTACCGGCTTGGCACCGCGGCCCTGATGGCGAGCCTCGGCGCCGCCGTGGCGCCGGAGACCGGCACGGCAACCTGGTCCTACCTCGCGACCGCCGGCGGGGAGGTGCTGGCCGCGTTCGCCTTCACCGACGCGCTGCGGCCGGATGCGAGACATGCCGTCGAACGGCTGCGGGCGATGGGTTGTGCCGTCAAACTCCTCTCGGGCGACCGCGAGCCCGCGGTGCGCGCGGTCGCCCAGGCGCTGGGCGTCGACGATTTTGTGGCCGCTGCCGGCCCGGCGGATAAAACCGCCGTGCTGCGCGCGGCTCAGGCGGCCGGGCGGCAGGTCGCGATGGTCGGCGACGGGGTGAACGACGCCGCCGCCCTCGCCGTCGCGGATTGCAGCATCGCCATCGGCGGCGGGGCGGACATCGCGATCGAGACCGCCGATATCTCGCTGCTGCGGGCGGAACCCGCCCTGGTGGCCGATGCGCTCGCGCTATGCCGCCGAACGAGGCGGGTGCTCCGCCAGGGCCTGTTCTGGGCGATGATCTATAACGTCATCGGCATTCCGGCCGCCGCCTGCGGCCTGCTCAGCCCCACGATCGCGGGCGCCGCCATGGCCGCATCCTCCGTCTGTGTACTTGCCAACGCGCTCCGCCTGCGCCGCTGGAGACCGAAATGACCCTGGTGACCATCAAGGACGCGGCCGCCGCGACCGGCGTATCGGCGAAAATGATCCGGCATTATGAGAGCATCGGCCTCATCGCCGCGCCCACGCGCACCGAAAACCGCTACCGGCATTACAACGAGACCGAGGTGCATGAGCTCGGCTTCATCCGCCGCGCGCGGGACCTCGGGTTTTCGATCGACGATATCCGCCACCTGCTGACGCTCTGGCGTGACCGCGGGCGGCCGTCGGCCGAAGTGAAGGCGATCGCGTTGCGCCACATCGCCGAGCTGGATGCGAAAGCCGCCTCGCTCGCCGCCATGAGCCGGACGCTCAAGCATCTGGCGGCGCATTGTCATGGCGATGGGCGGCCGGATTGTCCGATCCTGGATGCGCTCGACAGCACATTGCCCGTCCCTCCGCCAGGCAATTCTTGACTTTCCCCGCCGATTTGCCGATACGACGCGGGAATTATGTAGTTGGGAAGGTCTACTTTTTGTGAACAAAAAGTAGCAAAAAAACTTTTGAATCTGGGGTAACGGTAGGTGCGCCGCGATGCCCTGATCCAAGCGCTGCGCCGGTTGCGGCGGAGCCGATAATGTCGCAATGCGACGGGCGCGCTGGTGCGCGCAGTCCTCATAACACGAACGGGTTGATATTTTTGTCAGACACTCCTGAGACCGACGCGGAGCACAACACGGCGCCGCAGATGACAGCGCCGGAATCCCAGCCGGACGCGGCGCCGGACGAGACGGTTGCGCCGGAGGCGGCGGCCGAGGCGGTTACAGCGGCGGCGGAAGCGCCGGCAGCGGAAGCGCCATCAG
>Ga0116231_10005999_pt1 | contig 23555 bp, 16 predicted proteins | sample S1TSphgellanicum_2_FD_89695 | JGI IMG/M metagenome (GOLD analysis project Ga0116231, IMG submission 89695) | Host-associated microbial communities from peat moss isolated from Minnesota, USA - S1T2_Fd - Sphagnum magellanicum MG | ecosystem: Host-associated > Plants > Peat moss > Unclassified...
GCTCGTTCGGCCGGGCCGGCCGCCGCTTGCGCGGGAATCGAGCGATCTTGCTTCAGGTGGGGTTTACCCGCGCCCGCGTCACCGCGGCCGCCGTGCGCTCTTACCGCACGATTTCACCCTTACCCCGAGCCGGCTTGCGCCCGGCGAAGGGCGGTTTGTTTCTGTGGCACTTTCCTTCGAGTCGCCCCGACAGGCCGTTAGCCTGCACCTTGCCCGATGAAGCCCGGACTTTCCTCAAGGCTTGCGCCCCGCGATGATCCGGCGTACTCCGCGTTACGGCGTTTCGACGACCGCGTGCCAAAGCGCTTCTGCATGCACGTGCAGCGCCGGAAGATCGTCGGGCAACAGATACCCCTCGGCGGCCAAGCTCTGCGCCGCCGTCGCGCATTTGGCCAGATAGTCGGCGCGGTCGACGTAGCGATCGAAGACGCTCGGTCGCGGATCGTCGACGAGCCCCGTGGTCTTGGGCAGGCGAAAGGCGATGAAGCTGCCCGTGTAGTCGACGAGCGCGCGCGGGAAACCGGTCTCGGGGTTGCGCTGATTCCAGCCCGTGTAGGTGCCGAGCGGGACGGCGATCTCCGGGAGCCGGAGGCCGCCTTGCTCGTTGCCGTCGAGATCGACTTGGGGAAGCCGGACGCCGTATTCGATGCCCTCCGTCGGCGGTTCGATCGTGTCGATGCCGCGCGTCGCAAAGTCAGGACCGAAATCGAGCGCGTATTCGTGATGGTAGAAGGACGGAAACGTCACGCCCGGGATCGTCGGGAAACGGATGTTGTCGATCGGGACGAGCGTGGCGTCGTGGATCGTCGGATAGACGCTCGGCGGCGGTTGTGCTCCGGTCGCGACCCAGCGGTCGAGGGCGATCAGCTGCGCGCGAAGCGCGAAGCGGAAGTCGTTCGGGTTCGTCGGGTTCACGGCGTCCGGCGTCTGACGCGACGGCAAACCGGGATTGTGTTGCGCCCCGGCGAGCGCGTAGATGCGCACGTTGGGCGGGAGCGCGGCATCCCGCGTGCCGTCGGCCGACGTCGTCGTCAATGATGCGCCGCGCGACCAGTACTCGTAGGAGCCGAACGAGTACACGATCTTGACGGATGTATCGAGCGCGTGTGCATGGGTGAGCAGCCCATCGTCCGGCCCACCCGCCGGATCGGTTTCGCTTGCGTCGGTGAACGGAAACATATCGGTCGGATAGTCGAACGAAGAAAAGCCCGGGCCGTCACGCGACGGCTGTGCGAACCGGCTGTTGAATCCGCCGCGCCCCGCGCCCGCGACATCGGCCAACACGCCATCGAACGCGGGCGCCCCGGTCTCGTCGGTGTTAAAGCCCTGGTAGAGAAAGTGGCGTAAGAACCGGCCGCTCTGCGAGAAGCCGAAACCGATCGCGCGCTTCACCGGCGCGACCGCGTGCGGATCGTGTTTGAGGTAACTCACGACATCGCGCACGGCGGTGAAGCCGAGCCCGCTCACCACGGGATCCTTCGCGACGTAGACCAATTCGTAGATGTGGTTCGGCGAAAAACCGTAACGCGAGGCGATCGAGGTTGGATCGGGGACGTATTTGCCATCGACCCAGCGCGCAAATTCCCAGTCGCGGCGCGATACGATCCGGCGCGGCCGATGGATATCGTCGCGTACCGTCAGGACCGTGCGCGGATCGTGTTCGTCGGCGGGCGGATACGGCGTCAAGCCGCGGTCGCCGATCGGATGATCGTAGACGGTTCCGGACGGCACGAAATCGCTGCGGACCAGGCCCGTGATCGGAGCGCCGGCTTGGGTTGCGACCGGCGTGTTCAGGCGCAAGAGGGAGCTCGTTTGCGGGATGTCCCATTCCCATCCGACCCAGGCGATCGTGTAGCCGCGCGCGAGCAGCATCCCGTCGCCCATCGGCGCGTCCGTCGTTGCGTTCATCAAGAGCGCGGGCAGCAGTTGGTGCCCGCGGTTCGGTATCTCGAGAAGCAGCGTACCGTTGCCGCGCGCTGCATTTTTCGGCTGGACGATCACGAGGTCGGCCGACGATTCGACGAGGCCGGCCGCATCGCGCGGCGCGAGCGCGAGGTCGACGACGGCCGCGTTTGCCGCTAGCGCCGGATCGTCGGCGAAATACGCCCGCGCATCGATTTCTTCATACGCGCCGGCGGCGCCGAAGGGCGCGCCCCCGGCGACGTCGTGGCGATCGACGATTTCGAGCCGGGTTAGATGAGCCCAGGCCGGCGCGGCGAGAGCCAGACCCATAGCCACCGTCAAGAACGCAATGCGGTTCATGGCTCTTGGATAAGGGGGCGGCCGCCGTCAAACCTTGCCGCGTCTTAGAATCGCTCCCACTGGGCCGCTCGCGCCTGACGGTCGCCCGAGCCGGCGGCAGCGAGTACCTTGCGACCGTCGACGGCGAGGCGCGGCGCGCGTTGCGACACGGGCGCGGATGCATCGTTCGCGCGCGGGGTGCCGGCCGGCACGACGTCCGACGCGGTCGTGGCCGATCGCTCGCGCTCGGCGGAAAGTTTATACCTTGCGATGACGGAGACGAGGGCATCGGCCTGCGCTTCGAGCGAGGCCGCCGCGGCTGCGGCCTCTTCGACGAGCGCCGCGTTCTGCTGGGTCACATCGTCCATCTGCGTCACGGCTTGATTGACCTGTTCGATGCCCGCGCCTTGTTCGATCGACGCCGCGTTGATCTCGGACATGATATCGGTGACGCGCCGGATGGCGGTCACGAGATCGTCCATCGTTTTCCCGGCCTTCTCGACGAGCCGGTTCCCCGCGTCGGCCTTCTCGACGGAATCGCTGATGAGGCCCTTGATCTCTTTCGCCGCTGCAGCCGAACGTTGGGCGAGGCTGCGGACCTCGCCCGCAACGACGGCGAAGCCGCGGCCTTGTTCGCCTGCGCGCGCGGCTTCGACCGCCGCGTTCAGCGCGAGAATGTTGACCTGGAATGCGATGCCGTCGATGACGCTGATGATCTCGGAGACTTTGCGCGAGCTTTGCTGGATCGCAGCCATGGTTTGCACGACCTCGCCGACCGTCTCGCCTCCGCGCACCGCGATTCCGCTTGCCTCGATTGCCAGATCGTTGGCCGTCCGGGCGTTCTCGACGTTCTGGCTTACGGCCGCGGTGAGCTGCTCCATGCTCGATGCCGTTTCTTCGAGGGTTGAAGCCTGCTCGGAGGTGCGCTGCGAGAGGTCGCCGTTGCCCTGGGCGATTTCACGAGACGCGTCGCTCACCATCGTCGCTGAGGAGCGAATCGTGGTGACGACCGTCTCGAACGTTGTCATCAGGGCATTGATCCCAGCGACCATGGCGCGGAAGGTGTTCTGGTAGCGCGTCTCGTCGCCGCGCGCCGTCAGATCGCCGGCATTGGCCGCATCGACCAAACGCATGACGTCGTTACTGATCGAGCCGATGCTCTCGACCATCGTGCCGGTGGCGTTGAGCAAGACGCCGATCTCATCCGTCGATGAGGAGGCTACGGCTGCGGTAAAGTCACCGCTGGCCGCGCGCTTGATCGCCTCCACCGCTCGTCTGAGCGGACGCGTGATGGATCGCGTAATCAGAATCGCAAACGAGATTCCGATGATGAGCGCGATCGCAACGAGTGCGAAGCTTAGCGTACGCGCGGTCGCATACGCATCGCGTGCTTCCTGTTCGGACGCGGCGGCGCGTCGCTGCTGGAAGGCGGCAAAGTCGTCGATCGCACCAAAATAGGCATCCCAAACGGGCAGCAAATCGTGCTTGTAGTCGGCAAGCGCCGCCGTTCGATCGTGCCGGATGACGATGTCGTCGTTGACGATCTTGTTGGCCGCCACGTTGGCGGTGCGCCCTTTGAGGATGCGTGCGTAGATTGCTTGGCCTTCGGCGCCGCTCACCTGCTCGCCGAGTTGTTCCAGCTCCCGTCCGACTTCCGCGCGTCCCGCACCGCGCTGGTCGATGATTCGCTGGATATCAGCTTTGTCGGTGAAGACCAACATCTGCGTGATCAGCTCGGCGTTCGTCCTCGAGATCTGGCCAAAATGAACCGCTAGCGCGGCGCGGGCGTTGTCGCGCACGATCGCCTCGGTCGCCCGATTTCCCGCCGCGAGCCGATCGAGGCCCGCCGCCGCGACCGCCGCCAGCATGATGAGGAGCATGCCGAAACCGAGACCGAGCCGGGCGCCGATCGGCAAATGTGAGCCGAGCATTATGTTCCTTCCATGAACGAATCGCGCGCTCGACGCCGGATGTCGTGGAGCGCGCGGTGATCGATCGATGTCTGCGAGTTATTTTGGGTGGCGAACGCCTACGCGGCAACCGTTGCAATCATCTGCATGTCCTCGCTGGTCATCAGCTGCTCGATGTCGACGAGGATGATCATGCGTTCGCCGAGGCGGCCGATGCCGGTGTGGAAGCGGCGGTCGATTGCCGAGCCGAGCTCGGGCATCGCCTTCACCTCATCCGGTGCCAAGGTGATGACATCGGAGACCAGATCGACGACGACGCCGACGACGTGGTTGGCGATGTTCAGGATGATCGTCACGGTGAAATCGTCGTAGTGGCTCTCGGCGAGCGCGAACTTCATGCGCAGATCGACGATCGGAACGATCAGGCCGCGCAGGTCGATCACGCCGCGCATGAAGGCCGGTGTCCCGGTAATCTGCGTCGGGCGGTCGTAGCGCCGGATTTCCTGCACTTTGAGGATGTCGATGCCGTACTCTTCCGCACCGAGCCGGAATGTGAGATACTCGCGGCTCCCCGCGGTTTCTCCGTCGTGCGTCGTCATGTTAGAACGACTCCCAGTCGCCGTCGTGCGAACCGTTCTTCGACGCCGGCTTCGGCGTCGCGTGACCGTTGTTCGCGTGACCGTTGCCGGCACCGGCGCCGACCGTCGCGAGCGCCATGTGACCGTTCTCGGCGCGCGTTTTGCGTTTCGGCTGCGAGGGTGGGACGACCGCGCGCTTCATCGGCTTCGCAACGGGAACCGCGGTCTTCGGCTCGTGTGGCTGCGCTTTCGGCCCGTGCGTCGATTCGCCGTGCGTTGCCGAGAGTTTGTAGATGGAGATCGCCTTGACGAGGTTTTGCGCCTGGTCTTCGAGCGAGGCGGCCGATGCCGCGGCTTCTTCGACGAGGGCGGCGTTTTGCTGCGTCACCTCGTCCATCTGATTGATGGCCTGATTGACCTGTTCGATCCCCGCGCCTTGTTCGATCGAAGCGGCGTTGATCTCGGACATGATATCGGCGACGCGCTTGATCGAGGTGACGATTTCGTCCATCGTCTTGCCGGCATCGGCGACCAGCGCGTTACCGGATTCGGCTTTCTCGACCGAGTCGTTGATCAACCCTTTGATCTCTTTGGCGGCCGTGGCGGTGCGCTGAGCGAGGCTGCGGACCTCACTCGCGACGACCGCGAAGCCGCGGCCTTCCTCGCCGGCGCGGGCGGCCTCGACGGCCGCATTGAGCGCGAGGATGTTCACTTGGAACGCGATCCCGTCGATCACGCTGATGATGTCGACGATCTTGCGCGAACTTTGATTGATCGAGGCCATCGTGTCGACGACTTGCGCCACGACTTCGCCGCCGCGGGTCGCGACCTGACTCGCGCCCATCGTGAGTTGGTTCGCCTGGCGCGCGCTCTCGACGTTCTGGGTGACGTTGGCCGTCAGCTCTTCCATGCTGGAAGCCGTCTCTTCGAGGCTCGAAGCCTGCTCCGAGGTTCGCGAGGACAGGTCGTTGTTGCCGGTCGCGATCTCGCGTGAGGCCACGCTGACGAGTTCGGCTGCCTCGCGGATCTGCCCGACGACTTCCTCGAAACTCCGCATAAGGGAGTTGATGCCCGAAACCATCGCGCGGAAGTCGTTCTGGTAGCGCGTCTCGTCGCCGCGGGTGCTCAAGTCGCCCCGGTTTGCTGAGTCGACCAAGGTTACCACATCGGCGCTGATGGACGAGATGCTCTCGACCATCGAGCCGATCGAGCTGAGCAGCGTGCCGATCTCGTCGCGCGACGTCGAGACGACGTTTTCGCTAAAGTCGCCGCCGGCGACGCGGGTGATGACGCCGAGGGCACGATTGAGCGGCAGCGTGATCGAGCGCGTCAGCATCAGGGCGACGATGATCGCCAAGGTGATCGCAAGGATCGGGGCGATGATTCCGACCGCCGTCGCGAGCGAGTCGAACCCGGCGCTGCGCGCACGGCTGGCAACGACCAGCGTGTTGATGTCCGCCGCATAGGCATCGAGCGCTTTGACGACCGGCGCCGACGGCGCGCTCACGAAGGTCGCCGCGGCTTCCTTGTCGTGCCCGGCTCGTTTTTGCTGCACGGCAAGGTCGTCCATGGCGAGAAGTCCCTTCTCGCCATCGGCTCCCTGATGATACTCGGCCATCGATTGGCGTTCCGCGTCGTCCTGCACGCTCGCTTCTGCCTCTTTTATCGCGACCTTGAACGCGGCGACTTCGTCCTGATACTGTTTGTAGGTCTCCTCGGCGCTCGTATGATTCGATTCGAGGATATATTGAGCCGCGTCGTCATCGAGGCCGCGCAAGAGGATCTGCGATTCCTTGACCGATTGGCGAGCGGGGAAGAGGTGATTGAATGCGAGATCGGTTTCGGCGCGCGAACGGCTATTGAGCGCGAGCACGAAGAGCATCGCGCCCAAGAAGATCATGATCGTCAGCCCGAAGCCGAGCAGAAGTTTCGATCTGAGCTTGAGATTCTGCCACCAAGTTGACATAGAAGATCTCCGTGGTCACGAGATTGCGGCGATCGAAGGCTGGCGCACAACCTCAAGAGGTGCTGTTGCGAAGTCATACCAGAATGAGGTAACGCGCCGGTAACGTCGACGCCCCGTTCAGAACAGGCGGCTAATACCGAAGCCGGCGTATCGTCGCGCGATTGGTCCCTGACCGGGCGCGGGCGCGACCGCGTTCGAGAGTCCGTACTCGAGATCGAACTGCATCGAACCGATGTCTTTTTGCAAGCCGCCGTCGAGCCAGCGATGCGTTCCCGTCGCGGGACCCTCGCCATCCGATTGCAGCCAGGCCTCCGCGAACGCCGTAGCACCGTGGCCCAGCGAAGCCGTAAACTCGAGCGATGGAACGGTCGAAGCGTAGTGTTGCGCTCCACCGCTCGCGATCGGAGCGGCATCGACTTGCTGGCCGAGCGTCGCGGCGACGCTGAAGATCGGGCCGAGGCTCGCTTCGGCATTCACATTGAGCGTTGCCGTTCCGGCATTGACGCTGCCCAAGCCGTGCGGTGCGACCGCCGGGTTCGTGCCGGTCGGGAACGTCCCGCTCAGACTCGCGCCCCATGCCCAGGCGCTGGTTTGGGAAAAAACCGTCTTGATGCCCGCGCCGGTGTCGCCGGACGCGGTTTCACCGCTGGAATGAAACAACACCGGCGTAAAGAGATCGACCTCGACGTTCCGGAGCGCCGTCCCGATGCGGATCTCGGCGTTCGGATACGACGTGAACGCATACGATGCGCCTGGTGCGCTGACCGTCTGCGCGCTCGTTCCCGTTTCGATCAGAACGCGATCGGACGGAACGACGCAGGTCGTGGTCGTCTGCGTCGGTCGTGTCACGATCGCGGCGATACCGCCGGCACAGATCAGAGCCGGAGGCGGTGAGGCCGCCATTCCCGGTTCTTGTCCTTGTTCTGCGGCAGCCACCGTGCCGCTGCACGCGACAACGATTGCTGCGACCAGCGGGATCCGAAGCTGTGGCCTTCTCCCGATCAAGGTGTCGAGCGTGAAGCGGGACACCGTCTTGCTGTGTTCCACCGCGCTACCATAAACGGTACGAGTAACGCACCGGTAACGCGGAAGCACGCGCGACGCGACGTGTCAACCTGGATGTTCATCGCCCCGTTACCATAACGTTACCTTCGTTTGTCAAACTGCCGGCATGAGCGTATCGCCTGACGACGTGCAGCGATTTCCGCAAGAACGCCAGCTGAGCCGGGAGATCGTGACGCTCCTGCTTACCGCGCTGGATGAAATCAGCGATGCGGTGCACCTGTTCCGGATCGACGATGCTGCGACGCTGACCCGGGTGTATCAGAATCGCGCGGCGACGGCTGCCCCGGACGTCTCATTCGACGAGATCTCGGAGGCGCTCGCCGAAGGCGGCGCCGTGCTGCGAGCGGGGAGGTGTCGCGATTCCGTCTGCGAGCTGCAGGCTCGACGCTTTACGTCGTTCGCGGGCCGGTTCGCCGTTGCGATCGAGCGCGATGTTACGGAACGCGATCATCTCGAGCGCGCGTACGACGATGCGGTCGTGCGCGCGCAGCTCCGGGCCGAACGCTACGCGCGACTCTGCCGGTTAGCGGCGCAGCCATGGGCGGGGCCTGACGAGCGGGTAACGGCGGTCCTTGAATTCGCGCTACGCGAAACCCAAATGGGCAGTGCACTGCTAATGAAACGGACGGCTGCGAGCGTTCGCGTCTGGAAGGCGACCGGCGATCCCGCGCTCGGAATTCCGATCCCCGAATCGCTGGTTCACGGCGCTCACGCGATAGGAACGAGCCAAATCGTGGTTCCTTGGCCGGATGCTTCGTCTCCGGCGCGCTTCTCGATTAGCTGTGTGGTGCTCGGTTCGGATGAGCGCGTGCTGCTCGCCCTCGGGCGATCGCACGCCGGATCGACCGCCGAAGAGCACGATACGCCTCGTTTCGTGGGCGAGTTTCTCTCGCTGTGCGCCATCGTCGCGTGCTCGGGTGAGGTCGATGGAGCGAGAGCGCCCTAGGAGCGCTCGCACCCGTTACCTTCGCGTTACTCGGCGAGCGTAGGATAGTTCGTAATGGCAGGTATCCTCGTCTTTTTGACTCTTGCGGTCCTTGCCGCCGTCGTTTTCGCCGCGGTTGCGGAACGCGCGCGCCGGCGTGCGCTCGACCTTTCGGCACGTTTGGCACAAGAACGACAGCGTTCGGAGCTCCTCTCGGAGCAGCTCGATACGGCGCGTCTGCTCGCGCTCGGGTTTGAGTCGATCGACGTCCCCGCGTGGGTCGAGGCCCCGGGCGAACGCGTCGAAAATGCGGCCTTGCGTGCGCTCGGGATGAGCGGGCAGAATCCCGGCACGGACCATGTGCTGGCGGGTGGGCGGACGTATCTCGTGCGGCGCGCACAGGCGGGCAGCGTTGCGATCGCCGCGCTCGTGGAGTGGGAGGACCGCAGCGCGCACGCCCGCGCGCTGGCAGCGGCGGAACGCGCGCTGCGGGAGTGCCAACTCGCCTGCGCCGAGCATATCGAACCGCTGACGCTCAACGCCGCGCGCGAGCGGCTCATGCCGCTCGTGATCGGCGCCCGCGACGAGATCGCGCAGGCGCGCGCGCTCGTCGATGAGGCCGTCGGAACCTTGACGCCGTCGTTTCTGACGTTGGAGCGGGCCGTCCGCGCCCAGCAAGATGCCGCCCGTGCCGTCGTGAGCGATGCCGCCTCCGATGGGATCAGCGGGTTTTTGCGCGCCGCCGAACACCTGGCGGAAACGAGCGCGCGGCGGCTCGCCGATCAGGGGACCAATGCCGCGGCGCTGGCCGAATCGCTCATGCGCGTCGGGACCAGCGTCGACGGGATCGTCGGGGTGTTCGCGCAGATCGAAGGCATCGCGCAGCAGACGACGATGCTCGCGCTCAACGCGACGATCGAGGCCGCCCACGCCGGCGACCGCGGGGCGGGCTTTGCCGTGGTTGCCCATGAAGTCCGGCGCCTCGCCGATCGGACGACGCTGCTCGCCGCGAACGTCCGGGATCTGGCCGGCAAGGCGCAAACGGAACTCGACGACGCGCGCGCGCGCGCGCTCAAAACGGTCGAAGCCGACGATGAACGGATCCGTTCCGCGCGTTCCGATGTGGATCGGACGTCGAATGAGGTCGGCTCACTGCACCGCAGTCTCGTGGACGCGGTGAACGCGCTCAACGACGGCGCCGCCAAGATCGAGCATGAAGTCCGGCGCTCGATCACGGCGCTCCAGTTTCACGATCTCGTGGAACAAGTGCTTCGGCACGCGGCGGATCGTTTGGGTGACGCCGCCGCCGACATCGATCGCGGTCTTACCCGCTCCGCGACGCTCGCGCCCGCAGGACGTGCGCCGGCGATGACCTCACCCGTAGCCCAACACTCACTCGCCGCCGGTGGCGTCGAGTTGTTCTAACGAGGAGCAGTCGCATGGAATCCGATCCCCAAACGATTACGATCCTAGCCGTCGACGATTCGGCTTCGATTCGTCAGATGGTCAGCCTCACGACGACCGGCGCCGGCCATCGCTGCGTGACGGCGTCGAACGGTGCGGAAGCGCTCGTCTTGGCCGCCAACACGCCGATCGATCTCGTCCTCACCGACCAGAATATGCCGGTGATGGACGGGCTCACGCTCGTGCGGTCGCTGCGAGCGATGCCGCGTTTCAGCGACACGCCGATCTTGGTCTTGACGACCGAGACCGGTGACGACATGCGCGCGCGCGGCCGCGCGGCCGGGGCCACCGGCTGGCTCACCAAGCCGTTCGATCCGGCGACGTTGCTCGCCGTGATCGATCGCGTTACCGCGCGGCGCGTGGCCTAGTTTCCATGGCGATCGATGTCGCGCGTTTGCGGTTGACGTTCCGCGACGAGGTCGCCGAACACGCCCAGACGGTCGACGATATCCTGCTGCGCGCGGACGAGCGCGAACTGGACCGGGATCAACTCGACGCGCTCTTTCGCGCCGTGCATTCGATCAAGGGCGGGTGCGGTACGTTCGGATTCAAGCGCTTGGGTGACTTCGCGCACGTGCTCGAGGAATTGCTCGATGCGGTGCGATCGCGCGAGCTGCCGCTCGACCTGGAAGTCACGGATATCGTGTTGCGCGGGAACGAACTCGTGCGCGCTCTGCTCGCCGCGGAATGCGATGAGGGAACGGTCGCGCCCGGCGATATCGAACGGCTCAAGGCCGCGATCGCCGCGGTCCTGACGCGGCGCATCGCACCGGTTGCGGCTGCACCGCCGGCCGAGCATCGCTGGCTCATCTCGCTCACGGTCGCCGACGCGGCGCGCCGTCCGAGCGTGATCGAGTCGCTGCGGGCCGCGTTCGAGACGCTCGGTTTTCTCGAACTCCTCGATCCGAACGAAGCGGATACCTGGCGCGCCGAATTGCGCACCACCCGCACCGACGGCGATCTTCGCGAACTGTTCGCATTCGTCGGCTCGCCGGGCGATGAATTTCTCGTCACACCGGCCGCCCAGCCGGCCGCAGCGTTCGGCTTCTTCGATGATGCGCCGGGCGCGCCGCCGCCGAATCCGTCGACCGTTCACGCTGCGGAAGGCGCGGGCGCGGCCGCCGAGCCGGCGGGCCAATCGAAAGCCGTCGCATCCGCGACGATCCGCGTCGGGGTCGAGAAAGTCGATCATTTGGTGAATCTGGTGGGCGAACTCGTGATCGCGCAGAGCGTGCTCACGCGCGCCGCCGAGGCCGTCACGGGGCCTGAGCGCGACGCCCTCGAATCGGCCGTTGCGGAGATTTCCCGTCACACGCGCGACCTGCGCGAAGGCGTGATGAGCATTCGGATGGTCCCGCTCGGGACCGTGTTCGGCCGCTTCCGGCGCGTCTGCCGCGAGCTCGAAGAGCGGCTCGGAAAACGCATCGCACTGCGTATCTCGGGTGAGGAGACCGAGCTCGACAAGGGCATGGTCGAGCGGCTCGTCGATCCGCTCACGCACGTGCTTCGCAACGCGCTCGATCACGGCGTCGAATCGCCCGAAGAACGCGAGGCCGCCGGAAAATCGCCGATCGCCGCCGTCCGGCTTTCGGCGTCGCATCAAGGCGGCGAAGTCGTGATCGAAGTTTCCGACGACGGACGCGGTCTCAATCGGGAGGCGATCCTTGCCCGTGCCCGGGCGCGCGGCTTGAACGTCGCCGAGAATCCCTCGGACGATGAGGTGTGGGCGCTCATTTTCGAGCCGGGTTTCTCGACGGCCCACACCGTGACCGACGTCTCGGGACGCGGTGTGGGCATGGATGTCGTGCGGCGGAACGTCGCCGAACTTGGCGGACGCGTCGAACTCCGCTCTGCCGCCGGCGCCGGAACGACCGTTCGCATCCGGCTGCCGTTGACGCTAGCGATCCTCGATGGTTTGGCCGTTTTGATCGGCGAAGAAGTCTACATCATTCCGCTCACCGCGATCGTCGAATCGCTGGTGCCTGCGGCCGGTTCGCGACTGCGGATCGGCGGTGGCGAAGTGCTGGCGTTCCGCGGCGACTACGTGCCGATCGTGCCGCTCCGCGAGCGCTTCAGCACGGGAGCGGCGACACCGAACGATGAGGTTATTTGCGTCGTCGTCGAGAGCGGTAACCGGCGCGCAGCGCTGGAGGTCGACGCGCTCGAAGCGCAGCTGCAAGTGGTCGTCAAGAGTCTGGAGGCGAACTATCGCGCGGTTCCGGGCATGGCGGGGGCGACGGTGCTCGGGAACGGGCGCGTCGCGTTGATCCTCGACATCCCGGGGTTGCTCGGAACGATCGCGTGACGGAACGAGCGCTGGGCATCGGCCGCCTCGAAGCGATCGTCGAACAGTCGCGCGATCTGATGCTCGTCATCGACGCCCACGGGATCGTCGAATACGCGAGTCCCGCGTGTGCGGCGCTCCTCGATGACCAGATCGATCGTTTTGAAGGCTTGCCGTTCGCCACGCGCGTGCATCCGGAAGACCAGCGTTTGCTCGAACGGATCGCGGCGAGCGTGCCGGGTGAATTCGTCCAGGTCGGGCGCGTGCGAATTGCGCGCGCAAGCGGCGGCTGGGCCATCCTCGATGTGACGGCACGGAACTGTTTGCACGAGGAGCGGGTGTGCGGGATCGTGCTCACCTGCCGCGATATGGCGCACCAAGAGGAGATGGAGCGCCGCATTCGGCGCGTCGCGCTCGAGGATGCGCTGACCCGGCTGCCGACGCGGAACTATTTCATCGAACAGCTCGATGGCGCGCTCGCCGGCGGCGGGCCGCTCGCCGTCCTCTCGGTCGATCTCGATAACTTTCGCCGGGTCAACGACTACGACGGGCATGACGTCGGAGATGACGTGCTGCGGACGCTCGGAACCCGGATGCGCGGTTTGGATCCCGAGCGCATGACGGTTGCGCGTGTCGGCGGCGATCAATTCATGCTCTTTGCGCGCGGCATCGACGATGATGCGGTCGCGCTGCGCCTCGCGCGCGAGCTCACGCGTGCCGTATCCGAGGAGATCGCAGTCGGCGATCGGACGTTCACGCTCACCTCGACGATCGGCATCGCACTTGCGCCGGCCCACGGCCGTTCGGCGCTGGAGTTGATCCGTTGTTCGGAGATCGCGATGACGACGGCAAAAGGTGCCGCAGCCGGCAACGCGCTGGTCTTTACCGAGCGCATGCGCGGCCGGATCAGCGAGCGCCGCGAGGCCGAGGTCGAGCTCCGTCGCGGGTTGACCAACGAAGAATTTCAGATGCTCTACCAGCCGGAAGTCCGTCTCGACGACGGCGAACTCGTCGCGCTCGAAGCGCTCGTGCGGCTGCCCGGATATCGGCATTCGACCGAACACATGATTCGGGCGGCGGAAGAGTCGCGTCTCATCCTGCCGCTCGGGGAGCGCGTGCTGGATCTTGCCGTCGCCGATGCGGCCGCCTGGACTCGTGCCGGTCGAAACGTCCGGCTCGCCGTCAATATCTCGCCGGAGCAGGTTCGCGCCGGATCGATCGGGACGAGTGTCGAACGCGCGCTCAACCTGTACGGTTTGCCCGCCTCGCAGCTCGAGCTGGAGTTGACGGAACACGTAGTCCTCGAACAATCGGACGAGGCAATCCGCACGATCGGGAACCTGCGCGAGCTCGGTGTCACGATCGCCATCGACGACTTCGGTACCGGCTACTCGAGCCTAGCGTATCTGCGGCGATTCCCGGTCGATAAGTTGAAGATCGATCGGACGTTCGTTGCCGGTCTCGCGGAAAGCGCGCGCGACCATGCGTTGGTGGACGCGATGATCAGCGTCGCACTCAAACTCGGGCTTTCGATCGTCGCCGAGGGGATCGAATCGCCCGAACAAGCCGCGATCCTGCGTGCAATGGGTTGTCCGCTGGGCCAGGGCTTCTGGTTCGGCCGGCCTGTTCCGATCCCGGCCGTCAACTGGGATGCCGGTGCCGGCGGCGTCCTGAGCGGCTAAACGCGAATCGCGCGCGGCCCGAGTTCGGCCAGCCGGTCGAGCACCGTCGCAGCGATCGCACCGAGCGGCTGAACCTCGCAGGCGCCGCCCAGCGCAATGGCGCTCTTCGGCATGCCGAACACGACGCAGGTCGCTTCATCCTGGGCGATCGTGTGCGCACCGGACTGACGCATCTCGAGCAAGCCCTCCGCCCCGTCGTTTCCCATCCCGGTGAGAATGATACCGATCGCGTTTTTGCCGGCCACGTTCGCAGCCGATCGAAACAGCACGTCGACCGAGGGCCGGTGGCGATTGACCGGCGGTGCGGCGGAGAGCGCGGTGATGTAGTTCGAGCCATGGCGCGCGAGCATCAAGTGCAGATCGCCCGGCGCGATGTAGGCGTGACCCGGCAACACGCGTTCGCCGTCGACCGCTTCACGCACGGCGATCCGGCACGTCCGATCGAGCCGCTCGGCGAACGTCCGCGTGAACACCGGCGGCATGTGCTGGGCGATCAGCACGGCCGGCGCGTCGTGCGGGAGCTGCTCGAGGATCGTCGCAAGCGCCTCGGTGCCGCCGGTCGATGCGCCGATGATCACCAGTTTCTCGGTCGAGACCATGCGCGAGGGGCGGCGCGGCAGCGCGGCATCGGCGGGCAGCGCAGCGCTGATCGGACGCGCTCCGAAGCGGCTGACCCGGGCGCCGGCGACGATGCGGACTTTCTCGACGATCTCGGTCGCGAGTTCCGCCACCCCGCTCTCGATCCCGAGCGACGGTTTGGCGACGAAGTCGACCGCTCCGAGTTCGAGCGCGCGTAGGGTCGCCTCCGAACCGCGGGCGGTGAGCGAGGAGATCATCAAAACGGGCATCGGACGCAGGCGCATCAGTTTCTCGAGAAAGTCGAGGCCGCTCATCTTCGGCAATTCGATGTCGAGGGTCAGCACCTGCGGGTTATGCCGTTTGATGAGTTCCCGGGCCGCGTAGGCGTCCGGCGCAGCCGCAACGACCCGCATGTCGCGCTGTGCGTTGATGATCTCGCTCAAGAGGCGGCGCATCAACGCAGAATCGTCGACGACGATGACGTCGATCATCGGCGGTTACGAGAAGATCTCGGGATCGGCACTGCGCCGCCGCGACACCTCGGCGAGATACCGGCGCTCCCGGTGTTTGATCTCGGAGCCGTCGCCCAAGCCGAGATGTTTGACGAACGCGACACCGGATTTGGGATGATAGTAGACCTTTCGCGGTTGTGTGCCTTCGAGATCGCGCGACACGATCGCGATCGATTCGCGTTCGAGGAAGTCGACGACGAAGCGAGCGTTTTGCGCGCCCACGTTCATGAGGACGAGCCCATCGATCACGGCCGCACCACCGAACACCTTTGCTTCGAGGTGCTCGCGGCGCGCGCCGCGGCGGAGGAGCTCGTTGATCGTGAGTTCCATCGCGTGAACGCCGTAGCGGGCGGCCGTCGACACGAGCGGATCGTGGCCGGTGCCGCTCTTCGCCTCGAACGGCAACATGAAGTGGTTCATCCCGCCGATGCCGCGGACCGCGTCGCGCAGACACGCCGATACGCACGAACCCAAAACCGTGGAAATGCCGAGATCGTCGCAGGTGACGAAATACTCACCGGGTTTGATCCGCACCGTTTCCCGTTTGAAGTCGCGATCGAAGAATCTGCCGCCCTGGTCGGCCGAGAGCGGCAGCGTCATGCGGACGCTCGAACAAGACCGTTTACTTTGCGATATGCGGTCCGGCCGAGCGAGGCAAAGAGGTCCGTACTGTCCCGCAGCGTTTCGGAATGACCGAGCATGAGCAGGCCGCCGGCTTTGAGCGCGGGATGAAGCCGTTCGAGCACGCGCCGTTGGCCCGCGCGATCGAAATAGATCAGCACGTTCCGGCAGAAGATGACATCGAACGTTTCGTTCGCGACGGGCGCGGGATCGAGCAGGTTGATCTGCTCGAAATCGATGAGGTCGCGCAGGGCGGGATCGACGCGGGCGAGCCCGGCGTAGCTGCCGGTCCCGCGTTTGAAGTATTTGGTCAGGATCGGCTGCGGAAGGTCGTCGAGGCGCGCGATCTTGTAGATGCCGTTGATGCCGGTTGCGAGCACCTCGGTATCGATATCGCTCGCGAGGATGCGGACCGGCGGTTTCATCGATCCGTAGGCTTCGGCGAGTGTGATCGCGATCGAATAGGCCTCCTCGCCGGTCGATGCGGCGGCCGACCACACGCGAAAGCCGCCCGGTTTCCCGCGTTCCAGCACGAAGTCGCGCAGGGTCGAGAAATGATGCGCTTCGCGAAAGAATGCGGTCAGGTTGGTCGTAAGGGCATTGACGAACGCCTGTACCTCGTCGAGCGCATCGAGCGAATCCAGGTAGGTCGAAAAGCGGTCGATCCGGTGGTGCCGGAGACGGCGCGCAAGGCGGCTGTAGACCATGTCGCGCTTACGCGGGCTGATGGAGATGCCCGCACGAGCGTAGAGTATCGTTCGGACGCGCTCGAAGTCGTGCGTCGTGAACTCGAATTCATGAGCGCCGAGCGACTTTAGAATCTCTCCCACGCGCCCTCACCAAGGTGCCGGGCGCCGTTACGAGTATCGCTTCCGAGCCTGGCGAGCGCGGTCCCCGGCCGCGTTGCGTTCGACCGTCGGACGGGGGACGGCGTTCGCGTTTTTGCGTTGATACGGGGCTCGGTTGCGCGCGGAGCGTCGCCGGCCGTTCGCTGCGGCGTGCCTTCGCTCTCCGAGATCCGATAGATCGCGATCGCCCGAATGAGACCCTGCGTGTTGTTCGCGGCCGAGAACGCGAGCCGGTTCGTATGCACCTGTTCGTAGAGCGCGCGCCCTTCGGCGCTCTCGACCTGCGCGCCGAGCTCCTCGATCTCTTTGCTCACCTCGCCCGCTCCGGCTTTGCGTTCGGCGATGATCCGGTCGAGGTCGGCTTGATCCGTGTACGCGAAGAGCTCGATCATGTAGTTGGCGTTGCGCCGTGAGATAGCGCCGAAGTGCTGGGCGAGTGCGGTCTTTGCGTTATCGGTGACGATCTTTTCGGTCGCGCGGTTGACGAGGTCGAGACGGGTCAGACCGATCGTGGCGACGATTGCCATCAACGCGAGCATCGTACCGAACGCGAGATTCAAGCGAGTCCCGATGTTCAGGTTTGCCACAGAATCGTCACCTCCAGAGGCAGTGCACGGTGCAACGCACCGCTGGCCGGAGCGGCCCGGCGTGGATGATCTGTGACGATCCTACGAGCGCACGGTAACCGCCCGGTAACGCCTGGCCGGCGGCTAAGCCGTCTCTTCGGCGAACTCCCCGAGCGTGGCGTTCATCGCCGCCGGCGGCGCTTCGCCGTAGGCGGCCAGGAGTGCCACATAGCGATCGTGTTCGCGGCGTGCCGCGACGCGATTCCCTTCCGCCAGATGGGCCGCAATCGCGATGACGAAGGCCGTCTCGTCGTCCTCGTCGAGGGTGCGTAAATCGGCGACGATCCGATGCGAAAACTCGGTGCGGTTCGTCAGGTTGGCGCGGTGCGATATCGCGATTGCCAGGCGATGCAACAGGCTTTCAAGGCGCGGGACGTAGCGGTCGGCCCAGGACCAGCGCGAGAGGCGGTCGCGGATCTGCTCGACGCCCATGGCAAAGGTTCGGTAGGCGTTCGGGATGCCGCCCAGCCGGGCCGGCGCATCCTCCATCGTCATCACCCCGAGGATACCCTCGAGGCGATCGATGTCGATCTCGATCGTGTCGGGAAGGCGATACCCGGTCGACGAGAGGAGGATCGCGCCGGCATCGTCGAGCGCGGTTCGAATCCGATGGGCCGCGGTTTTGAGCGCGTGGGCTGCCGCCGTCGGCTCGAGGTCCGGCCAAATCGCATCGACGATCGATTCGCGATCGGCGCTGCCCTTCTCGTGAAGAGAGAGAAACACCATTAACTCGAATTGACGCTGCGCAATCGCGATCGGTTCACCGCTCCGGCCGGCGATCGTTCCGTCGAGGATTCCGAGGCGAACGCGCGGCTGATCGTTTGCCGATGCGAATCGGCGCGCGATACCGGCGAACGGGCCGGCAACGACGAGCCGCTCAGCGTTGATGATGGCTTGACCGTAGGCATCGCAGCGCATTGTGCGAACAAAAGCCGCCGCCTCATCCAGGACGGGACGGGCGTCGTGCGGGTGAGCGTAGGCAAAGGCGAGCCGCGTCGCGAGCCGGATCTCCGCTTCGAGCGATTCATCGGCATGCGTGATCGCGGAGCGGAGCAAATGCATCCGCTTCGTGTAGTCGGCTTCGCGCTCGGCTCGCAGCAGGATCGCGAACGCGCGGAAGCGCGTGTGCGATTCGAAATCGAGGCTGCCCGTGCCGTCAATGTAGGCAAACGTTCGCGCGAGAAACGCGTCGTCGCCGGCGAGGCGCCGGAGCTGCGCGAGGCCCGCGGCAAGGCGCTCGTCGTCCCCGGCAAAGAAACCGTCCATCGCTAGGTACGTGGCAGCGATGCCTTCGAGCGCAGCTTGTCCTTTGGTGACCTCGAGCCGCTTGTCGATGAGCTCGCGGCGATTTTCCGGGTCGCCTGCGGATCGAATATACAACAGCCGATCGAGCGCAACGGCGGTATCGGGATGATCGTCGTCGAGCGCCGGGAGCAGGCGTTCGACGGCGACGATATCACCTTGCCAGGCGTGAAACCACGCGAGGTTTGCGCGGGCCAGACTCCGCAGACGGGGACTCAAGTTCTTCTCGTCGTTGAGGCAGGCGTTCAGATCGGCGGCGACCGTCTCCATATAGCCCGCCCGAGCGTTGAAGAGCGCGACCGCGAGCGCTCGTCGTGCGTGTTGTCCTCCGGCCTGATATTCGTGCCGGCCGCTCAAGCGGCTCACCATCGCGATCACCTGTTCGCGCGTGCGCGGCGTACGCCACCAGAGAATGAACAGCTCGTCGCTTGCAAAGAAGCATTCGAGATCGGCGAGCTCTGCCGCGGCCAACAACAACGCGTCGCGTTCGGCGGCCGAGCGCCCCGCGAGAAGCGGCTCGATGAGGCCGATCTGCTGCAGTTGCAGGGCGATCGAGAGCGCGCGCACCGGATCCGCCTGGCGTATCAGCTCGACGGCCGCGGCGGCGAGCGCCGCGATCTCGGCCGGGTAACGCGCGATGATCCGCGCGCGAACGAACGCCGGAAAGAACAGATTCCCGTCCGGCAACGCCTCGAAATAGCCGTCGAGATGTTTGAGCGCGGTCGAAACGTCGGTTAGATTCGTCAACCGGGTGAGTTCCGGCCGCGAGCCAACGCCGAGCACGGCCAAGGCCAACGCGACCTCACGTCCCGTGCGTACCGACTCCACCTCGGTGTCCACCATGGCTCCGAGTTCGCGTACGGCATCCGACCGCAAGCGCGCGGGTTTGCCGTCGAGCGCGCCTTCGAGCCGCTCCCACGCGGCCGGCCAGTGGCCGAATTCGGAGAGAAAACGGAGCGCATCGTCCTCGCTGAAGCCGAGCCGGTCGAGGTGATCCGGGGTCGGTTGAAACTGGAGATCGCGCGGTCCGATTCGTACGATCCGCAGGGCCGAAAGTCGCGCCATCAGCCCGGGAGCGTTCGCGCGCGAGAACAGCGCGACCCGAGCGAACGGCGTGAGGTTGATGATCCACTGGTACAGTGCGTCGACTTCGCCGGCTTGAATCATCCGCTCGGCGTGCAGCAAGATGATCAGCGGCGGACGGCCGGCGGAGAGGCCCTCATCGGGCGGTTGCACGCGCACGAGTGCCTTGATCACCTCGCGCGAGAGGTCGGCTCGCGTCGTGCATTCGGAGACATCGATCCGCACGGTCGATGCACTCCCGTGGTGCGCGATCATCTCAGTCGCAAGTGCGTGTTTGTTGAAACCGCGCGGCGCCGTGACGACGATGAGCTCGGCATCCGACTGCAGGCAGCGCTTCGCAATCGCACGCATCAGGGCGTCACCGGCTCAGCAATCATGCAGGCGCCCGGTGTTTTGGTTTCCAACCTCGACCGAGTGCATCTCGACGACGTTTCGCTTGTCTTGCACGACGACATCACCCCCCTGTCGAGGGCTCTCTTGACTCGAGTGCCGGCAACTCCCGTTACCTTAACGAAATGATGACATTTTATGGGGAACCTCACGCCCGCGTCCGGCGTCCCGCCGCGGTGTTAAAAAGCGCAGCCACCGCCGGCGCCGGGGCTCCACCGAACGTTTTGAGGACCTCGACGTAGCGGTCGTACTCGCGACGCGCCGAGATCTGGTTTCCCGCGGCGAAATACGCGTCGATCGCGATCTCGAACGCCGTTTCATCGGCCTCGTCGAGCGTCCGCAAATCTCCGACGATCCGGTGGGCAAACTCGAATCGCCCCGTGTGAATCGCGCGAGCGGCGATCACGCGGGCGAGCCGGCGCAGGAGAAAGTCGAGCCGGGGAATGTAGCGATCGACCCACGTCCAACGCGAGATGCCGTCGCGAACCTGTTCCACGGCCACCGCTACGAGACGGTACGCCGCGCTCAGGCCGCCCAGACGCGCTGCCACGTCTTCGGGATCGACCGTCGCCAAAATCATTTCCAGTCGCTCGACGTCCGTTTCGATCGAATCCGGCAGCCGGTATCCGCGCGGTGTCAGCAGAACAGCGGCGGGGTCGCTTAGGGCCGTGCGGATCCGGTGCGCAGCCGTTTTGAGCGCATGGGCGGCCGCCGTCGGATCGAGATCCGGCCAAATCGCGTCGAGGATCGCGTCACGATCGGCGCCGGCCGTTTCGTGGAGTGCGAGGAAGGCCATCAATTCGAACTGTCGCTGGGCGATCTGGATCGGTTGGCCGCCCGGCCCCGCGATCGTTCCGTCCAGCAAACCCAGCCGCAGGCGAGGCCGGTCGCTCGCGACCATGAAGCGTCGTGCCAAGCCGGGCAGGCAACCGCCGACGATGAGCCGTTCGGCATAGATGATGGCCTCACCGTAGGGTTCGGACCGAAATCCGCGCGCCAGCGCGGCGGATTCGGTGAGCGCCGCCCCCGCTTCGCGCGGCGCGGCGTAGGCAAATGCGAGTCGCGTCGCGATCCGAATCTCGACCTCGAGCGACTCATCGGCGTGCGCGATCGCCCCGCGCAACAGCAGGAGACGCTTGTCCAAATCGGGTTCTGCAGCTGCGCGGACGAGGATTGCGAACGCACGAAATCGCGGGTGCGACGCGAAATCGAGATGTGGCTGCTCGCCGTCGATATAGGCAAGTGCGTGTGCGAGAACGGCATCGTGAACGGCAAGGTCGCGCAACCGCGCGAGGGCGTCGGCGTACTGCTCGTCGTCGTCGAAAAAGAAGCCGTCGATCATGATATAGGTTGCGGTCCCGCGCTCGAAGTCGGGACGGCCGCTCGCCGCCGTAAGCCTGGCGTCGAGTAAGGACCGGCGCGTTTCACGGGAGCCGATGCATTGGATGAATGCATAGCGCTCGATCGCGTACACGGAATCCGGGTGCTCGCGATCGAGCGTCGGCGCGAGCCGTTCGAACGCGTCGCCGTCGCCTTGCCAGGCGTGGAGCCAGGCCAGCTTCGCACGCGCGAGCGAACGGAGCCGGGGGCTCAGGTCAGGGTGATCGACCATCGCGGCGACCGCGTGCGTCATCGACGCAACGCGATGGGATTGGATACTGAAGAGCGCGATTGCCAGCTGGCGACGAGCGCGAATCGTGGGCGAGGAGCTCTCACGCAGCGAGAGCACGCGCTCCAGGATAACGACGGCCCCGTAGTGCGAACGCGGCATACGCCACCACGTCAAGAACAGGTCATCGTCCCGCAGAAACGATTCCGCGCCGATGACGTCGCTTGCGCCCGCCATCAGGCGGTCCCGTTCCTCGAGCGGCACCGCGTCCAAGATCGAACGGGCGCCGGCGGCATCGTCGCGTTCGAGCGAGATCACCAAGGCGCGTAGCGGATCTTTCCCGGTCGTATTCGAGATCGCCGCGGCCACGAATGCCGCGGTCTCGGTCGGGTAGTCCGAGAAGATGCGCGTGCGGAAGAAGGAGGGCAGCGCGTAGCGGCCGTCATCCGTTCGGGTGACGTACCCGTCGAAGTGTTCGAGTGAGCATCGCGCGTCGTCCCGGCGCGCCAGCACCGCCACTTCCTCGAGCGTTGCCCGGCCGAGAACGGCAAGTGCGAGCACGGTATCGCGAGCGGCACCGAGCTCCTCGATGGTCGAATCCACCATATCGGCGAGTTCCGCCCGGCTCTCTTCGGGGAGTTCGACCTGACCCGATTCGCGCGCGCGAATCAGTGCCTGCCACGCAGCGGGCCAGACGCCGAATTCCGCGGAAAATTCGCGGACCTGCGCGTGCGTCAATGCGAGCCGCTCGAGCTGCGAGGCATCCGGGCGGAAGGCGAAATCCGCCGCGCCGATCGTCTCGATCGTTCGATCCGCAAACGCGGCGGCGAATGCTGCCGGGATGCCGCGGGAGATGATGATGACGCGAGCGATGGGCAGCAGTGCACGGACCCAGCGAACCAGCGAGTGCGCAAGCCCCGCGCGAAAAAGTGCCTCCGGATGCCGGAAGATCATCGTTCGCAGGCCGCGGCCGACGGCTCTCGAGGTTGGTTCGGCTTCGATCAGATGTTCAACGATCAGTCGATCGAGGGTTTCTTCTGACGATGCGCCCGCCAGTTCGATCGCGAGCGCGGCAGCGTCCGCGTCGAGTAGGGCCGCGGCAAGTTCGGTTTTCCCAAAACCGCGCGGCGACGCGACGAAAACGAGATCGGCGTGCGTTCGCTGACAGCGTCTGGCGAGTGCTCGACTCATTTCTCCCCTTTCCGAAAGAAACGGTCCCGGCCGTATGCAGCTTGGTTGCTTCCATGCCAGCATAGGTCTCGTCGCGGTCGTTCCCCTTGGGGCCCGACCGGTCGAAGCGGCATTTCGGAGGAAGAGTGACGTGGCTCGCAGCTACGAATTGGCCACCGCGGCCACAAAAAAAGCCCGCCTTAGCGGGCCGACGTCGATGGTGGAGGATAGGAGACTCGAACTCCTGACCCCTTGCATGCCATGCAAGTGCTCTACCAACTGAGCTAATCCCCCACGCGGTTCGCGGAGCGTACCGACGCGACCGACGTGCGTTCCGGGGTCGGCGCCGGTTCTCCTCGTTTTCTCAGACGCCTAACAGAACCGTATAAGACTGGCTCCGTATCCTCGGCGTAACGGAATCGTTTTGCTAAGGAGACACCCTTGTGCGTCACTCGTTGAGTTTGCTCGTTGCTGCGACGTTGATCGCGGCTCCCTCGGTCGCCGCGGCGCAGACTGCCCCGGCGCCGGCTGCGTCGGCCCGCCCGGCAGGTGCCTGGCACGGCCACCGGCCGATGATGGGCGGCGAACCCGGCATGGGTTCGGCGCTTGCGCTGCGCGGTGCGTACAACGCCATCGGGCACGCGGAAGCGGCCGGCGGCAGCGGGCCGTACCTTGAAGCCGCGAAGGCGCATTATCGCGA
>Ga0116231_10006000_pt1 | contig 23550 bp, 19 predicted proteins | sample S1TSphgellanicum_2_FD_89695 | JGI IMG/M metagenome (GOLD analysis project Ga0116231, IMG submission 89695) | Host-associated microbial communities from peat moss isolated from Minnesota, USA - S1T2_Fd - Sphagnum magellanicum MG | ecosystem: Host-associated > Plants > Peat moss > Unclassified...
AAAAAAAAAAAAAAAAAAAAAAAAAGACCCTTCAAGCTTCCCCAAGAAAAGACTTAAAGTTTGTTAGAAAATGGCGAGGATCCTAAAAAAATGAAAAATCCATGAAAATCCTCCTAAACTCCAAGTTATCCAACTTTATCCTACATCTAAAACCTAGAACTAAAGTTAGAGGTGACATCTAATTTTTCGATTCTATTAATAAATAACTTCTCAAAATTTGTAATGACCTAAAACTAGTAATGATTTAAAACCGATAGCAACCTAAAATCAGTTTTAACCTAAAACCAATAGTATGTAAAGTCAGTACAAACATGAAATTGGTAGAAGTGTAAAACTAGTTTATATCAAAAATCAGTAAAATTTGATTTTTTGTACAAAATTACAATTCTTCAAAACTGGCTTATAAAACTTTTTAGCCTTAACAAAAGGTACTAGTTATATATATTGTTCATGGATTGATCAAAAGTGGGTTGAGGTCAACATTTGTAGTTCATGTATTAGAAGATACTCAAGCCTTTGTGTTGGAACACCTTCGATTGGGTCTTTCCATATATAAGTCATGAACAAACACAAGCCCCAAGTGAAAGAGATGATCGAAAGGAACTATTCAAAGGACTTGTTCTTGAATGAGCAAGACATTTGTAACATGGCAAGGAAGTTAGCCAAAGAGACGTATAAGAAGCATGAGAATTATGACGCGTGTGTGCATGCAAGTGGCTGAAAACATAAAAAATGTTTTCTTTTATCAAAAGACCAATGTTGAGGTTGATGATGGTGGGTGTCAAAGTTATAATATGCCTTTCATGATTGGAATACAAACAAAATGGTAATGAGATATGATGTTACAACATGGCCATGAAAGCAGTGTCTCTATTAACGCCATGTTTGGAACAAATGCATAAAAGGTATGGGATTTAAACTAGGTCTTGACATCATTTACAATTTAATGTTCTTTGAACCACCCCCTAAAATAGATCACTTGTTATAGTTTTTGCTATACACAATGATGGTATTTGATGAATGGTACAATGGGGTCCCTATGACATACATTATCACATCAAGTTACAAACAACAACACCTAGCCCTATGGATGGATGCATTAAACAAGAGGTTGTTAATGTTGCAAAGTGATTGACATTTGAATGCTTTCATTATGGATGATGCAAAGGTGGAAATAAATAGCTTTAGGTACATAAGTGATTTCATTACAAGCTAGTGTTAAGGAGATATGAGTAGTAGTTGTTGATTGTATATGGGGAAACCACAAATAGTAATGGCCTTCGTCTCATGTAATCTAAGGAGGTGTGGCCCCAAACAAAAGTCTTTTTATGCTTGTGGCCATGTCCATCAAGCTTGGTTAAAGCAAGCTTGCATCAAAATCAAAGATGGACCTACTCATGTAGTTGCATTAAAATCCTTTGGAGAGATTATGTACAACACAGATTGCCCAAAAGACCAAGAGATGGATGCGTCTAGGAAAAATCTAAGTTAAAAAAGTGGCAAATAATCTGCCTATTACATAGGCACTTTGGTTATATGTGAAATCTAAATGGTTGCCCAAGATTGGAATGTGGGTTGTAGGTTATCATAACTTACCTTATGCAAGGCAAGATACAAATGCAACCATTGAGAACTACCATCCCAATCTAAAAGCAACCTTTCATTCATCCAAAGGGTTTCATGGTAGACAAGTTGATCGAGCAATACATGCATTAGTTGGTGCATTATTGGTACAATGCACTACAAAAAAGTCATGTGTTTGTGATAAATAAGAAATAAGAACAATTTGTTGTGAATGTTGTCCTCAAGGCAAGAATGATTCCTAATTCATGTGTCATGTTATTAGTTGGACCTTTTCATGTGGCCCTTGTTACATCAAAAAAATGTTCACACAAGAAATATTGGGTTCATAACCTCTATTTGAGGGGGCTTCATGTGATTATCCATGTGCACAATGTGGAAATATATGTAAACACCAAGTCAAAACATCAAACCCTTCAACATCACCATGAAAAACAAGTTTCACAACATCAAAGTTTATAACATTTTGACCCACAAAGAATTGTTCCCCAGCAAGGAATTGTTGCATGTGATAGTCCTTCATCTTGCTCCATGTGGTTGTCTTTGACTCATGTTTCCCTGCTTCGAATCTTGGAATGCCTCCTAACCCAATTTAGGGCAAAAAATTTAATAAAAGTAAGTTTTTTCTATGAAATATTTGTAATTATGTAGATGTCATAGTTGAAATTTGGAATGCCCCCTAATTGAATTTAAGGCAAAATGGTTACTAAGGGTATGTGTTTGCCATCTTAGATCATGTTGCAACCCTAACAACTTGGAATGTGCCCCCCTATGTGAATTTAAGGCAAAATAATTGATACAATGCAATGCACTGGTAGAAATCTTGTCATTTGCAACTAGTCACTATGTAATTGGCATACAATTGACTATCATTTACAACTATATCAATCATGTTTGTAATTACAAATTTGTTATTGTATAATTTTTGGGCCATATGGTTGTGTGTGCAACTAACATGCAACTAAATGTGAACAACATTGACATGTGTCATAAAAATAATGGCCTCAACTAATACAAATTTAAATTAATATACTTAATATATTTACATAAATTATGTATAAAAATATTATGTACCTTTAGTATAAGGTTAAACCCATGTTAACTAAAGCTAGTTTAAACTAACCATGGAGAAATTAAATCAAGCTAAACTAACCATGGCGAAATTAAATTAAGCTAAAATAATTACGGCTAAATTAACCATGGTTAAATTAAGTTAGGTTAACCTAATTATGGCTTTAAAATTTTAATTAAATTAAATTAGGTAAAATTAACCACAACTATATTAAGTTAAGTTAAATTAATTATGGCTAATTTAAATTAAATTAAATTAAATTATGTTAAACTAAATATGGCTAAATTAAATTAAGATAAATTAAATTATGTTAAACTAACCATAGCTAAATTACGTAAGGTTAAACTAATAATGGCTAAACTTATTAAGCTAATTCAAATTAAGTTAAACTAACTATGTAAAAATTAAATTAAGCCAAACTAATCATGGGTGAAATTAATTATGGTTAAATTAATTATGGGCTAACCTAATTATGGCTAAACTAAATTAGGTTCAATTGATTATGATTCAATTAAATTAAATTAGCCTAAAACTAACCATGCCTATATTAGGCAAAATTAAATTATGTTAAATTAAATTAGTTTAAACTAACCATCGTTAAAATATGTATTGCAAGTTTTCAAATTTCATTTGTCAAATATATTGAAATGTTTATTTTGGAAAGGTATTTTATTTTATTTTATTTTATTTGGAATTTTTTTAGAAGATGTGAATTCGATTAAACAAAAAAGTTTAATAATAATAATAATAATAATAATAATATATTATAGGTAATGGCTAAACTAAATTAATTTAAATGAATAGTTAATATTTATAAGTATTTTTATTATTACTCGGAATTAATTCATATTATGATTTTTTAATTATTCAATGTTATCGGTAATCAAAGCTACTAAAAATTTCTTTGAAGTGCAAAGGAAAAGGAGGAATGAAAATTTAACAAAAGAAAAAAAAATTCAGATTACAAAAAAAAACATTTCCCCTTTTTTTGGGACCCCAATTATTTTCAAACCTAATAAAATTTTTTTATTATTCATTTTAAATGATTTAAAGTGTTAAAGGAACACCACTTGAAGTTCTACAAATCATTTTTGAACTCAAATAACAATAAAGTAACATAAAAGGAATATTTTGGGCATTTAAAAACCCACCTTTGTAATGGTCAATGGTTTTTAAGAAAATTATTGACCCTCTTTACTTTGGGGGGCCATAACTTTCTCATTTTTAATCCATTTTTTATGATTCTTAAGATAAGATGTGCTAGGAGAAGGGAATCAAGTTTTGTTTGGACACCAAAAGCAACGAAATCCTCCTTGGGCCAATCTACCCTAATACAATAGTTGCATTTGATGTGTAACTAAGTTGGTTCATGAGGTTTGCAATGGAATTTTTTATCCCATATGCTTGGTTTCCAATCCAATTTGGCATGGTGTATAATTAGGGGCAATAACCATGTATGAACCAAATACCAAGTGCCATTAGGGATGAATGAATAAAAAAAACTTGACTTCAATTAAATGGTTAAACCTAAAAATGAAATTGGATTATTCTAAACCTACCTATATAGCCTAAGCCTAACTACCTTTCAACCTATTTACATACCTAATTAAACTCACCTACCTAATAGGGTGTAATAATTACCTACCTACCTAGGCACCATGTGTTAACATCTTATTAACCTTAAATTAAACGACTTAAATTTCATTAATAAATATTTAAAATTTTAAAAAATGAGCCTTAATTACCACATGTCACCATATAATTGGTGTTTTAAAATGGACACATGTCAAATTGGCAATGAACATTCCATGGTGTGCCATGTGTCATTTTAGTGGTAGAAATTTTAATGATTGAGATTAATCCAATGAATTTTTAATTTTGAAAACACAAAAATCATTTTAAAATGACACTTACGTGTCCACAAACAAGTCATTCAATTTTTAAACATGTGTCATACTTTGATTAGTTGCACTATATTACAAGGAGAATTGCACATAAGGTGCAACTACATTTGGATTGATATGTATGGGTAAACACATATATTAGCATCACACATACATACATGTTATATATGTAGTGTTGTGTGTAATTAATTATCATGTGCAACTTGTCTTAGGCAACTACACGAATTTCTAGTTGCATGTGTCACATGTAATTGAATTTTAATTGTAAACAACAATTGCAAAACCCATATCTTATATTATAGATATTTGGCATCTTAGACCCTGTTACAAATTGAAATTTGGAATGTGCCCAATGTTAATTTAGGGCAAAACAATTGACATAGTGCAATGTTTGGCACTAAAAATTATGTTACAATAACTACACATGTTATAATTCAAAATTAGTATACACCCTAGCCGGATTTAGTGCAAAACAATTGATAAAACTAAGTGTTCGCAATCATAGATCATGTTATGAAAACATGTTATAGTTTCCTCTAACAATTGAATGCACAAATGTGCATGTTACTTAAAACATATTCATGATAATTGAAACAATTGTGTTGGTGGGTAGGACATACAAACCTGTTTTCGTAATAACCCGACCAAGATCAATATCTTCTTATCGCATCAACCATTTTGTGAATGTGGAATTGAAGAAATTTCCAAGTGTACCCCAAGCATGAATCTACCAACCATCAAGAAAATCCTTCCTATTGCCCACTACAAATTCTTGGATGGTTCATAACTGGACATTTTGTGACCATGTATATAATCTTGGCCATTAATTGGAATAATCTATTAGCTTTTGAAATTATTCTTAGGCCTGGGCTTGCTAATCCTCTCCACTCAATGACCCCACCCCACCTGCAAACAACATGGCCCCTCTTCTTGCATCATTGCGAAGATTGTCTACCATTGCCTATTATTGAACCCTTTAGAAAAGTATTATTTGCAATTTCTTTCAATAGCACCATGTAATGGGTGGACTAGGGGAATATTTATCCCACAAGTGAGAATGTGTAAAGCCTAAGAAATCTTGCACACCATGACACTAGGTAAAACATACCAACCCTTTCCATGTTACAAATTATGCCACATATGGTTATGGCCTCATTGTTGTTATGTGTCAAAGGGCAAGGGCCCACAAAGAGGGACTTGTTGTAAAGATGTCAAACAATGAGTGCCAACCCCATTTTCTTTGCTCAACTTTTGGAACAACAATTCCATCAAAGTCCCACATTTTGTTGTCCACATGTTTAAAAATTCTCTTCAAACACGTTCCTCCCACAACTGGGCTTCAAGCTTCTTATTATTTCATTCAAATAACTTATACTCAATATAATCAATTAATTTGTTGAGTGTATCATTTAAGGTTGTAGAGTTCACCACATGACTAATAACAATGTTGATTGTGTTTCGTTGGGAATATGTGCAACAATGTTGTATAAAATAAATGCAACCAAAATTATAGAGGTTGGAGTTAGAGTGATGAAAATGGATTGCATGTCACATGCTTCTTTTTAGACAACAATCCAACCATGTGTCATGTTATATACATGGCATGACAAATCAAATATTCATAAATATAATAGTAAAAGGGTGTATGACTTACTTGATATTTGTGTTTCCAAAGACCAAATGATGCCATAAACATGTTGTCAATCCATTCATCCCATCCTTCTAGACAAGTCCGATAACTTGCAAGCATGCCCTTGAAATCATATAGGGAAGAGCTTTCCCAATCAAACTTCCTCAACATGTATGGAAGCAAATGAAATAAACTAGGTTGTACCTTGACTAATAAAGTACGAGTAGTTCACATGGGACGGTGACATGTTGATCAACTTCTGCCTCCACAAGTTTCAAAAAATGATTTTGGGCACCTTAAATGTCTTTTAATGTGTGCAAGTTTTGCAAAGCAACATCCAAATGCAATGGAGATGGATGGGTGTGTAAATGAATTTTAGTGTTTTGATTTTCTGCTTTCGTGTTGTGATGAGGTGGATTTGTGTGAACCATATTGATATAACCATGTGTGGTAGTCTCAATTTTTAAGAATTGCATTAGGGGTATTCGAATGTGATAATGTTATTAGGGGTTTTTAGCAACTTTGTGTTAAAATAAGGAATGATAAGTGTGCATGGTTGCATGGGGGGTTTTTTTTCTTTCAAAACTTAATATTAAATGATTGGGGTTAGGGTTAATTCTTTTCTTCGACAAAAGTTAGTAATCATAGTTTTAAAATCTCAGTTGCGTGATTAAGGGTGAGAAATTTCTAGAAGGTTGGGGTTAGAAGCAAACGCCAAATTCGCAAGGTTCGACAAAACATGGGTTTTATTATGGTATTTAGTGAGTAGTCGTGTAAACGAGGATGTTTGAAATTTGTGAAGTTGTTGAAAGGGTGTCAATGAAAGGTCCAATGAAAATAGAATAATATTCAAACATTGTAAGTGTGAAATTTATTCAAGATAACATAATGATAAATAGTGTGATAGGGTGGTAATGGCAACATGGATTTCATGATGAGTGAAATTTTTATTAAGGTATGGATAAGCTCCACAAGGAGCTGCAACTACATGTTGAGTCTTGGGCTATGTCGTAGTGATAGTTCATAATTATAGGAAATCTAAGATGCATCAAATGGTGTGAACTAAATAATTTGCCTTACTATTAGGAAATAGTTGATGAATCGAGTCGCACAACTAACGATAATGTCCAATGCTGAGAATTGAAAACCATCCGAAGATGGAGGCATGTTTAGTTTCGTAAAAACCTTCGCAAATAGTTTTAGGTTCATCACTAGAAGTGGGATCAATTTGCAACAAAATCATCAAGGTGCGAGAGTTCGAAAAAATGTGATAATACCAAACTCGAGGGGGTTCAATTTCAAGATAAGGGCACACTTCTCGTGGTTCAAAATCTTCATCTCAAGGATGTTACATCAACGTCAAATCTAGGGATGATTCTCGAGGTAGTTCCTCATTCACTTGTGCAACTTAAGGCCTGTAAGATGTGGTATACGCGACACCATGAATTCAAAGAAAGGAAAAAAAATTCAATCAAAATCAAATCAACGATGAATGTGTGGAAGACTTGTTACATTGAAGGTGTGGTTGTAATTTATAGGTCAAAGAAAAGGAAGGAAATGCATAAGTAATAATTTAAAACCATGGTAAAATAAAGCCTTAAAATCAATGGAAAAAAAAAGGTTTAAGTAAAATTTATTGGGGGCAAAGTGAGAAGAGGTGAAAAGAATGATTATCCTTCTCCTTCTAAAGGCCACCAAACATTGAAACCTTCCATTGGCCACCAAAAGTTTAAACCTTCCATTGGCCACCAAGTTAGGGTTTTCCTTCACTTCCTTCTTCTTCTCATTAAAGGCACTAATTTGAATAATTTTGGGCTCTCTTTTCTGGACATAATTTTCAATTTGAATCTTGAGAAAATTGATTTTTACAACTTTCCTTGGGGGGAAAAAAATGATTAGTCTTAGTAGATGGTGGAAAGAGGGAGAATATATTGGGTGATTATGATACTTTTGAAAAAATGGAAGTGAATAGGAATAGTTTTGAGAGCTTGAAATTTTAGAGAAATTTCACAAACCCTCTCGGGTTTTGTAGCACAACTTTTCACTGTTTGGATGCAGACCTTGGAATTTGGTAGGCAAAGGCGCCTTGTAGTTTACTTTTTAATGAACTAATGTAAGCTAAATTTGGATAACATATGTGATAGGAACAATATTTTAAATGATTGGAAATCTATTGTTAAGTTGAACTTTCTACTTTTGTGAAACCCTCTCGAGTTTTGTAGCACAATTTTTTACTGATTTGGGTGCAGAGCTTGGAATATGGTAGACAAATGCACCTTGTAACTAACTTTTCAATTGGCTAAAACAAGCTAGATTTGGATAACATATGTGACAAGAACAATATTTTAAATGATTAAAAGTCTACTACCAAGTTGAACATGGTGTCAAATCTTTAAAAGTTGATTTAAGTGGGTGACAATTTAACATAAAATTCTAGGATTTAGAATGTTTGAACTTAGAAAATATATCTATCAATTCCAAATCATAAATGATGCATAAGAGGCAAGCTATTTGGTTTCAACTACAAACACAGCTTAACATCTAGAAATACACATTGCATTTTTTCCTTCACCAGTAGTATAATCACCTTATAGAACCGGGGGTAGAAGGACAAAAAATCACTTCACACCTGGACTAATTACGTTTAACATGTCTTCATGGGTGTTATGAAATTCAATATTAATGTCAACTTTGTTATCCCATTATTGTGCATGATCAAGTGAGTTTAACACCTATGTGACTATTTCACCAATAATATTAACAACAGTGGTAATTATATCTTGATCAATCAGCTAGGTTTCCTTAGTCATTTGATCTACAAATTTGGGTTCTTCTTGTGACACAACCACTATGGACACATCATTTGATGTACTTGCATGCCACCTTTTGGGTGATGGCTCCACATTTGATTTTGGCACCTTTTGTCCCATATTTTTTATGCACCTTTTTTATCATCTTTGTTGTAATGAGGCTTGGGTAACAAATTCTAAAAGTTTTGAACTTACACACTTGGACATGAACATGTTCATCATTGATTAGAGTATTTTCCAATGTTATTTTTGCATCAACATTAGCTTGGATCCGTAGCTTCAATTGAATTGAAAAGGCATCATTATTTTCAATTTGCCATTTCAACACCTTCGATAGTTGGGTAATAGCCAAATTGGGAAGCATTATAATACATATGGGTTTATTTGTTCTTGGGTCAATGGGGGCATTTGGGCATCCTTTAGACCTATGGTCAAAAGTTGTAACTTACTCGACCATTTTCCTCCACAATATACACTATAGAAGTTAAGATAATCCTTGTCCCCATTTATTGATCTCAATCCTTCTTTCCAATAAAAGTTCATATAAAGTTCAAGAATGGCCATTGTTTTATAAATCAAGTAGGTATCAATTTCACATAGTATTTCAACAACTTGTCAAACCCATTTGGCCCTCTTATCTCCTTCATATTTATGGCCATATTAAAGAGAATCTCCAAAACACTAAACTCTTCCGATTGCCACTTTTCCAACTATAGTAAGACTTTGTTTGCTTCTTATTATAAACCCACCACCATGTTAAAAGGAATTGTTTGACAACCAATTGTACCCATAGTTGTGTAAAGAAATAATATATATTTAAAAATGTTTAAGCATAATCTCTATAATAAAAAAATTCCAAAATTTTACATTTCTTCTTTGCTACTTGAAAGCTTTTGAACTTTTACATGGCTTCAAACCTGACGCGCTCCCAAGTTCCTAGTTAGACCCAAGATGGGTGTAAGTTAGTCACATAGTGGAATTGTGAGGAACTCGGGGCACGTTCCCAACTTTTAGCACTAGAAGGGGTAAAGGGGCGTGCTAAGGCTCCGAAATGGGATTAAGAAGAGTGACAAGCTTTAATTACTTACTCAAACCTGCATCAAACCAACCAACAAGTTGGTTAGTTCACTTTCTCAAGCACCTTTGGTGCTAGGACAAGCCACGGGCAACTCTGGACTCACATGACTCACCATGGCTCAAACTCGAGGGAAACCACCACCTTCCCCCATATAGTGTTCTCTGCGTCTCTCTACGACACCCGCATCCGAATGGCTTTTTGTCCCGGAAATCCCAAGGAGGAGTCTCGAAATTGTCTCAGTTTGGACTCCCGAGACTTTGCGAGGTCAAAACTCATTGCCCATACCTTCAATTGGGATGAGGTCTAAAAAAAACTTGTAGCTCTCCTCAAGAGCTTTCCAATGGTGTATTGCACTCCACCTACACGCACCAAGGTCGAGTCGACTCCCGATTTTTAGTGGTCGAGAGTCAAATTGCCAGTTTGACTCCCTGCCCTTCTTTTTGCCATAACTTGTGCTACATATATCCAATGGCCCATGCGAGCCCATTTTCGACATTTAAACTTTGATATCTTTCCAATGATACAAAGAACGCCCCAATGCAAGGTGTTTTGACCCCTACAATCGAATTCGAAAGTTTCGGGAGTCTCGGAGGACTCCCAAGTCCCCATTTTGGGAGTGTGAGTTTCATCTTCACATTCTCTCAAAGTAGGGTTGTGACAAAACCTTTGTGGTGAATTTTCAAGTTTGAACATGAATTTAAAGTTTGGCATCCACATCATCATGACTATGCATTTGCCACATGCCTAGGGTTGTTACAATATCAATTCCCAGGTTATAGCTCACCCCATGTTACATTGCAATGTGCATTAGATTTATAAAAAGAAAAGTACCTAGTTGTAAACATTGAAATGGTAGATTTTGCACAAACTTGAATGCGTACACTTGGATTGTTGTATTTTCTGTAATGCGTGCATCGCCTTTCAAAGATTGTGACCTTGGTTGGCAATATTGAAAATGAACTTGAAAGTGTGAGGACAACTTTTGTCAAACACTTACAACAAGGCACATCATTGTCTTCTTTCAACACCTTAAAAAAAACCCAAAAGTGTAAACACAAACTTGAAATGAAAACTTTGGTGAACTAATTAGATGCAGCATGATCACTAAATTTCTACCAAATATATCTAATTGTCATGACTTAAACATTTGTGGAAATGATGTGATAAAAGCTTAAAGAAAGTTTAGACTTTCATGCCCAATTTTTATTTCAAGAAAAACACACGCACAAAATGAATAACACTTGAAGATCAAGGTGTTACAATTTGCGAATTTTTTTTCATTCCCACTTAATTCCACACCTCCCCATCAAGTTGGGAGTTCTACTTCCATGTTTTTTTGAGCTTATGTTCTCTTTCCTCTTTGTTTGAGATTTGGAAACCTTTAGAGAGCTTCATGTTTCTCTCTTGCTACTTTCAATGATTGACACCCCCTCTCTCTGAGGTTGTGCACTTTTTTTTTTCAACATTTCTAAACCTTTGAACTCTCTTTCTCTACTCTTAACGAATGATGCCCCTTCTATCATCTCTCTAAGTTCGTGGGGTCCTATTTTTCAACAATCTTTAGACCTTGACATTCTCTTGCTTATCTCTATGTTTTCTTTTGAGTTTGCATTCAAATCTATCTCAATTTTTCCTCTCTATGAGCTTTTTTGCTCCTCTTTTTTTGAACATTCTTACAATTACTAGCGATGGCAAAACAACGCCCCCTTTTTCATCTTTTTCAACTTTCTCCTCTCTTTGAACTTTGTTGCTCTTCTCTTTTTCTAAACATTCTTGCAACTATTGGCTATGGCAATTGACACCTCCTCTTTCATCTACTCAATTCGACCTAAACTTTGAGCTCTATTATTGCTGGTGATGGCACCCTCTTTCTTCTTTCTTAACTTTGTCTAAGCTTTGAACTCACAGTTGTTGACGATGGTGGTTAGCACCCTTCTTTCCTCTCTCAATTCCCTTTGACCACCTTATTGCTAGCAATGGTGATTGATGCCCCCTCTCCTTTTTTTGGGCTTTAAATTTTATTGTTGTTAGTCTCTCATGTTCATGCACCTCCTTTTTCCTCTTTCAACTCTTTTTGGGCTCTAAGTTTTGTTGTTGTTAGTTTTTCATGTTTGTGTGCCTCCTCTCTCTTCTTTTAATTTTCTCTAGGGTTTGAGCTTTGTAGATGCTCTCTTTTCATTTGTTATTGTTCCTCCTTTAACCTAATTCAACTTTATAGTTGTTCTTTTCATTTTTTATTGCTCCTCCCTTAACCTAGCCTAACCCAAGCTCTCTTTACTCTCTTTTGACCTTGATTTGCAATGGTGATCCTTGTTAGTTTTTTCCCCTTTGTTAGTTAATGTTCATGGTCCTCTATCTAAGTTCAATGCATCTTGAAACAACTACTACTCATGGTTTTCTATCCAAGCTCAATGCATTTCAAAGCAACTATTGGCCCTCTTTTTTGTCCCTTTCTTTTAATTGAACCCTTTCTTTCAAATATTGCTCAAACACTCTAACTTTTTTCCTTGTCTACTATTCAACTACTACATTTCTTTTAGTTGTTGTTTAATTATTGCCTTTCTTTTAGCTATTGTTCAATTGCCACCTTTCTTTCAACATGTATTACCTTTCTCTCATCTACTATTACCTTTTTTTAACGAATGCTACCTTTCTTTCACTAGTTGCTACTTTTTCCTCAACTGCTGCTACCTTTCTCTCAGCTATTGCTACCTTTTATTAGGATTTGGAAAATTTCCCATTAAACAATGTACAGAGGATAGTGAAAATCTAAGGAAATGAATAAAATTGTCCCATTATGTAGTTGTCACATTCTCCCAAAAGGATCATCTTGAGGGGTGATACCAATATTTAAAAACCAAATGGGAAGAGATTATAGAGGATATTGCAAGGATGGTTCGGTAGAAATGCAACCCTTGTGGAAAATGGAATTCTAGGATCAAGGGAAAGGTCTTCAAAACATTTATGCCGAAATGGATAAAGGCACAACAAATACATATCTCATATACTAAATAGGTTGAATCGTGTACTTCAACTTTATTAAAGTTGGCAACAACGATCTAGAAACAATGAAATGGCATTGCTCCAACAAGAAAACAATATGCTATCAATCATATCACAATGAATGAAATGTGAAACCATAAAACAAAATATTTTAGAGGATCAAGAATTTAGTTTCAAAATATATTTTCCACTTGAATTAAACAATTAAAATTAAGGTACAATATTTCGCTAACTTATAATCATCACAATGATAGATTTCTAAGGAAGCCACAATAAATTGAAAAAGAAAGCACGATAAAAACATTGAGTAGTACTTATTAGTTACCTATAGAAAAAAGAAATTAAAATTAACATAGTTTTGAAAAAAAATTAGATCAAATCAATAACATTTCTTCCGAAAATATATGTAAACATATAGTCATTTGAAACACTTATTTGTGTGTTGAAAGTTCGACTTTATGCATTAACTACAAGTAGACATTGCTCCAAAGAGGAGAAGAGCACACAACTTCCAATGGACAAATTCAAAGCAAAGATAAAATAAACAAATTATTATAACAAGAAAAACAACATATTTGCAGATGTGCATGGATATAATCGTGGAGGATAAAGATCCTAACACAATGAAGAGTAGAAAATCAATAAAGGAGACACATGAGGACGAGACAAATAGTGTTGAAGACGAAGAAAAATAGCTAATACATGATGTTCAAGTACGCAAGTTACAAACATTCATAGCTTGAATGAGAAAGAGGTTTGGTGCAATTTTCAATTGAATTTAAATATTTCATTTTTGATCATATCTTAAACTTCCATTAAGATTTATATCCCATCCACATTCAAACACAATAGTTGATTAACAAATTGTTCGCAAACAAAAGGAGATGAACCAATATTATAAACCTTTGAAACATTATATATGGAATTTTTTTGGGGTATAGGCTTAAAGCACTTAAATGTTTTGCAAAATATAATGAAAAAACTCAAAACCCTATAATTATGTGGAATTTGAATGTCCAAACATGTTCAAATCCAACATAGCCATAGATTATGTCTATTATTTTACAAGGGATGAAAAGGGATTTTCAATTTTGCACATTAAATAGGAAAGTGACCAATACACAATATGAAAAGGGCCTAATCCTTACTGTAATCCTTTTTTACCCTATATTTTGATCGCCATAAAAAAGAATGAATGAAAAGTTGTCAAAAGTTTTAGAAGTATTATATTTTAAACTATTACAATATAGATTCCATCATAATCATCCATAAATGTGTCTTTACATGGTAAAAAAATATTAGGTAAAAAAACAAGGGTGATGTTGTGACAAGATTTTGGTACATCTTAAAAAATTTGCACCCTTGTAAAAATAATCAATCAAAGACCATGGTCACATTTGTTGATGTCATGTTGTTTTTTTGTATCAAATTTGATGGCATAAGACATTATAATCAAGACCCAATTTTTGAAATTACACTTGAATTAAAGTGACCTCCTTTGCAAGCAAATTGAACCTCAAGATCATGCATGGCTTCAAATAAGTTAAGTGACAATTCCTTTCCAAAAGAAGGAATTTTCCCAAACTCCTTGAATGAACAAATAAATAAAGTGACGCACTTTTAACTCCTCGAAGGACTCAAATGTGAGTCTAAGTAGAAGACAGCGGAGGGAGGAGTCGGGGCACGCTCCCTAACTCACAACACTTTGATGGGTAGAAGGGCGTGTTGGAGCTCCGGGATGGGACTAGGAAGAGTTGACAAGCTTCACTCACTCACACGAGCCTACACACAACCCACGCAAAGTGGTTAATGCATAGTTGGAGCACCTTTGGTGCTAGGACGAACCACGGGCAACACGGACACACTAGACTCACCACAACCCATACTTGGGGGAAGCCACCACCTTCCCCCTTATAGTAAACTTTGTGGCTGGCCATGGAGCCTACATCCAAATGGCTTTTCTCTCCCGGGATTCCCGAGTGGGAGTCCTGAAATCACGCTGAATGGGATTCTTGCAACTTTGGATCCCCATAACTTTGCGAGCAAACCTTGGATCAAGATGTGGTCTGAAGCAAAGTTGTAACTCTTGTCAAGAGCTTTCCAACGATATGTTGCATGCCTTCTACTGCTAAGTAAATCGGGTCGATTCCCAACTTTTTTTGGTCGGGAGTCAAACTGGCAATTTGACTCCCGGCTCTTCTTTTGGCCATAACTTGTGTTTCAGATGTCCAAATAGGTAATGCGAGCCCATTTTAGACATCTACGTTCTAGGAGCTTTCCAATGATATAAAGAACGTGACAAGCCATTAAGTTTTGACCCCTAAAATCGCTCTTTGAAGTTTCAAGAGTCCACCGGGACTCCATCTCCCAAAGTGGGAGTTGCCTTGGGAGTGTGAGGGTTCACTCCCTCATACTCCCTCACACTTTCTTACACTCCTGGGAGTATGTGATGTGACTTTTGAGCTTCTTCTTGGCCCGCACCCTTGTGGCCTCTTTGCCTTGACTCCTGGGCTCTTTCTTAACTCGCAACTTTGCAACCCCTTTGCCTTGGTTGCAAGCCCAAAGCTAGGGTTGCGACATAATGGATAATTCTTAAATTTTATTACAATTCTTTCACACCCTAATTGTCTTTGTCAAATTCAGCAACAATTCACACCCACTTCTTTCTATCAAATTTTATTGTAATTTAGTCTGGATCCATCACGTTTTCTTCATCTTACTTAACTTTTAAAAAATAAAAAAATCTCATACTCATTCCGATAGATAGATAGACAAATAGATAAATAGAATGATGATGGTATTTGCAAATCTTACACAACAACTTCTGAATTCAAAATTTGTATAAACAAATACACACAAACGCGCACACTTGCATGATTAATTCAAAAGTTTAATCATTTTTACAAAATCCGAAATCAAATTGAATTTCCAAATAAACAAAAGTTCCATCATTGCAAATTTTTAAAAACCACCACTGTAACTCTCATTCTTCTTTTTCATATTCATCATCATCATCATGGCTATAAAGACTGAAAACAAAAACCACTTATGACCTGGGTTGTGAATTATTACAACAACAACAACAACAACAACTACTACTACTATAACAACCTCCCAATTGGGAAACCTCTAAACAAATTTCAAATGTATTTGATCACATTTGAAGAATAGAGAAAGAGATAGAGCAAGAGAGAGAGAAAGAACCAAACAAACTAAACAAAACTAAATAAAACAAATTTACAAATTATAGATTGAGAAAGGTTTTTAAAGTAATGAATGTGATCCATCATGGGAGCTACAAAAGGAGAAACAAATAACAACTAAACTCTTCTAAAAAATTTCATAATTAGTTATTGGAAAAATGGGTGTGGTGTTAGTGAGCACAAAATTAATGGGGCTAACTAGGGCCATTTGTACCTATGGTTTATATATATATATAGTGGTGATTATGGTTTGTTTAATGTCTAGCTTGGAAACAATAGTGCATTTTCATTTCATCAAAAACGATCTCTTACTACAATAAATATGGACAACCATCCACCCATAACCATTATGTATAGACCACAATTGTGGTGATATCAATAAGACGTCATACCAAAGCCTTATAGATATGCCCATACATCTGGTTTGCCTAATCCAAACTAAACAAAATTAGAATGGTTGCAATCATAACCTTTTGAAATCAAGGTCACACAATATGTAATGTTTCCCAACTTTCATCATAATTGCCAAGCTTCAATGATAACCCTTAAATCAACAAACATTTGAACAAAAAAATTGTCACCTAAGTAAGTCACATAGCTAGAAGCAAATGGAATAATAACTTGTGATATCATGTGTTGTTTCATTATCCCAATGGCTTCAAAAAACATGGATAAAAAATTATTTGACAAAAGGTAGTAACATGAAACACTTTTGCACAAGAAAAGGGTTAATCCAAGATGTGGGGTACTTTATAGTAAAATTATACAAATACACAAAGACCAATGAGTTCTATAATAACCTTCAATGGGCAACCAAAGGATATGAATAGCAGGCCTTCAAATTAATACAATCAAAAGTTCAAGTTGACGAATAGATTGAAGGTACATGAAGATGTTGGAATGGGTAGTTAGAGATGCACCTAACTTAAATGTAGAACAATAATGCTAACATGCACACATTTTCATATCCCCTGATAACCAAATGCTTAGCAACCTAGGTTTATAACATTTGCACCCCTTGGATACACTATGGTTAAGCACGAGAGGTAAAATTAAATGCACAATAAACATTGCATCTATGATAATAATAATGCATTACAACACAAGGTCTGCAATTTAGAGATGGAAATCATGGCATGTTGCAACATTATACCTCTTTTGAGAACAACCCATCTTGTTGTTCATCATGATGGCAATTGGTTTTCCATGACAATTACACCTGTAGATCCATGCAACAAACACAACTCGTTGTTTATGTGTAGAAGAATTTAATACAAAAATGAAACTCAAAACAAATAGGATACACACAACTTTTAGATGAGAACTAGAATTAACACTAAAGAGGCAAGTGCAAGGATTCCCAATTGTTCCAAAATAACGATTACCTAGGTGATCTCTAGCTCCTTGAATTACAACCCTATCGAGGGTTAACCTACATTTGGTAGTATTGCTAAACCCTAAACTTGTTTAGTGCCCTAAAACCCTAAACTTTTTTATGACTTCTCCATTGGAAAGAACCCTTGCACTAAAGTTTGAAGCTCTAGTGAGTTCCTCGCATCAACTTGCATTGTCTGATGCACGTTAGTTGAACTTGGAACTCAAGCAAGTGCACTAAAATACAAACCTTGTTTACAATTTGCGTCAAATAGGTACTTCAATTAGAAAGACCCTCTCCCCTCCTTAGGCCACTTTTCATAAATGTGCACCATATTTGTTTATGGATTTTGTATCCGTGTTATAACTCTTACCTCAATCTCCCACACCATATTTTTTTTATTGCAATATAAGGACAATGTCAATTATGGAAGTACACTGTGAAAGTAGTAGCGACCCATCTGTCGAGTCCAAGGATTTAATGAACGCAAGGGAGGAGGAATTAGAGGAGGAAGAACTTGTTTGTCAAATTGCAAACTTGTATTTTAGGGATGGAAGCAATACCAACTATTGACTTTCCATGGTGGCAACAATGTCATGAAAGAGCACAACCCCACCATGATGACGATCCAAGAAAAAAAAGATGTCCCATCAAATGGTGACGCCCATACCAAGGCATTTAGGTGTGACAAGTAAGCATGTAAGTTGTTGGACTAATTTTTTGCTCTCATTCATATCCCTTGTTGTTGGGCTATGTTGTGTCCTCTTTTTTTGCTTGGTGAGGTGCATGTGCAAGGTATGTAAGTTTTTTTGACCTAAACCCTTCTTGACTTAAACCCTCTAAAAGCCTGAATTTTAGTCCTAAGAGTTACAAATTAGTAGCTCAATGATCAATAGCTTAATGATGGCTTGAGCTTGGAATGTTGAATTAACATTTGAAAGCTCACTGTTGGATGTATAGTTGTTTTTCTTCACAAGTTATGGGTGTTTGCACATTTCATTTTAGTGCAATATTGTTAAACTTTTGATGACAACCTTAAAATTTTAATTAAATTATGTTTGGTAAGGATTGTTTGTTGGACTTGATAGGACATGTTGAATTCCAATGAGAATTTTCATTCTTTGTTTACATAATCCTTTTATATATTTTAATGATAATTTGACATTATTTTCACAAGTATGTGTGTAGTACATTAGATTGATATGCAAGCTTTGAAATGTATTATTTTTGTATTGATGGGTTGAATTTAAGCACCTAATGTAGCTAATTATGGATTTAATGGTTGTTTTTATTCTTCCCATAATTAAAGTCCACCTTTTCTCCACCCCGCCCCTCTTCAAAGCTTGCCCCTTCTCATGACCTCCACTTAGGTCTAACAGAGGTTTTTAACACCAATTTTATGTTGTCTAAATGACCTGAACATCCTTCATTACGCCCAGTAAGATGGATTTGCAAGATGGATTTGTGCAAACTACTAGGTTGTTATTCAAGGTCGTGTAATGAATGTGTGAATTAGTGCCAATCACATATGTATTATGTTTAGTTGTTGTATATCTACGATAGGATTATGTTTAGGAGTTTAGTTGCATTGATGTATTTTCACTATACACACACCTTGCATCCCAACTTATTTCCAGGACCCTTTGCATTGTTGGAATATATGTTTGTAGTTGCTGACAACAATTTATATTGTTCCAATGACTATCAACATATCTCACTATGCTAATAAAAAAGTCTTGAAAGTTGTTGGGTTGTTGTCAAAGGTTATGCAATGAGTGTGTGGATTAGTGCTAGATCATTAACTATAATCTGCTCCACTACTATATATCTATTCATATATTGTGTTTGGGGTTATAGTTGCATTGTTGTATTTCCTGCATATGCATTCAATTGCACCCCAACTTCTTTGTAAGCCACTTTGCATCAATCAACTTAGGTTAGATGGACCATTTTAGCATGGATTTATGTTGTTTTGGTGATTGTACATTTGTCCTTGCTTGTTGACATGTAATTCTCCATTTGTATGTGCGAGTTCCCTTCCACTTGGCCACATTTGAATATGGTCATGGCAGGTGTTTGTGATCGAGTGTTACATGCATGGAATATATGAGCTATAATGTAATAATAATTATGCATTGTAGTTGTAACTAACTAGTTTAAAAGTTTAATGCAACATCTATTTGATTATGATTTGAAATGTTGCTTTGAGTAGGAAGACTGTCATCATCCATAAATGTGATAATCATGTTGGTCTATAGTTGGTGCAAAGTCCACCGACATTCCACTTGGATTCTACTGACATTCCAATCAAGTTCCACTTTTATTGTATAGTCAAGTGGCATGGAAAGAAAGAACATTAATAATGTTTTAAATAAGATTAATATATCACCATAAATTCTACCACATTATGAATATATGATCCACAAAAGTTTTTTAAATAACATGAAACTTGATTTAAACTATCCATTTTGGTGGTGTATATAGAATGATATAGTTTTTTGCTTGTTAAAACATTGAGACAAAGTGTATCTGTACTTTATGCACAATATGGATTCATGGTTCCTTGCTGACACACCCCTAGGTCCTTGATGGACTCAGTTGCGAGCCCAAAGAAAAAGACAGCGAAAGGAAAAGGAGTTGGGGCGCGTTCTTTGATTTGTAACACTTTGGGGGTAGAGGGGCATGTTGGAGCTCTAGGATGGGATTAAAAAGATTGATAAACAAATTACTCACATAGACCTACACAAACTAAACAATAGGTTGGTTAATGCGTAACTATAACACCTTTGGTGCACAAATGAGTCACAGGCAAACACGGACTCACAAGACTCACCACGGCCCAAACTTGGGGGAAGCCACCACCTTCCCCCTTATAGTACACTCTATGCATGGCCACAGGGCCAACATCCAAATGGCATTTTGTCTCGGGACTCAAAATGGGAGTCTCGAAATTCCCAAAGTTGGGACTCCTGCAACTTTGGGGGCCCATAACTTTGCGTGCAGACCTCCGATTGAAATTAGGTCTGAATAAAAGTTGCAACCCTTGTCAAGATCTTTCCAAGGATATGTGGCACGCTACTTGCATGCAAAGAAATAGGGGCGATTCTTGACTTTTAATGGGCGGGAGTCAAATTGCCAATTTGACTCCCGACCCTTCTTTTGGCCATAACTTATGTTTTAAGTACTCAAATGGGTGATGCAAACCCATTTTAAATATCTAATTTCCAAGAGATTTCCAATGATATAAGGAACATCTCAATACAATGAGTTTTGATCCCTGAAATCACCTTCTGAAGATTTGGGAGTCCATTGGGAGTCCAACTTCCCGAAGTGGGGGGTCATTTCCTCCCACTCTCTTGCACTTCCCGGGAGCATGAAATGTGACTCCTAGGCTCACTCTTGGCCTACACCTTTGCAAGCCCTTGCCCTGATCGTGAGCCCAAGGCTAAGCTTGCAACATTTGCTTTCTTGCTACAAGTACTACACTCTTTGTTGCTGAATGTATATGTTACATGTGACTTCCTTGCATTAGGTGTTATTTGAATGTTACAGTGTAAAGTGACTTATTCCATCCCTTTTCCAACATTGAAGCACCGTAGTTTTAGATTCATCCTATGTGTTGCATGTAAATAAGCTTATTTTACAACCCATGTGGTTGAGCCTCATGAGATGCAATCAACCATGAGGCAATTTTGTGAACTTTAGGTTCCTTGTCCATGTGTCAATGTGTTCCAATTTTAAATAGACCAAAGAAAATTATGGCCTCTAATCTTATGTGTAATCTTGAACTTGCGTAACCTATTATTCTGGAGATTAGTATTAAGATAAATCTAGATGATGGGTAGTAAAATGCTGGTTTGTGTTCGGAGTGTTAGCTAACATATGATTGAATCTTCATTTTTTTCTATTTTCATGTCGAGTTCAGTCAAGTTCAAGGTGTTTGAATAACAACCTTGGGTGGCACAACATTTTGCCATTGGTAGTTCGTTACAAAAATAATTAGAATTGTGATTGATTGCATTAACTAGATGCATTAACTATGCTTGTCTAGGCACAATATCATAATTCATGTTATTAACTTTCAAGTTACAATTTGCCTTTTCATACATATATATGCTGCAAGTTGGTTGATTGCATGCACAATGTTGTTCTTTCCAACTCATGTCCCAATTGCATGCACTATTGTCCTTGCAACCCAAGTATTATATGGAGTTAAGGATTAACATGAAATCATTAGAAGAAATCTTCAAATATATGACTATGTTTACAATTGGTATTCTAGTCAAAAAGGATTAAAATGATCAATAGCCTTAAAGTCATTATGGATGAGTTGTTAAGGACAATAATCGTTGTTAAAGGGTAGGATGAATATGTGATTTTTGATGAACAAGGCAGTTAAAATAGGGATTAATTAGGGAATTTTATTGGTTTGAGTTTTGAATTCTTGTTGTTTAGATCATGATCATGTGACTTGGGATATTCAAAAGGGGAGAGTTCTGGAGAACAAGAAAGGAAAGAGAGGAAGTTGAGACAGGGGAGTTTTAGAGAAGAATAGGAGCTGGAGGTACTTGTAATAGAAAATCACATACTTTGTTTTGATATAACACAAATTTTTAATGTTGTTTTGAATTTTTTTCAACACAACATGGGATCACGCTGTAATTTGGATTCATGTTTTTAGTAATGTAGATAAACATAGAGTTCTACAGTGAATTTTATGTTCATATTTTGTGTGAATTTTCTATAGTGTTAGACTATGATGAAATGAATTGTAATATTATTTTTGGAGTTTTTTACAATGTATTTTGAAGTGTAGATTCTAGTTATATGCAATCACCATGAATCTTATGATAGAATGAATTGTAATGTTAAGTTCATTGAGACTTAAGACATAAATAATGCCCATATGCATGTGAAATGCAAATATGTTGTTATAGTAGTGTGAAATATTTTTCATGAATTTAAATTTCACTTTTATCAATCGTTTAAAACATGATGTGGTAATGATGTGGCACATTTCATTCATTAGTCATACTTTAATCATTGTATAATTGTTTTTTGTTATTAAAAATTATAAAAATTATAAATATTATAATGTGAATAATAATAAATCTTTTTATTTCTGTTATTTTTCGTCCTATCAATTATCGACATGTGTCACCATTTAAATTAGGTTTAAAACTAGTTTAAATGGCTAAATAGACCACCTAATCTACATAGGTAGGCACCTAACGTAGGTAGTCTAATTAGGTATGGAATATAGGGTCAATATTTCATCATTGATCGGAATAATGTCATTTGTGAAGTTTGATCCTTGGACCTCGAAAATGGAATTGAACTCCTTTACCACCAAGCCACCCCACTTGTTATGAAAACAATCTAATGTTTATTTTATTTAAATCATATTTCATTTAAACACTATGCACAACCTCAAATTTGATCATTCATATTTTATTGATAAATTGTCCAAATGAAAAAATTTGAAATTTATTCATAAATTTCCTTCAATCATGTACAAAATTTTTATGTGTGTGTATGTGTGCATGTAAATTATTTCAAAAGAATTTTTTTTATTGAATAATATTTCAATGACCATTATTTGGAAAAATAAAATCAAACACATGATTTGTGGTTAGTACAAGAATAAGTAAAATATATCTCATATTTTAAACCTTCATTTGATTTATTAATTTATATTATACAAAATTTCTCCCAATATATCATAATTTTATTAATTATTTTAAATTTAGACATACGAATCCATAAAATTTATCCACATAAAATATTTATAAATAAATAATAAATCAATTATAGTATCTATATATATAATAAAATATTAATAATATTAAGTTTATTTATACACTTAATTTAAATATTATAAATATTATAAATAT
>Ga0116231_10006001_pt1 | contig 23550 bp, 16 predicted proteins | sample S1TSphgellanicum_2_FD_89695 | JGI IMG/M metagenome (GOLD analysis project Ga0116231, IMG submission 89695) | Host-associated microbial communities from peat moss isolated from Minnesota, USA - S1T2_Fd - Sphagnum magellanicum MG | ecosystem: Host-associated > Plants > Peat moss > Unclassified...
ACAAAGTAAATTGGAGAAGTTAAGATCAAGCCTTCCAAAAAATATGTAAAAAAAAAAACAAAAATAATTAAATAAAAAAAAAATAAAAAAAAAAAAAAACAAAAAAAAAAAAAAAATACCAAGAGAATTCCCCCCCCCCCCCCCCCCTCTTTTTTTGGTTGAAAATGCAACAAAATTTAGCCCAAACAAATCACTGAATAGAATTGATTGATGCAAATTCAATCTTCAGTTAATTCCCAATACACAAATGGAACAATAATAATGATAAAAAAAAAACTTAACTTAATAACAATTTTTATAACTTTGGAATATAACATGTTTAGCACCTCACATGATCATAATAAATATCAATCAATTACTCTTAACCAAAATTATATATGATGAGACTAATAAATTTATTACGGTGTTCTTAATTATACCCATTATGTTAATGTTGTGGATGACTTCTTGTGATCCAATGCCACTATCTCACAAACTGTGTAAAACAATTGACAAAGATATATTGATCTTGATAATGGATTGTTTAGTGAGATAAATAAAAGAAACTATATCTAAACTATGAATTTGAGATGGAAATGAGAAAGATGCACATGAATCAAAATATAGTTATCATCTTAAGATAATGTCAAACAAACTTGTTTTTCAAAGAACTAGTCAACAATTAAAATTATAAGGTTTCCATTGATAATAGGTAAAGAATGTCAAGTTTAACAAACAAATGGAAAAAAATCCAAAAGCTTTTAGTAATCTATTAATTAAACATATTAACAATTAAGATCTAAAATGTTTAGGACATATGTTATATTTTTCTATTTATTAAAAATAATTTGAATAATGTATACATTATATTAAATATATTATAATTTTCAGAATAAACATAACCTTATTATAACTAATTAAATAATATTTTTTACCCAACAACCAATATATGAAAGTTTGTTGGTTTTACGTAAAATTATCACATAACATTTTGAGAGCTTCCATACTATTGATTCAATCATTCAATGACATTAACCCAATTGTACAATAATAACAATATTTCATGAACTTTATTAAAATAGATCAGTATTTATAAATGTGATATTGACCTAGCATTGATGTTTTTATTTTATCTCAATTTTGCGAGGTAGTTGAGATGGCAATTGTCCATAGCCAATTTAGCCAATTTTGGTTATAAAAATGAAAGAAAATCTTTAATCATTGTTTTTTTTTTGGCTACCTACTTGAACTATTTATAGAAATTTGTTGATTTCAAAACAAATATATGAATCTTTTTAATTTTTCGAAATTTTTACAAAAAAATACTGTTGAATTTGTGACAAAATTGTTCCAAAGTTTTTCAACCATGTGAAATTTCACAAAGAACAAAAAAAGACTACTTGACATATCTTTCTAAGAAATCTTGTTATTGATACTAGTTTAAAACTGCAACAATAATGAATTATGGATATAACCATGTCATTCCAATATAAAGAAAATTGCCAATATTGGTGTGTTTTTTTGGGTGGTGAATTTTCAAAAGACTTTTGTGAGTTATTATCAATTTTGGATGGATATCTAGAAATTTTGGATATTAGACCCGAATATCATATTGGATATCACAAACTCTATGCTATCTAGGGTGATATTTTGACCATTGAATATCAAGGTTATGAATATCATCAAGGTTTGAATAAATTAATATAATAAAATACAATTAGGAGTTAGGTTTGAGAAAAAAGACCAGTTTGAAAGCTTGAGGTAGTTGTCATTCAAAGCATGGCTCCTCTATAAAGGGGCCCAAGCTCATGCTTGAGACCCGAGCTTGAATGTTGTTATAAAGGATGTGAGAATTACCTTGAATATCTCTGATGGATTATTATTTCTTAGAATATTCAGAAAATGTGAAATTTCGAATTTTGATCTTTTAAAAAGAAATTTGATATCCGTGACATATTATATTATAATTAAGAAAAATTTAAATCAATTTAAGATTCAACCTAGTTCTTAGAAATCATTTAAATAACCAAAACTGATATATGTAAAAACAAGGGGTGTGTCGAATTGTGTGCGGCCTTGTCATTTGCATTAAAAATATATATCTTAAGGCAAACGAAGAATTATGAAAACTCAAATATTTCACCATGCGAAAACATACATAATCTTCAAAAACTCCTCTAAAAGAAAACCCAAAATCTTTCAAGATATTATAACTAAATTTCTCAAGTTTCAACACAAGCCAAAATATCATCTGTCCAAAATCCTCATATAAAAATAGTCCCAGGTTTAGGGTTTAGGGTTTAGGCTACCCCTGAAGCTACTAGGTATACTCTACTAGGTATATACTCTATAATGAATCTAAACACAATATCCTGGCCAACAAAACAAAAGTGGGTGTTGTTTCAGAAACCAAAACAGACAAAATGCCCACATGAGCAGCCATTACTTTTCTCAAGAGGTATAAGCCTAAACCCTTTGCAGAGGAAAAATTCCATGCAATAAACCACATGCTGCCCAGCAGGCCCCACCAAAAGACAAAAGGGTAAATCCATACACTAAAACTGCACTTGAATTACAAAACTTCAGCTAAATTTACCACTGAAAACACTCCCAGGAAGTCAGACAAAGCTTGACTCTCTTCTTTCAAATGTGTGTTTGGATGGCACCATTGGAATGCAAATGAAGTTGTACGAAAACTACTACAACAATCATGTTCAAGCAGAGCTTAGGAAATCTGAGTTTCAGAACCCAATCAAAGATTTTGGTGATGAGTGTCTGTCTGTCCATCCATAGGAAAGCTTTGACCTCAAACTCAATACGACTACTACTACCCGTCTGCAAGTCCACCATTATCAGCTCTTGGAGCTAAACCCTAAACCCTAAAGCATCAAGCATTTTTTGGATTGTCCTGTAGAGTGTGTGTACACAAATGGTGCAAACATATATACTGTACTACTATATGAGTATTGGGCACTGATGATTAAAAAGCTTTCAGCACAGATGCATATTGTTGCAGAGGTTTGTTTCCACTCCAAACCCACCCTAAACCCTAAACCCACTCCAATAGTGTGAAACTCAATTGGGGCCTGTATATATATGCTCACAATATAGTGCCCTTCAGCAAGGCCATTTACAAGTAAATCATTGTTTTTGATTGCCCAACAACCTTAATGGTTAGGGTTTTTGTTTTTTTTCATGTTTGTGCTTTCATGTCAGTTGGCAAGCATCCCAAGAGGGATGTAGCATTAAGTAGCAACCAGTCTTTAGGACCTCTCTCTCCCCCAAAAAAAACATTCCATCTATAATCTTGCTATCTAAGTGTGAGGAACCTAACCCAAAATTGCTCCTTTTTTGGCAATTTGTTTTTCAAATAACATAAATCTTGTGACAAAATATTCCCTTTTTTCAAGAATAAATTCACAACAACATAAAATTTCACACACAAAAAACCAGTGTTGGGCAAACATGGAAAATTGGCTGAAAACCAAGCAAGGTTTGAAGCTGGGTTTCAAGTTGAATATCTCTGAGTATTCATTATCTAGGGTCATAGACTATTTAAAACCCATTCACTAATTCTTATTGGATTGAGAAATGGTCAATTGAAAATTTATCCTTTAAAAAAAAAATTGATACCCAAGGTATTAAATAATACAAGGATCAAGGTTTTAAATTATGCCCAATGCTTTAGAACATTCGAGAATCATTTAGGTATTAGATAAGATGTAAAATTAAGTTTAGGACGTGTCAGCATATAAATAATCTTTTTCTTCAAGAACTGGTTATAGTAATTTGTTTTATAGCTTTGGCTTTTTGTTTTTGCTCCTTTGTTCATTACCACATCTCTTAGTTTTTTGATTTCATTCTTTGCTCTTCTCCTTTGTTTGTCGGTGCTTTTCATAGTCTTATTGCTTGTCAACATGTTTACTCGTTGATGCCTTTGTTGGTTTTTGCTATTCATCAATGCCTTTCCTAGATCTATTGCACCTTGGTGCCTTTCTTGGTTTTGTACCTTGGTGCCTTTCTTGGTTTTGTTGCTTGGTGCCTTAAGGTACCTCTTTATTGATCCTTGACCCTTTCCTAGTTTTGCTATTCTTGCTCTTTTGCTTTTTAGTTTTCTTTTGACTTTGCCTTGTTTTCATATTATTCTCCCCTTTCTACTTTGTATGGGTGAGGGAAAACTAGAGGATTTTTCACATTATGATTCCAATTTTTAGGTAAGTTTTTGTTTTTTTCAAGTTCCATTCAGTTTTCAAATGCTTTAGTTTTAAGTTTCAAAGCGTTTGTTTGTTTGTTTGTAAATGTTTTTTTAGAATTTCTTTCTATGTTTGTTTTATGCAAAGCCAACAAACACACCTATTCAAACACACATTTATTCACACAAAATATTAGTTCATATTTTTTAACATTTTGCATTTTTTTTATGATGAAAAGAGGGAAAAAAGTGAATAACTTTTTCATAATTGTAAATGTTTGTAAATGCTTTGATTTGATTTTATACCATAGTTAAGATAACTAAAAATTGAACCAATTATTTTGACAAAAACTATGCTTGTTTTTTTAAAAATTTCTCCTCCATTTTTAGTTTATTTTCTTTTAATTTTATGGTGGCAAATGGAGTCCAATCAAAATGAAAATGTAATGTCCATTGAAAACGAATTGGAACTAAATGTCAATGAATATTGAAAAGACAATTGTGGGATTTTTTTTAAAAAATGAAGTCTTCAAACAAAACATAGTAGAGTGAAAGATAATGAAGAAAAAATGCAAATAAAATTTCAAAAATTATGTTTTCAAAGAAAATATGGAGAAGACATAACAAAAAAATTGCATTATGTTGGGCCTTCTATTGCACGTTAATAATGGGAAATATGTTGAAGTGGGAAGTCCTCAAATTATGAAATGCATTTTTTGTTATGTTAATCTTGTGAACTATTTTAATCCAAACATTAAACATAAAAAAAGTTTAATAACATATAGATCATGTTATAATAATTGTGCCACAAAAAGTTGTGCCACAAAAAGAGTTTTTGCAAAACCTTGGTCTTTTGATTTTGAAAAATCACTTGCCTTTAAAATTTGCGAAAAATATTTGGTTAAAGTGTTTAATTTCACGCTTGTGTCCTTGAGTTGTTTTCCTTTCCAAAAAACAAGTTTTTCAAGAAATGTTGCCTAACTTGATGGAGAAAATGAAACAAAATTATGTTTTGCCAAAATTAATTTATACAACAACAAGCTTTGATTTATGGATGTTCAAAGGGGCACATGATATATATAATTTTGTGGATTTTATTGGCAACCTAAATAGGTGACTATTGGGTTGTTTGAAGCAATAAAAACTATTAATCAAGCCTTGGTTAACAAGCTAATAGAATTGTTTGATTGATATGGTTTGAAAAGAAAAATCATTACATATGTGAGTCAAATTTGAATATTATGATAATTACCTTGAAATCTACTGTGAGGTGTGAAGTCCTAGGTTTGGATGAAAGTTTTCAAAGTATTTGTTTTGGCCAAGGCATGTCAATTTGCTACTATTCATCAAAAGGTTTGTAAAAATTTCAGATTTGTTTCAATCATCTACCCAATCAAATTTGCAAAAAGATATAACTTGGCCTAATTTTTTTGGGAAATTCATACATAAGTGGAACAAGGCTTGTGCAGATTCTAAACTTTGCCCAAGAAAATTGAATATTCTAATGAAGACGAGGTGAATTTTAAATTATCTTTTATAACCTAATTTTTTTTCCTTTTGTTTTTATTAAATCTTACTAATTGCATATGCTAACATATTTACACAATTAAATGTTTTTGTAGGTTTGCCAACAAAATCATTATCATTATTAAAATCTATGGGAAAGTGCCACCTCTTCTTACATGGCATATTTTTAATAATTATAAATTTTCTTTTTCTTATTGTGAATGCTTATGTTTTGAGCCAACCTAATAGCCACTAGTTGTTTTGATGCATAATAGTCTGCCATCATGATGTGTTTAAAATCAAGGAAAAAGTTACAAATCAACCATACCAAGTCAATTTGATTGATGATGATTTTAATATTATTCTTGAATTGTTTTTGTTTGCTTTCAATATCAATAGGGAGGTTTGTGATGTTTTGAAATCTTTTCTTTCTTTTTTAAAAAAAGATTTGAAGAAAGAAAAGTTCATAACATGTTGTTTTTTATGTTAAACCTTAGATATAAAAGCTTTCATTTAATATTTTCTTTTATTGGTCATGGGGAAGGTGTGAACATCATTGAGAAATATAATAAATGATCTTTATATCCTATGTTTCTAAAGTGTTATCAACATTTGCATCTAATGGATGTTACCAAGTGAATCTTAAGGAAATCAATTGTATTTTTCAATGATGTGGAAAACATAAAGCCATGTTTCCTATTGTTGAATTTTGAGCCAATTAAATCTTAAGCATTGTAGGATTGCAAATTGAAACTAAAATGATTTTTTATTTGCAAACCTAATGACATGTTGTTTACAATTAGATAATTTAGAAAAGGTTGAATTTTATTAGTAAAAATTGGGCAATTGACCTTACATTGGATGGTTGTAAACCACTTTCCAATTTGGTAGAATTAATTAAGAAGGATTTAGATTTTGAGGAGTTAGAGGATTCGAAGGTTCATTTAAATATGATGAAATTGTGGGCATATAAAATGTTGGAGGATTTTTCCTTTAAAAAATCCACATTTTGTGTAATTTTTTAATTTAAAAAAAATTACAAGTTTGAAATAATGACTTTTGAAATTTGGTATGTGAAAATTGTCTTTGAATACATATGGGTCTAAAATGTGTGAAATTTGGGCTTTGAAACTTGGGTGAAAATATTTTTTCAAAATTTTTGAAACCTTGCCTAGGTCTCTTGAAAAATAATTAGAAAAAAAATTAAAGAATTGGGGGTGGCTTTTGTAAACTCTTCTAAAACCTAAACTCCATGGGAATTTTAAAAAACATGGGAACCAAACAACATTGGAAAAAAAACGTTAATAATGATTGACCCAAGTATTGAAATTCAAACAATATCCACCTTGTTCAGTTCTTCAATGTTATGAATGAGTGTGCATAAAGAATTAAGACATTATGTTGAATTCTAATGACAAATAATCAAAAATGGTATATGGGGGACTTTTTTGGAATCCTTCGTATAGTGATCTATGAACCATTCCAAACACAATTTCAAAAATAACTACCTCATTTTCAAGCCTAACTACTTCAATTTTTTTTGAATAATTACTTCACTTCCTTATTAAAAAATTTGAATAATTATCTCCCACCTTTTTTTAATAACTATCTTCATTTTATAAATACCTCACGCTTTTTCCCTATCCACTAACATGGATATGAAAAAACAAAAAAAAGAAAAAGAAAAAGAAAAAGGTTTCTTTTCATGTCTATGAAATGTATATTAATTTAAATTAAATTTGACATTAACATAAATAATGATGAATTATTAAAAAGCATATGAAAACATTAGGAAAAAAAAAATAAAAAAAAGTTGAAGTTGAAGTGTTAATTGTTTCCCCAACCTCACCCATAAGAATGAGAAATTGGAGAGAACAAAATGAGAGACTCTTCAAATGCTACCACCTGGGTGAGTCATTATGCTTGGCCAATCAAAAGCAGTCCATTTTCTTTGTACTGGGGCTTGAGGGACACCATTACAATGCAAAGATCCAAAACCCATTTTCACACAATTTGAGGCCTGGCTGTACTTCATCCAAAGTACCCTGTACAGGCCATTTTGCATGGTCTCCATAGTCACCAGAAAGTTAGGTCATGATGAGTATAACACTGACACTTGGATGTTGGCTTTAGATGATTGTCATCCTCAATTAGAATGTTGTCATCAGATACTTACCTTCTGTCATTTACATGTTGTCTTCAGATCTTTGTCATCATCCCTCATTGAAAATTTAAGTTCATCTTTGCCTAAATAGAATAGGCAAAATTAGTCTATAATTGTTGCTTGGATGCCATGATGGCCCTAGACTCTAAAGGGGTGTGTGAGGTGTGTGGTTTTTTTTTCGAATTTTTGTGATGTAGTTGTAGTGGTGATGGCAATTCATCCATATGAGAATTTAGCCAAATTTGGCTACAAAAACAATATTAAAGTTTAAGCATTTGAGTACCCTTTATATTGGTGGCTGGCTACCTACATGAACCTAATCAAAATACGGTGCTTTGTTTTGTCTAAATTTGATGAATATTAGAGGACCCCAAAAGAACTTATTTTTCACATTTATGAACAAAAATTCCAACTGCTGAAATTTTGCAACCCAAAACAATTAAAATGTTGGCCCAAGAGTTAAAATCCGTCTTCTCCTATGCAAATGATCTCAAAGGTAGAGTCATGCTTTGTGAGGAAGGACTAGGTTTGAGTTTGCCATTATTTCACAAGAATTTGCCACTCACCAAATGAAGGGTTATTATTAGAGGGTAAATTACTATATTTGAAATACGGGGCAGATATTATCATATCAAAATTACAAGGCAGATTATTTGATGGAAATTTAATAGTTGTTGATTTTTGTCATTTATTGTAATAGTGCGATAATTTTGAAATATCAATAGGTAGTAGATAGGAGTGGTGAGAAAGCCATTCATCACCTCCACTCTTTTAATAAAAACCAAAAAAATTGGCCAACACTAGTTTCAACATACTTAAATTAAGGGGTTGGCTTTAAAGTGTTGAGCATAGTAGATTGTAATAGGATGTTTTATCTTTTAATTTGTTTTGATATCGGTTTGAATGCATGTAATGCCATAATAATAAGACCTATAGTAAAGGTAGAGGGCAACAACTGTTGGGGAACATTTGATTGTCACCTTCTACCTTCATGTTTATGTGTGAAGTGTGAAGTGTGGAGATTGCATGTGACAAGTGGAGTAGACGATAGAGAAGTTGCAAAGCTCTTGGAGTTGTCCCATTTTAATACATTACGTCAAAACATGACATTCATGACTAATCCTATACGACTACAATGGATGGCATCCATGACTAAAAAAAAGACTAAATGTAAACATAATCGATAGATCTGATTCAACTATAGCCAAATGGGATGGGACTTGCTTGTAAAAATGATGCTTTGATAGAGTGATACCTTTAGGGTTTAGTGTCTAAGGTCCCTCTTTCTTGAACGTGCCTTACTCACTCATTAGGAGGGACGATGCACCCTCGGGGCACATTCTCTACTATTTTGTTCAGTTTGGGGCACTTACCTTTGGAATGGCCAATGAATATTAACATATAAAATTGGTCATCAAAATCCATCTATGGCTTGTTATGTGTAGGCCCTAGGGTAACGCCCTCAAACTCAAGGGGTGCTTCTTTCAAGCACACCATACTCCAAGGGCATTATTACCCAACATGAAGCATTCGCATAATTTTTTGTATTTTCATTTATTCTCGTGATGCCCAATGAGTATCAGAGGGCGTTACCTTGGTGGGTAAAAGCTTTCGCATGAATTTTTATTTTCATTTGTTCCTGTATTATTTACGGGTTATTTATGTATTTATGGGCAAATGCTTGATAGTGTGTTTTTTATGGGTATTATAGGTATTTATTTACGGGTAATTCTGCCAGTGCTTTACAAAAATTTCAAATAAATGATTTATTTTTTAAATGATTACTAACATGGGTGTTTTCCAATTTTTAGTTGGGAGAAAAACACTAGGCTAAATTGCAATTTAATTTAATTTAATTTAATTTATTGTAAATGAAAGTTTTGACTCGTCTTAACCCAATTGACCAATCGGTACCAACTTTGCAAAGGGACAGACAGACAGACACACAGGGTCCCCTTATTTTGTGTCCTTCCAATGAAGGACAAATCTAAGTTTGTTTTTGGCCCTTCATGTTGGAAGGGTGTGTGGTTCCATATATTGCCTTTGCATTGTCATGGAAGAAGGGTGTGTGGCAAAAGCAAAGCAAAGGTGGGCAATGGAGAATGTGTTTGGACATTGTGAGTGAGTGAGTGAGTGAGTGAGTGAGTACCTAGTACCAAGGAGTTGTCCCCAAAAACACACCATACAAGGACTCTATCACACACACACACACTCTGGTGTTCACATGCTATAAGTACTATAAAAGAAATGAGTACAAGCTTTTGATTAGCAAAGCTTACCAATTTTGTGCAGGGAAGGTAGTCAAAATTCAAGGACAGGGTTTAGGGTTTAGGGTGTTGCAACCATGATGCCTTGCAAGATGAAGAAGGCAAGGACAAAACTTCAGATACTAAAGTTAGACCTTAAAATCATCCTGGTTTTTTTGTCACCCTCTAAGTCCCTGTTTCATCCCCAGTTTGAATGTAGTTGGAAAAGTGAGTGAAATTTGAGTATATTGTTTGATGAAAGCTGGTTATCAGGAAGGAGTTCATCACAACATTTGCAGGAATTATTTAAGTAGATTTTTTTTAATGCATCTACTTGCACAAAATTTTACAAAATGAGTTGTAAATATATGAAATATTTAATATTTTTTTAACTTTCAAATTAATGAAGGTTTAGAAAATGCATATGTATCATCAAATTGCGCATATTATAATCCTAATATATCAAACTTATAATGTAGAAATAAATTTGAACACCATATTGACCAATTAATTTCAAATTCATTTATAACTTATTTTTATTATACTAAAATTTTGCAAATTTTTTATTTAACTTATTGTAAACTCAATGAAAGAGCTAATGGCTTTATATTTCTATTTTCAAAAAAATTATTTTATTTTCTTATGTTCATATCAAAAAAATTGGGTAGGAAACTTGCTTTCGTATATTTGACCATGCTTGCACCCTATATAATGTTAATTATTCTTTTAAACTAAACTACATGTATTTTCAATTAAATTATTAGAGCTCCATGACTAATGGAGGTCATTTTGGATTGTTTGGGAAAACAACAAACAAAAGGATGCAAATCATTTTTGGATTGCCATGGATGGTGTGGATCATTTCTAGCAACCACCTTTGGATGGTGGAATTTTTGTTTTGTAATCCATGAAGAGTGTGGAGTTCATTTTCAATTGCCCAAAAAAATTCTATAAATCAACAATGAGGATGATTTCTAGTTGCCCATGGACAATCAAGATCATTTTCAATTGCCCTGTAACCCGAAATTAGGTTACGTTAGACTCCTGGACGTCACTGATCAGGGAAGTTAGGTTGTTTGTTAATTAAGCCGTTGGTTTCTATGACGGTTGCTTTTGCATGGGGAGCTTTGCTGGATTGGGGAGAGGAGTTGTACTGAGGAATTTGCATGACGGCTGCACTGAATGGGTATGGAGCTTGAATGGCGGCTCCAAATTATGACTGAGGTCGGCAATGTAATTATGGAGAATGGCGGTTTGGAGCATGAGGGAGGCGGCATTGGAGAATTGGAGAAGCTTCTGGAAGAAGCCAACGGAAGGCTATTTTTTGCAAAGACAATTTTGGGGAGATGCGTAGCAGATAGTGGGGAGGCAGGAGAGAGGAACTAGGAGTTCGGTAGAGAAGAGCTTAGCTGTGCTTGAGATTTTCCGCTGCGTCTGATGTATAGTTGAGCTCCTGTTGCAGAAGTAGACGAGAGGAATTAAGGAGAATAAAGACAATATATTGAGGCACCATCGGACCCTCTTCTTTCTGTGTGTGAACTTCTAATGGCAAGAATTGCTTGAGCTTTCGCGGATGTACATATTCTGTGAATAAGAATGAAGAATTTCTTTGGAATTGCATCAGTGTAGAGATGCATGATCGGAAGTGTGTGTTGTTGAATTGCTGCGTCATTGTGTCTGTCAATCTTTGAATCGTTAAGGAATCAGGGAGAGCAGGAAGCCAGTTTGAGTCTTGGAGATATTGAACTGTCAGTAGGTGTGAGATCGATCTGTGAAACATGGACGCCAGGGTTCACATCAGATAGTGTATGCGCTGTCTGTGTTCATAGGACCCTCTTCTTTGGCTACAGCCCAATGAACAATGGGTGTTATTTTTGGTTTATCAAAAACAAATTCAACAAATTTGGTTCAAATCATTAAATCTTTATAACCATGATAAAGTAGATAGCTCTTGATTCTTGGCATTTTTTCAAAAGGTAGAACAAAATAGATATGGTAGGAGTTTTGATAGATTTATGTATAATTTCCTTTTATTAAAAAAACCTCATGATTTTATACAAAATCTTGTTATATGGGGACCTCCAACATGGTCCTAGGGTTAATTAAATTAAATTTGAACAAAATCCTACCCATTCTTTGGGTTCCTTCTATAGAATGGAGTTTATATTTAGCAATAGGGCCATGATCCTTAGCCATTGAAGTATCCTTGAAAACCCCTTGCCATGAACCTTGACGTTGTGAATGTTCACAAAATCCATGCCTCGACTTTGGGACCTGAAAATAAAAGTTTGAGATAGGGATGAAACAATATAAAATATATAAATATGAAAAGACAAATTATACAATAACAAAAATGGACAACTAACCTTAACAAAAGGTTCATGATAATCATACCATTAATTTAGGTCAGGGGTTTACTAATGTTGTTGGGTGATTCTCATATTGATTTTTTTTAGATTATTACAATAACTTTTAAGAATTGTCCTGTTATTTTAAGCTTCTTTTTTTTTTTCAAATTTAGAGAATTGGCTCAATTTATTTAATATCTCAAATGAAAGAATTCTTGTTTTCCACCTAGTTCTTATCTCAAGAGGATTTTATTCCAAAACCTTTTAAAGAAGGATTGTGGTCTTTAATTAAAAAGTCACACTTTCTTGTGTGAAAAAAATTGTGATAGTTTTCATTTTAAAATGTCACATGTGTCAATTGGCACGTTTAAACTTTAAATAAAAGTGTCACATGTGAAGGTGTGACACTTTTAATGGTAAATGATCTCTTTGACCTTAGAAAGCTTTGATTTCAAATCTCTATAGACTATTTAACCTTCAATAGTTTGAGAATTGGACTCAATGGTCATAGTTCTAGTCACTTCGAGTATTAAAGTTAGGACCAAATGATGCTTTGGGTAATCCTCAAGGAGACAATTCTATGCTAAGTGAAAAGTGCAAATTTTCATTAAGAGAACTAGCATTCATAGAATTGCCTTAACCAAACCTCAAAACCTCAAAATTCATCAAACCTCAAAGAAAAGGAGAGAGAGAGAGAGAGAGAGAGAGAGAGGATGGTTGCAGATACCATTCATCTTCTTCACAGATCTGCAGGCTACAGAACTACCATTGGAGCAAACAACTGACTCAGGAAGTCTGGGTTGAGTTCTGGTAGTATTCATCTGTGAGAACTTCTACTGCATCAAGGCCAGGGTGAAAAATGTGGTTGTCTTAAAAGCACACAAATTCTACTATGTATTGATGTTGATGTGTTGTTCTAAATGTTTGAGTCTAAATGATCTTGAAACCTGTTGATTTGTTAAAAGTTTGACACTTAGATTATCTGACATATAGTGATGTGCACTTTGGAGAAAGTCTTACTCTTGACTGATGACACCCATCATGTGCATTTTTGGAATGATGCAGGCAGATCATAGATGATGTGTGTTGTAGCTAATGATGTCAACATAATTGTCATTACTCCCACCCAAAGCTCCCATGACATTTGAACCTAGTATTCGTTGAGTCCTTAATATAATATGCTTAAACTTTTCTACAGCTAATTTCACCAAGTCTCCCCTACTATAACATCTGAATTCTGGTTTGGAAATCATCAACTTTCTGATGTTGCAAACTTTGGCCAATATGAGCTCCATGGGACATGGCCTGTGAATGAAAGGGGGGCACGATGTGTGCGTTATTGGAATATGATGCATATGTATGTACTCTCTGCTGTGGGGAAGGAAAAACTGTTCTTTTGTTTTCCAGGCATGAGCTTAATACTGAAGGGCCAAAAGGTCTTTTATTGACACTGCTGGACCGGAAGGTTAAAATTGGTGAACAAATTGCAATTGACTGGAATTCAAATTGCAATTCTGACAATATTCACAAAGTTGAAGTGACAGTTTTTGAAGAACATTGAAGTATTGAGTTTGTTACATGAGAGTGCAATGGGAGAAGGAAACATGAGTTCTAGAAAGGTTTGAAGGAATTTACTGAACAACATGTAATGTAACTACTGTTGCTATTGTTCAACGATCAAACCATGAATCTGCAGGTTTTTTTTGTTTCCTGTGTGTTTTTGTGGCTGAATATATCTCCCTCTTTTCCTGCTCACTGATCAATAAAATAATGTTGTCAGATGTGAAATCTCTATAACTATTATTCTTATAAGGTCCTAACCTCTAAATTCTATTCAGCTTGACTTTTAGATCTGTGTGGTTCTAGAAAAAATTATTTCAATGATACATCTGCTGTTGGGTGTCAAATTCATAAATCCAGAGAAAAGCAGAGCCATGCCTGTGACACAGGATCAGGAGTGTCCTTTTCCTTCTTCTGGCAATGAAAAGGACTTCAAGGAGTGTAAAGTTCCTAGTTCTTACCCTTGTTTCAGCGTTTTACTGTAAGTCCTTGTAAAACAGGGCAGTTCAGATCTAGTCTAATTGATTCTAAGTGTGAGATTTCAGGCTGACATCAAGAGTATCAGTAGCAAGAAGATTCAGCCAAAACTTGATCTGCAAAGGACTGATTCATTTGTGATGAATTTAAGTGAGCTCAGCTTGAGGAAGTTTGTAAATTGTCTACAAAACTTACTCTGTAAAATGTATGTGCGGAGAGATTGGTGATTGATTCCTTGACCAATCCTTGCATCAAGTCCGACTCTACACTCATTTCTCAAACCAAAGCTAAATTATGAATCCATCAGTCTTTGAACAATGCTGTTTGACACAAGTTGTCTGGTCATGTGGGTGCAGACAAGTCACCTGAATTATAGAACTTCAAGTTTTTTATGCCCTTGGAATTCTTGGAGTAATGACTTGCACTAAGTCGGTATCATTGGGTCCAGGCAAGATAAACTCGGTTTAAGTGCTTAAACCTGCTTTATCTTGCCTGGATGCAGTGATACTTAAATGTTGCCAGTTGCACTTTGTCAGCTATGATCAGGAACTTTGCCTGTCACTCACCCAGGCTTGAACCCAGGCCTGCAGCAAGCTGTTGAATCTGTAGCTGCCAAAAACAACCAAGGTGATGGACATCCTCTACAGGTACTATTGTTAATACCCTAGTGTTATGTAAATGCAAGACTTACAGTTTCTCATGTGAACTTTCTCTGTTTAATAATCTCTTCTGCAAGCAATGCTTTTATTTTGGTGATGAAGAAATTAACAAAAGTTGCATCATTGAAGTCCAAGCTGTTTGAACAAATAAAATCCCAAGGAGTTGTTACTGAACCCTACCAAGTTCTGAATCCTGTCAAGTGGAGAATTTACAAAGTATTTGAAGCAAAATTTGAGGAGAATTTGCTCCAAATGTTGCATGGAAACAAAGTCTACTCAGATCATTGCCAAGTGAAGAGCCACACACAAATATTGTTTCAGATTGTGATTGTTTGTTTGTTTGTTTGTTGTTGTTGTTGTTGTTTTTGTTTTTGTTTTTTTTTTTCCCACTTTCTTTCTTTCTTTCTTTCTTTCTTGCTTTCCAGGGGTTGGATGATCAGATTGTAGATAATGTGGTTGCAGATGGGGCGCCAAAAGAGCGATCAGAAGCGTCACTGGAATGCTGATCTCAGGATTCTTATGATTTCCACACTAGACTAGCAATAATAATAATAATACAGGTCTATATTAAATGAGATCTCGACAAGATCACTGACATGACGATGGAGGTCGAATCCTTGACTACCAGTAATATGTAGTACATGATGGTGATGTTGTTTTCAAGTGCGGCCTTCCTTCCTTCCTTCCTTCCTTGTCCTGTTGTAGCGCAAAAGGAGTGATCCACAACAAACTGCCATCTCAGGATCAGCGTCCAATGGAGACCGTCATCATCATCATCATCATCAGATTGGGTCGCGGATCAATTGGCGAGCCTTCTGTCAATTGATGTTTGCGATATTAACAATTTGCTTGAAAAACTGCAATGCTGCTCATTCATTCATTCATTCATTGTGCAAGTTTTTCCTTGAACAAAACAAATTGTCATCATCTATCAAATTTGGTTAGTACCGCTCTAGATTAAGGATTCCTTCCACTAGTTTAATTGCTTAATTCGTAATTGAGATTTGCAGCAGCACGATATCAATCATGTTCGCCGAGTCTTCGCCGTCGTCCAGCTACAGTTCAGAACCCCAGCTCTAAGTGTATTAGCACCAGCTGCTGATGAGCACTGCTTCTTCCCGTTATGTACACTAATGATCATGTCGTCGCTCCATTGCAGCAAATATGGTTTTTGTAAGAAATTTTCCAGGAACTCATGTAGACAGGAAGTTCTGCAAGCTGTTGAGATCAGGTTTTGTAAACGCGAGCTCGAGATTGCTGCCGGGCCGGCGTTTTGTAGCAGCTAGCTAGCTCACGGGTCAGAAGCTGATCAGCTGGAAGGCGTATTACTAGCTCATGTGATGATGATGATGATGATGATGATGATGAGCGCGATGTAAAACGAGATGCAGGTCGACATGAACTTGTGAGCTGTGATGAGAAGCAGTTGTTGGTATTGGAGCTGTAAGGCCGTCGAAGAAGAAGTGCTGCGGCTCGCGGAGTTGAGTTTTCTGATCATTTGAGAACGCCGAAGTTTGAGAGATTGTCGACGGTCTCGCATTAAATCCTGCTAATTTCTATCTCATGATGCTCATCAGTTCCGGAAGAGTTACAAGCGGTTGCGTAGACATAGTACTTGTGAGGAGAAAACAGCTGCAGGTTCGCTGATGGTCGCGAAACAAAGTTGGGAAATTAGAAGTGGATCGAGTCGCTCGAGGTTTTGTTTCTTCGGCCAGCTTGAATCAAACAAGAGACTAGACCGATTGATGTTTGCAACATTTTGCTGATTTCGTTGGGAATTCGGGTCTGATAGAGAATTTAGATTGCGTGGGAGGGGAGAAGCAGCATTTCGAGAAACGGAGGTGCGGATAGATCATAGAGAAAGGCGCTGCCATCCTTCATCATGTCGAGCAACAAACTCACGACTTTCCGTAGCCGATGTACATGAGTTCAGCGAGCGCCGGTCCACGAAATGCGGCCTCGGAGTTCGAGGCTTGGAGTCGAAGGGATCAAGAGCTTCAATGCGAAGGAAGAGTCGGATCATAGAGAAACCCCGCATGAGCGCCTCGTCTTCTCCTCCACCGCCGCCGCATCTGGCCAAAAAAACAACCCCGCGACATCAAATGTAAACCAGCTTAAGCTTCGAGCTGCTACAAGTCCCCCTGATGCCGCAGGACGAGCTAGTCCTGAAGGCATGAGTACTACTCATCGAAGGGCCTTGAGCTCACGCGCCTTCAGTACTGGAAATACTAGTTGCAGCAGGTTTGAAATTCCTCATGATTCTTCAAGGCAGCAAGCTGGAAGCAGCTTGAGAGCAGGAACGTCCAGTTCAACAAACCTAGCAATACATGATCAGCTGGAGGACGACGACAGCGCCCATGAGTCTGATCCATCAGCACAAAGTACTCGAAGGGATCAGCTCGAATCTACTCATGAAGCTGCTGCTGCAGCATGTCACATGAAATTCTCCATACCTGAGCTTTACTTGGGAGCCCCATTGGAAAACCTGCTTGAAGAAGAAGAGGAATCAGGTGGCGCGAGGAAAACGACATGGCAAACTGAGCGGAAGCTGTCTAGTGATCATGCAGGTGCAACTGTACTAAAGTCTAGGGTTCAGTCTGCAGGGGAGCTGCTGCTGCACAACAACAATCCAAGACTCAGCGCTTCATCATGGAGTCATCATCATCAACAACAACAGCGGTCGACAGTCTCAGATCATGATGTTGGAGCTGCAAGCAGTTACCAACAACGAACTAGACCAAGATCAGTTTCTGCACTAGAAGCTGCTGCTGCAGATCACTCATCACCCAGACATCTGCATGGACTCATCAACAACAACAGAAGCAACTACACGAATCCGCCAAGCTCTGGGTCTGGATCAGCAGCTGGTTTACATCATCACTGGAGCTGTACATCTGGTCCATCTTTCTTGCAAGAGAAAGAACTTCTGTGGCGGCGGCGGCAGCAGCAGCTGCCAACAGTCGAGTCCCCCGCGAGTAGTAGTAGTAGAGCTCATCATGACCCTTCACCAAGAGCAATGTCTGTAAAGGAACCAGCTGGGAATCGAGCTCCTATCACTCAGTGGGCCGGCAGTTTAAACAACAACAGTCTCCTACAAAGCATCAGCACTGCTGCAAGAAGAGATTCAGCAAGGACCATGATGATGTTTGAAGAGCAATTGTCAGCAGAAATGGATCAAACCCAAGGCCACAATCACACAGCTTCTTCTTCATCTCCAACTCCAATGTGTGGCAGCAGACCGGTCGATGCAACAACACTGCAAAGAAAAGCTTCAACGCCCACAACCACAATACCACAGATGGACAACATCATGATGCCCATTGAAGGTTTGAAATTTGTTCCAACTCTTGTGCAAAGCAGCTCTAGATCACAGCAGCAGCAGCAGCTAGTAGGAACACCTAGTGTTGCAACACATTCTGGAGATCAAGCTGCAGCAGCTGCTACTGTAAGGTTGCGGCCAAGATCATGGGATTCATCAAAGCTGCTGCCACAATTACAAAAGCATGGCAACAGCTTATACAACAACAACAACCCCATTCCAGTTGCAAATTTCAAACCGGCTGCTGCTGCTTCTTCTTCTTCTTCAATACAGAAAAGTCAATCACTCAGATATGATTATGGAGCTGGACCACTAGATAACAATTTTGCAGCTGGTTGGCCCCACAGCAGCAGCAGCAACAGCAAATTTGCCATGGATTCAGCTAGAAATTTTACATCATTTCGACTCAGAGGGAAGAAGAAGCAAAATTTTAGTTTTGATGCTGATGATGCTGATGTACTAATACCAAGAGTTGGGCTAAGAGCTGCAATGGTACGAAAGGCGATTTCCATGAGAGCAGGAGGTGCACATTCAGATGCAATAACAGAGATGGCGCATGAAGCTTATTTAAACTCACAGCAAGCTTACAGTTCTAATTGGGATCAGCTGATCAGCACTCATGCAGGTGAGGCTCAGCAGAGGCTCTTAGAGTGTGCAATGTGTGGGAAAGAGTTGGGTGTTATGTTAGTGCAGAGTTGGCAGAATCATGTGCAACAGGACATGATGATGGGTATGAGTTTTTGCCATACATGTCGACCACCGCCTAGTATTGGGTTCCAGAGTCTAAGACATGATCCAACAGCTTCAGATTCACATGAGGACCCAACTGCAGCACCAACAGTATTAAGCCTAATGATGAAGAACAAGAACAAGACCAACAAGCACAACAAGAACAACAAGGGCCTAATATTGCAATTTTGTAGGAAGATGTTGGGATTAGATAAGAAACAAAAGTGAAGAACTTTGGCAAACTGTGAAGATTCAGTTCACGGGGAGATTGCATCACAAGTTACACTTGGTGGTGCTTCAATATGTCGGGCCTAGCAGGTTGGTTATAATTTCATATCCCTGCAGTGCAACCGACCCAACCCTGGTTGAATGATCACAACCAGGTTCAATTGTCAATGTCCTGGAACTAACACTGGTATGTAGGTCCTGCTTTGCTTGATTGCTTGCTGGCCTCTATTGTTGCTCACTCTCTTCTGAGCTCTCAACTCAGTCAATTTCAACCCATGACTTTGATGGCTATATTAGAGTTATCCGTAAATGTAATCTTTGCCTTTGAGCCCTAATTAATTGTTTCATCCCCAAACCCCTGTTTCAGCACAAAATGCATGGAGATTTTCTCAGTTCCGGATATTAGTAGGAGTTAGATATCTCAATGCATGGACTTGGTGAATTATTTGGTTGACCCAATGTGTCATCCCAATAATATATTTGTAGCATTGCTTCAACAACCCTTTGAGAGCTTTTACATGCACAAGTACCTAGTAGGCTTTCTAAGTCACCAATAATAGCAATACTAGAGAGGAGAAGGGTGGCCACGATGAATTCATTTCATTGCAACCAAACCCTGCTGATCTTTTCTTTTCTTTTTGGAGCTTGGTAAAATAATTATGCACATTTTTGTTAGTTGTCTAGTTCTTCCCTTTTGCTTGTAACTTGTTCCTTCTTTCTTCTTGTCAGTTTTTGAATTAGATCTTTTATTTACATCCGGAAGTCTTTTTTCAACATTGAAAGAAAAGTTTTGTACCTCATTTTTCTTTTGGGTGGTTTCTCCATTCTTGTGAGAGTTAATTCTTCATTCTTGAATTGGGATATGGGTTGAAGCATGTAACAAGAATTATTCGTTCATCATGTTTATAGGTTTTTTGGCTTATTGACTTTTTTTCTCGATTGTGAGTGTGGAGATTTCTCGATTCTTACGAAAGTTAATCCATCATTTCTTGAAGTAGGATTATCAATAAGAGTTGCAACATGTGATATGAATTTGTTCATTGTTTTTACTAGGTCATGCAGCTTATTGGCTTTTGGAGAATTCAATTACATTTTTCTTTAAATAAAATTGAGAGCTTCAGATTTAGTGTTCTCATGCCAATAGTTGGAAGAATCTTGAACACATATTGATTGCAATGTTTTCCAGCTTGTTTATAGTGATCTTACCTGCATTTGAGATACTACATTCATTTCTAGTCGATGAACCAATGCATTACTAGGTACCATTCAGATTGTGTGAAATCTTCCTCGCAGCCATTCTATGTCCTTCAGTGATCTAACCCAAATTTGAGATACTACATTCATTCGTGATTGACAAATTGCATTACTAGGTACAATTTGGATTGAGTGAAATCCTCCTCACAGCCATTTTATGTCCCTTAGCTGACTACCAGAGTATCGGGCCAGCTTCAACACATGTCCACTGAATAACTAATTAGTTAATTTTGTAGATTCTATTTCAAAAAATTTGAATATCCCTGAATATTCCAAATGATTCTTCTATTTCCGGTATCCCATGGCCTTGAGTGGGTTATACACTAGGCATAACTGACTACTGCAATGAGAATCCAGACTTCCTCTTTTCATCGATGAAGGGAGTAGTGGCTTATTACGTTTTCATCCCAGAAGTGATGATTGAGTAATAGAATCATTGGGCTACTACTGTTGTTTTCTGTACATTGACATTGTCTGCGGAAGAATGAATGGATGATGCAAATTATGAACTGGTGGAGTAGTAGGTGAGCAAAAAAAACATTCATGTACAGATTGATTCTCCCTTATTGAAGCTATTGAAGCAGGTGGGCTTATAAATCAGTTTGAGCATAACCAAGCCATTCATAGGAATGTGCTCTCTCTCTCTCTCTCTCTCTCTCGCTCCTGACAATAGCAGAACCTGGTTGTGCACAACCTTACATATCTTATGATGGGTTGTTGTGACAGAGAACAACACATGCACACATGTATATTTCATGAACTCAAGACTCAGACTGTTAATTTTGGTTAGAGTGACTAGTATAATTGATTGTATGTGAATATGTAATCCACACAATTCTCTAAGCAAATCATCCCCAAAACTTAGTTAATCTCTCATCCTATTGAGTCACCACCTAATCATCATACACAAACCCACGGCAAGAAAAAAAAAGAAGCAACTTTACCATATCGAATCATAAACTTAAAATTCCATGATATCATGTGCAAATGTATAGGTTGAAAGGCACTTGCATGAGGGGTTTCTCTAATTTAAGGCCTTGTGTTGTGAGTGAACAAAAGTGAGAACTTGTGAGGCCCAGCACAATGAGTAGTACCTCACCCCTTCATAAACAAGTTTGAATTTTTCTGTGAAAAAAGATGGGACAGTGTTAATGAACCGTAACTCACTATGCCACTCTGGTGTGCATTCCACTATCACATACTGATGGAGCTCCCCCAAGCAGATTCATGTGAAAAAACACACACAAAACTCTTAACCCTAGACCCATAAGGAGGATTTCACTCAATCCAAAATTCAAATTTAATCAATCCAAATTTCACCCTAAATCCTAAACCCATAAGGTTTTCATTTTGAGGTGCCTCCTCTCCTATGCAATGAAACACATCAGCTGTTCATAAAAAGCAAAATACTATTGGCTCTTTACATTGGGTATGGACTAAGGACCAATGATGATAGGTTCTTGGTTTCTTGTGTTAAGCCTGAGGAGTTGAGGTTCAGGTTCCTGTGATCCAGACCATTACTGACACCCATTTGGTGGAAGTGACCCAAGAGTTGTTGAGTGGTGGAACTCCGCCAACCTTTTGCTAGAACCCAATTTGAAACCATGAAAAAATTACTCTTGAATTAGATAGGGTCCAGATTCTTTAGAGCAGCTTCACCCACTCTGCATTTACGTCTCAAGCAATGTTTATCACATTCAACATAGTGTACTAGTTATTGGCTTCCCAATCCCCACCCATAAACCTGAAAAATGATATAACAAAAGGTGAAAGGATATTCAAATACAACCACATGGCCAATCATTATAGTTAGCCCAATCAAAAACAATCAATTTTATGTGTTTTTATTTACACAATTTTCAAACCAGATCTAAAGGTTCTTGAATTGGAAAAAAATGCATCAAAGCAAAAGCCGTAGGGTTTAGGAGAAATAGACGTTTAGGAGTCTTAAAAAGGTAACACTTTTGTACAATTCCTAAAATTGAAATTGTTATGTCATGGAAAGAAGAACAGCAATTGAGGCTCTTCCAGGATTCTCATGCCCAACCTCAAGTTATTGCCCTTGGCGAGGCCCTCAAATCCATGAAGAGCCTAATGGGGTTCCTTACCCTATACTTGAAGACGCATTCATCCAAGACCTTAGTAATGTAACACTTCTTGGAATGGCTTCAGAATACCACTTGAGAAGAAGATCTTAAACAAGGGGTGTGTCACACTGTTGTGGCCTTGCCATTTACATTAAAAAGTATCTTATTAAGGCAATAGACAAAGTATGAAAACTCAAATATTTCACCATGCAAAAATATAATCTTCAAAAAATCCTTTAAAAGAAACCCAAAATCCTTCGAGATATTATAACTCTATGACTAAGCTCACATTTCAAGACAAGCCAAGATATCATCTTTCAAAAATCCTCATATAACAACGATAGACCTATTATTATTACTACCTAGGGGCCAAAATCCGTTAAGCTACTATACTCTATAATGAATCAAAACACAATATCTTTGACTTGGTAGTAAGGCAAGGCCAACAAACACCCTTTGGGCCTTTGAGCAAATCACATGTACCCTTGGGACCTGGGACTCACTAAGAATCTCTAGTATCTAATGAGTGATAGATCTAGTCTCCGTAGTTTGAGAATGACCCCAAAAGATGCATCCCCCAAAAGAAAACCGTTTGATGAAAGCTTTCTTTCACCTTTCATGACTGAATAAAAGCCCCCCGTCCTTTTAGTATACGAATTGTACAAAAGTTGGCTCTCAAAAGTATACTGTAGTATGTTCATTAGTCTTTTTTCAGAGCCTTTTGTACTAATTGTACAAAAGGTAGTTTTTCTTTTATAAAAATGCCTTTTTGTCTACACCACTTTTTATTATTAGTTCCAGT